>VOFK01001587.1_pt1 | contig 33950 bp, 56 predicted proteins | sample 5384121 | NCBI WGS metagenome assembly VOFK01 (sample SAMN12384730, study PRJNA508395) | human gut metagenome | isolation source: healthy gut J | host: Homo sapiens | reverse complement strand
CTCCGTACTTCGTTCAGTTACGCTGTGCTACATTTCGTGATGCCGATCCGTCATCTTCTATACTGATTTCGAAAAATAACGGCTAACGCTTTCTCAGCGGGCATTTGGATCGTACCGGTGCATAAGCGATTTGTATGTTACCATTTTCCGGTGTGGTTTAATGCGTTGGAGAGTATATTCAAGATAACCCATCGAAGTTCTTCGGGTCTATCCACGCTTTCAGTTCTTTCACTTCGGAATGCGAAAGTCCACGCTTGATATGTTTGGTATTGGCTTGGTAGGCAAATGTATAGTGCAAATCCTGTATGAAACTCACGATATCAGTTTCCTGGAATTTGAGTTGCATTTGCCCTTTATCTATTTTCCGGATATCCATAAGTTGGTTGACAAGGCGCAGAAGACGTTCGGCGTTACGGTAGATGATAGTTGTAACTCTGCTGGCGCTCTGTATCGTAGTCCGTAGCCATTAGCTTTTTGCAATGGGCTTATTATGAGGAGACATCGGGGTGCGTATCTCGTGAGAAATGTTGATGAAGAACTGTAACTTGGCTTCATTCAGCTGTTCGGCATGTATATGTTCCAACATTTCCTGACGTGCACGATACCGTTGGCGTATTTGCACTATGATGAAAATAGTGATGATGACTGCTGTTAGACAATATATGGTTTTTTGCCCACCATGAGACATACCAGGGTGGAGAAATGATAATGGTCAGTTTTTTATTTCGAATAGGAATTATAGTCCCTTTTGCCTTTACCTGGAAGTGATAGATACCCGGTGTCAGTTCGCTGAATGATATCCTGTTGACACCGGACTGTAAATTCACCCATGTATTGCTGTTGAATGTATAGGAATAGCTTATGCGTTCAGGACTGTAGAACTCCATGGCGGAGAAGCTCGATGCTGAATGAGTTGTCTTTGTGCGACAGATGAAATTTGTCGGAATTCGTTACAGAGGTTGTGACAATATCGTAGCGTCCGGATTTCATGCCCAATCTTACCGCTTTATCGTGCACGTAAAAGTCTGTAATGCGTATTTCCGGTTTTTTGTTGGGACTTGTTATTTCTCCGGGGTTAAAGTAAGATAATACCGCTGGTGCTTCCAAAGATAATTTCTCCTTTGGTGCTGGCAAATGATACTCCTTTTTGCTGAATTCATTTCCTTGCAGACCGTCACTTGCATAGAAGTTGACGAATGTTTGTGTACTGGGATTGAAGCGGGATATGCCGAAGTTTGTACTTATCCATAGGTTACCGTTAGCGTCTCCTCAATGGCCGAAATGGAATTGCTGGGAAGGCCGTCGGATATGGTGTATTTCCTGACTTTTTGTGTTTGGGGATTTAATTGCTTCAGCCCTTGTGAAGTTCCCACCCAGATATTATGATGCAAATCCTCATAAAGTGCATAAATCACATCACCTTGTAGCAGTCTGTTTGTCTTGTAAGTGGAAACAAAAATCCATTGTTGGGATGTCGAGGCAGCCTAAACCGTCATAGGTTCCAATGTAAAGTTTGTCGTTTGTACTATACAGCAGGCAGTTAATCCATGAATTGTGCAGTATATTGCTTAGCGGACGGTATTCAAAACCGTTTGCAGTGCTGGGACAATGGTATATTTCTTTTTAGTTTCAGATTGATACGGTAAAGTCCAGCTCCCCATAGCACCTACCCAAAGCTGTCTATGTTTGTCTTCAATGATACTGTATATGCTTTGTGCCGGTTTGTGGTCTTTATCCGGCAGATAGATGTATTCACAGTGTCCGGTCTGAGGATTCAACTTGGCAAGTCCGTCACGGTATGAACCTATCCATAAGTTTCGGTCCGAGTCCTCACAAATGCTCATAATGGTGGAGGATACCGAGTGGCTGATGCCCGGACGTTGCTCAAAATGCGCTTGTTGCTTTCCATCTGGATCTATACGGTAGATGCCATCATTATCTGTGCCTATCCAATAGGAACCGGTATGGTCTTTACATACGGACATGATGCAACAGGAACCGATTGTGTTGTGGGTAGACGATTTATATCCCATATACTTGAAGTTGTTACTAACGGGCGGTACTATCATAACTCCTTTTTGGAAGAATCCCAGCCATATATTCCCTTGATTGTCTTTGAGAATAGAATGTACTTTGGACTTATCAAAGTTGAAACTGGTAATATTGACAGGACTTTCCATTATCTGTCCTTTCTGAATGTTATACACTTTCATTCCGTTCCCATCGGTTCCGATATAGATTTCATCTTGGTTTATGTTATATAGGGTCTTAATAGGTAGCTCCGGATGCGAAGAACATTTAATGTGGGTGAAGCCGTTTGTTTGAGGATTGTATTTGAACAGTCCGTTTTTTCAGGCATCCCACATAGATGTTTCCTGTTTTGTCTTCGCAGATGGAAGAAGGCCACACAATTTCCCTTCCATTCGGATAGTGCGTCATCCTTTGGTTTGTATCTATGCTGTATATTCCTTTGTCATTGGTGATTACCCACAATGTCCCGTTCCGGTCTTCGTAGATCTGGTTGATGAGATAACTTGGGAACAAACCCGGGCAGTTGCGGCTTCTATGTGTCCTTCTGTGACATTCAGTAAGAATATTCCATGTCCGGATGTTCCTATTAGTATTTCTCCGTTGGCGCGCTCGATAATGGTGGATACATTAACTTCTAGCTTACCTCCTTCTTTGAAGGTCATGGGAATATGGGGGAGAAAATACCTTTGCACGGTCGTATGTTTGCAGACCATTTAATGTGCCTACAAAAAGAAAGTCCCTTTCTTGTCTTCAAAAAGGACGCGGACATAATTGTTTTTGCAGAGAATGTTCATCGTAGAAGTCATGTTTGTATACACTGAATTTGGCACTCGTCGTATCGGTTCAGTCCGTCTTCAGTCGCTATCCATATAATGTCTTCTTTGTCCTGATAGATACTGTTAATCATGCTGCTTGACAACTCATTGTCCACAGTAAAAAGTTTACCTGTTTGCCCGTAGCATAAAACGGATAAGAATAGATATAAAAGACAGATTACTGTTTTTTGCTTCATCATGGTATATTGTTTGTGTTGACAAAAATTACTAAAAAAACTCAATAACGTAACATTGCACTATGAGAAAAGGAAGGACTTGTTTCACCGGAAATTTATATTTGTTTCACCGAATTAAACTTATAGTTTATTGGCTTTGAATTATAAGTTTATTCCTATTAAACAAGTGGTGTGCTTTAAGGGAATATAAACAAGTGTGGCAGAGAGAGTGAAGAGTGATATCTTTTGCCCCTTTCTGCCACACACTTGTTGATGCCTTTTTTTTTATCTGTTTTTTATTCAGCAGTTCTTTGGTGGGACATTCATAGTTGCTGATGGGGGAGATATCTTCTGCAAGTCTTTCAATTCGTGTATAGGGCGTTCGATCTCGTAAAGGTATGGGCATGCTTGAGAATTTTGGAAAATAAAAAGAAGGCAGGCGTCTTTCCACCAAACAGCATCGCGGGCCTGTATCTTCAAAGCGGACTGTACTTCGCATGGAAACGTTCTGCGTCAATGTATTTTTTCGGCGGCATCCCATATCTTCTGAAAGTCTCTGACTTGTCGGACTCCATTGTCGTAGTGATAGCAGAACTCGTCCCATAGGGGCAGTGCGACCGCTTTTCATGCGGTAATTCCAGGGCACATGGTGGAACCATAGGAGATATTCTTCGGGACAAGTGCTGATGTTGTCGTATTGCAGAGCAAGGTTTTCCGGATATTGTGCAACGCAGCATTGCTTCCGCTTTGCTACTGCGGTCAAACCTATCCCTTGTTTGTCTGCTCTGTGATAGTAGGATGGAAGCCAGTCCGGGCGGGCGCCGGGGGTTGCACACCGTAATGATGCCCCCATGCGAAAATGTGATGTAGGCCAAGGGGCATCATATATAGTTCGTGGCTGTCAGCATCATCTTCTTTAGTTGGGCATTGATGTAGGGCTGGGAGTCAAAAGTTTGCTTTTAGCCATTCATCAGCAATATGTTCGGAAGATAAAGAGGGTTGCCATGATAGGCGTCCGCCAGTTGGCTTGTGCAAAGGTGTGACCGCACCAGTTGGTATCTGTACCTATATTGGCTTTAACACCGGCCACTGCCTTTAAAGAAGCGGGTGTTACGAATTCAAAGAATTCTTTCCACATCGGGGCCAAATAAAAGCAAGATGATTGGGTGTCCCAAAGTATTCTGTGTCACTTGGAACTCTGCCATTAGTGGTGTATGTTGCATCGCACTGAACAATGGACTGTACGGTTCGCGGGGTTGGAAATCTATCGGTCCGTTCTTCGCTTGGACGATGACGTTGTTGCGGAACTGTCATCCAGGCTCAAACTCCAAATATGCTTGTTTGGCACGGTCGGCATCGGAAGGGCTGTATACAAAAGCGCCACATAACGATACCTTTGTAGGGCTTCAATGCGTCTGCCAGCATGTTGGCACCTTCGGCATGGGTACGTCCGAAATCGCAAAGGACCAGGCTGTCGCTTCCGGGTGGCTTTTTCACCAGAAAACCGCCAAGTCGGGGATGATGCGGTAGATTTCCTTAACTTTGTTTTCCACCAGCGGATAACTTTTTGTCAAGAGGATCGGCAGTGCTCAGACTGTCGAGAGCCATAGGGGATGCAAAATTAACGGAGAGGTACACGTAGTCCGTATGGGCGGAAAAAATATCTGCCAATGCTTTTTACTTTCTGCAGGTATTCGGTAGAAAGAATTTGGGGTGAAGCATTTACGTTGTTCAGTACAGTGCCGTTGATGCCGATGGAAGCATTGGCGGGCATATTCCTTATATCGGACGGGGTATTCGGCAGTTCTTCCCCAATTCCAAAGCGATTGTCCTGCATAACCGCGTTCTACGGTACGGTCCATATTGTCCCAATGGTTTGAGGATGCGCAGGCTGTAGGCGGGATTCTCTGTTGTTTGAGTTGCAGTGACGTTTGCCCGGTCGCTTGCATCCTGAGCAGGTGATAGGCGGCATAAGTAATCCTGTCTCGGTGGGAGATGTGAGCGTGATTTTGTTATCTTCATGTCGGATGCGGAAACCTTCTGGTTGCAATTGTTTGTCCCTTTGTATAACGAGCTGGACAGGGGCTCCTTGCCATGCCTGACTCCTCGACCGCTATGTTTAGTGTAGGCGATTGGCGGGGCAGCGGAAATTTCTGCATGGGCATTGTCAGGCAGTCGAAGCCACAAATGGCTACCGTTTTCGGCAGCCATTTGGGTAACGAATACTATTGCGATGTAGAAAAGCGAAAATATTCTGTATTTTCATGTCATTAGATTACAAATTGATAAATGGTTTCTATGCCGCGTATGTTAGCGCGGTATAAAGAGCATCTTGGTGCATTGATTATTGTCCTTCAATAGTGATTATTTTGCCATTAGCATCATATTCCAGTTCGCAAACTTTCAGACTGCGGAGCCATGTCTTTCCATTGGAAGGCACACACAGTCGTGGTGGAATAGATACCATTTTCCTTTATACTCTACAATGGCATGATGCGTGGTCAACCCACTACCGGAGTGAGAATGACACCTTGGTAAGTGAAAGGTCCGTAAGGATTGTCACCGATGGCGTAACATAGGCGGTGGGTATCGCCGGTGGAGTAGGAGAAATAATATTTGCCGTTGTATTTGTGCATCCAGCTGGCCTCGAAGAAACGGCGCTCATTGTCGCCTCCTGTCAGAGGTTTTACCATTTTCATCCAAAATGACAACAGCTTTCGGCTCTTCTGCAAACTCCAGCATATCTTTGCTGAGTTTGGCCACAGGCGGGGAAAGAGCCTGTTCGTTACAACTTCGGGTAAAGCGGCACATTCAAAGCTTTATTGTCGCGATAGCGTTGCAGTTGGCCACCCCACAAACCGCCGAAATACATATAGAAATCACCGTCTCCATTATCCAGGATGGCAGGGTCGATACTGTAACTGCCTTTCATCGGGTTGGCTTGGGGAATGAACGGTCCTTCCGATTGTCACTGATAGCCACGCCGATACGGAAAAATATCATTTTGGTCTTTCAAGGGGAAATACATGTAATATTTTCCGTCTTTCCGGCTTTACGTCACAGTCCCATAGCTGACGGCCTGCCCAAGGTATGTCCTCTATCTGAAGGACTACTCCATGGTCTTTGATTTCGCCGTTCATAATATCATCGGTGGAGAACACATGATAGTCTTTCATGTTGAAATGATCGCCATTGTCGTTTTCTTCGATGCCGCTTTCCCAATCGTGGCTGGGGTAGATGTAAACTCTGTTGTTGAAAAAAACATGTACGGCAGGATCTGCCATATAATCTCCCGGAACTAAGTATCTCATTTCTTTTTTCATGGTGAATCAGAATTTAGTTATAAGTTATTGAATTATTTTTTTATAGAAATTGAATTATTACTTGTCTGTTTTTTTAAACAGTTGTGAGTCTTTAATAATCTGCTTTTTGCTTCTTCGTTCTTTCAGTTCGGCCTGCATGTGTTCGTTATACTCTTTGGTTATGGGGTAGAAGTAGAGGTGCAATAACACCTACAAAGAATGTCGCAGCAGGAATCAAACTGGATGAAAGCACAATACCTTGATGGCAGAGTCTATCTGTTCCGTTCCCGCTCCTGATACATAACCGAAACCGGAAAGAAGGAAAACCCAGTATGGCGCTACCGATGCCCAAACCGGCTTTCAGTGCAAAGACAACTCCAGCAAAGACGAAGCCTGTGGCACGTCGGTGGTTGACATATTCTGAATGGTCGGCTACATCAGCAATCATAGCCCAAAGCAAGAGGTACTGTCGGGAGCATATGCAAGGCTCTTGAGGAAGTTCAGTACAAACATGTCTCTACATCGGTTTCGTTGGGGGAAATAGAAGAAGGCTGTGAATAGTGCGGTCAGTGCAAGGCAAATGATGAATACACGTTTCTTTCCGTAACGGTTTGCCAGAAAACTGGAAAGTAGGATTACGCCAAAGAACTGAACCAATGCACCCAACATGTTGAATACGCCAAAACCTACTTCGTATGCTTTATCCGGACTGCTGACTATTAATCAAAGCATTTAATATACTGTATCCTATTCGTCTCCGGCTTCGTGGCGGCAACTAAGCCTATCTTGTCAAGAAAGGCATAAAGGCACTGGCGTCTACATAGTTCTCGAAATAGTAATTCATTGCGCTTCCCCACATGGCAAGGGAGTAGTAAATATAAATAATGTCCAGAATGAACATAGCCCGCCATGGTATGTTCTTGAAAACATCCTTGATATCTTGTTTGGTATCTGTCTTTTGGTTAGTCGGAGGTGTAATACGTTCACGTGCAGAAAAAGAAAGTAATGATGAGGAATATCAGACCGATGACGGCAAACAATGATATTGTGCAAAGCCATCCATGTCCTTTGTCACCAGATTCACCGGTAAACTTGCTGACTAATGGCAGTGTTAAGCCTTTGTACAATGAATTGTGCGATAGTGGCTGCCACAAAACGTATACTGGTAATGCTGTTACGTTCTTTAATGTCACTTGTCATAACTCCTCCCAGTGAGGCATAAGGAGTGTTATTGAATGAGTACAAGGTCATTAATAAAGTGTAAGAAATTGTTGCGTACAGAGCTACAAGTCCTTTGTCTTCAATGCCCGGGATTGTAAAATGCCAAAATGTAAAACACCATGAAAGGTAGAGCTGTCCAAAGAACCCATGGGCGATATTTACCCCATTTGGACTTTGTGCGGTCGGACAAAATTCCCACCGTAGGGTCTACAAAGGCGTCTACAATACGCGCTAATAGCATTACACTACCAGCTACAGCTCCTTCCAGACCAAATACGTCTGTATAGAACTTAGTCTGGTAAATCATCATCATTTTGGAACACAAAATTCGCAGAACAATCTCCGAGGCTATAACCAATCTTTTCGGCTATGGACACTTTTTGGTTAAGTGTATTCATTCTATTAAATTTTTTATTAGTTGGATCATTATCAAAAAAAGGTGTATCATTGTTTTTGTGCTGTTCAATACACTTTCTGCTGCACGTTTGCCTAAGGTTTTTTGTCAAGAGGGTGAATATCATTCCACTCTCCCAAGTCACTGTTGCGTATGAGATAAGTATTGGAATTGATAGCGGCTGCTTTTGGCTTGTTCCTGGCGCATTTCTGCCCAAGCTTTCCGGCCTTCAATATTATCTTTTGACAGAAAATCGGCTAACTCTACGATATGGAAAGGCAGTCCGGGCTGGTTGAATGTACGGCGCCAATCGGCAATCATTGCTGACAAGAGTGCAACATATTCATTTCGGCGTGATACGTTTGATTCACCTTGATACCATAGCACTCCCCCGTATGGAATAGTTCTGCAGTGGAGCTATCATGGCATTGTATAAGCATACCGGTTTGTACCAGAAAAACATCATCTCGGAGCGGGTGGCATGGGAGCTCCTAACCGGTATTTCCATTTTTTTGTTTCAGATTGATTTCTTCGTTGTCGCAGATAATTTTTTGTATGGTTTTTTCCTGTACGAACCCCGGTTGTCCACCGTTGCTGATAATGCGGACAGTTATATTGTTTTTTCCGGATTTCAATATACCGGCAGGTATCCGGTATATACGGGGAGGATATTGATAGCTGGTGGTTCCTACAAATACTCCGTTTACATATACGGAATCGGCATCGACAATACAGCCTAAGCGCAATGTAGCTTCTTTGCCGTTCCATGATTGCGGTATCTCTATGTCTTGTCGCAGCCAATGGGAACCGCCAATCGGGTTCAGACCATTATTACCCCATGATTGTGAAAACATATTTTACCGTTTGCCAATTGTTATCATCATAATTGGTTGCATACCAGGGAGTGGATTCGTGCAGGCCTGCATCACTGCGATAGAGCGATAGGTTCCAACGATGGAAGTTTTTCAGCCTCTAATTTCTTGATATGGCTGCAATAGGCATCATCTTCATACAAGCGTACTTGCTATTGATATATAAGGGAAACTCCTTCAATCCTTCTTCACTTATCCATGCTTTCTTACAGGGAGTACCTCCCCAACTGGAATTGATGAGTCCTACAGGTATACCAGTCTTTTTCGTACATTTCTTTGGCGAAGAAATAGGCAAGAGCGGAGAATTCCATCACATTTTTTTGCGTTAGCGTCTTCCAGCTTGTTGCGGATATCTCCTCTTGAGGTGCGTGAAAATTGTATTTCTGGGGTATGAGGATATGTCGTATTTTCTCATTGTTGTAGTTTAGTATCTCATTAGAAAACATATCCATTACCCTTTTCACTGGCAGTTCCATGTTTGATTGTCCTGAGCAGAGCCATACATCACCTACTAAAAAATGTCATTCAGTTTGATGTCATTGATTTGCATTAGGAAAGGACCGCCTGCTTTCAGCGGTAGTGTAATGCTCCATTGTCCGTTGGCATCAGCGGTAGCATGATAGCTCTTTTCTGAAACTCTATGGTGATATTTTTTCGCCTGCATCCGCTGTACCCCATACTTTGACAGACTGACTTCGCGTTGCAGTACCATTCCATCTGAAATTAAAGCAGGCAACTTTACCTTTGCATCTGCCCATGAGGTAGCGCAAAGGTAAAGTAGCACTGCCACTCCTAACCTGATTTTATCATAAACCAAACTTTTCATATTTTTTCGTCATATTGCCAAATTCAAATGAATCTGTCATGTTTATTGATATTCGTACAATTGTACATGTAATATTTTTGAAGTCTCCTTACCAGTATGCGTACATGGCGTCCTGATGATTCTGGTCTCCATTGAGCCGGCGGACATAATGAAGTTTTGCCATCTTTGTCTACTTTGACTTCATCCACGTATCCAATGCCACAACGTTTTCCTTTGAACTTGTGGTGTTTCGTTTTTATTTTGGTCGTTTCCCAAAGCAAATCCGTCTTCTCCCAATTGCTTTTTGTTTTTCAATCGTTTGCTTTTCTGAGGTTTTGCTAAATTCAATACGATGCCGCTACCGGCTACGACATATTCATTTTTAGAGAGTTTAATAAAAATGCCGCCGCCTTCAGGCCATATACTGCCATTTGTTGCACGTGGATCCCAAGGGAGAGTGAAGAAGTGCCGGGGCAGTTACGGTTAAATCATCATCTATGATGATGCGTTCTTTGTTTTCATTGTCAAAAAAGTAGCCCTTTCATTAATCCTTTTTACCTTGATATTTAGTGAGTAAAGGCATTAATTCCGTTAATTTGGCATAGCTTTGGACTAATGGTGATTTAGGAGAGTCGGAACCGTCTTCTATTGAAAAAGGACTAATGCCAATGGCATCGTGTTCGCAAAAATATAAAAAGCCCGGATACTATTATCATCTGTCAGACGAATTTCCGGAATGAACAAAGGATTGTTGTTGCAATTTATATTGTGCTACCCAGTCTGTGAATCCATTATCATACAAGTCGGGTGCAAGAATATCAATGCTGGGTGCTCCACAATGCCATACATCAATTAAATGTGCCAAAGGACCGGCAGAGGGATATTCACCTGGTTTGCGTCCTCGGACTGTTCATTGCCGCATTGACATATAGCGGGATGTTATAGATGGAACGGGCTGTTTGTGCCAGTCCTTCCACATATTTGGCATAGTGCCATGCCATGAAGATTTCATCGGTGTAGATGTCTGCCCCAAATACTTCTTGCCAATTACCTTGCTTTTTACATCCTTGACTTTCCCATTTATCAACATTTGCGGATGAAGCGCTTTTTTGTTTTTTTCTGCAGATAGGTCATGAATTCAGCCGGTATAGGAGCGTTGAATATCTTATTGGCTTCATGTGAATAATCACGAGCGTCTTCCAACATGCCGATTTCATTTTCTATTTGTATCATGATCACTGTGCCTTCCTTTTTATCGACCATTGCTATATGTTGCATCCATTGGGAAAACGCACGTTGATCAGCTTTATATACAGCTTCGGAAAAAGCGCTGGCTATTTCAAGTGGCTTGCCGCTTTGGGTATATGCACGTGGATATTTTTTGTGGTTTTTTTAAACCATAAAGGGGTGCGTAGCAACTCATTGAGTTTTTCCAGGCGCCAAACCATAAAAATAAATCTTGAGATCGTTCAGTCGTGCTTGTTGCAGTACTTTATCTGTAAGTGTGAAGTCGAATTGTCCTTCAATCGGTTCTATCAGCTCCCAATAGGCGGGAACCAATACTGTGTTCAGCCCCATTCTTTTAAGTTTCGGGAAAATACGTTCAATATCTTGCGGACAAGCAGCAGATGAATTGCCTAATTCTCCTCCTAATATAAGGAAAGGCATTCCATGTACAACAAGTTGAGTGGCGGTTCCTTGTTTTTGTAAAAAACTGTTTTGACCAATGATGCATTCGAAGGCTAAACAGTTTAAAATTAGAAATAGAATTAATTTCTTCATATAGTTCTCAAATAGGCTGCTTGATGAAACTTTACAAAGGTAGTCAACAGCTTTTTAATTTACTTTAGAATATGTATCACAAAACTTGTTGTATGTTACATCTTTTGTTTTATATGTTACATTCTTCACTATGATATGTTTTATTTGTAGCTTTTAAGCTTTATGAAGCATCTGGATGCTGCATTTGTGGATGCTGTTTTTGAAATCGGATCATGGATTATAAAATTTGGAAAAACATCTGGCTGAAATTTACAGTTGTTATATGACAATATATTCTGCGGTTTGAGGCGCTGATATGATGAATTTTAATGGGGGTGTTACATAGAAAAAAAAGAAAAGGTAACATTGAGGGTGAACTTGTAATCCCTTATTAAAGAAAGTGTTACGTACTTGGTGGTCCGTATCAGAAGGATTGTCTAATTTTGACCTGTAAATAATTCTAATATAAATATGAAAAGGATATTTTTTATTGTTAGCCTTGTTTTGTTGGTTTGTACGGCTTCGCTGCCGCTTTCGGCTAAAGTCAGACTTCCTCGTTTGGTAAGTAACAAAATGGTGTTGCAGCGTGATACGGAATTGAAAATATGGGGCTGGGCTTCTCCCGGAGAGAAAGTAACTGTACGTTTTCGTGGAAAGCATTATAATACTGAAGCTGATGCGAAGGGGAAATTGGTTGGTCCTCCTGCCACCGCAGCAACCAGGAGGTCCTTTTCTTCTGGAAGTGAATGAACTTGTTATTCGTGATGTTCTGGTAGGGGATGTTTGGCTTTGTTCCGGCCAGTCCAATCAGGAAACTCCTATTGAACGTCTTACGGAAATGTTTCCTGAAATCAATGTATCTAACAATCACATGATACGGCATTATAAAGTACCTACTCAGAATTCAGTGGAAGAACTGAAAGATGAAATCGCGGGAAATGCCGGCTGGTATTCGGCCATAGCTTCCGATGTGTTGAACTGGACCTCATTGGCATATTTCTTTTTGCTCAAGAGGCATACAATACATATAAAGTACCTGTAGGTATGTTGGTTTCCAGTTTAGGAGGCTCTGCCATAGAAAGCTGGATAAGTCAGGAACATCTGAAAACATTTCCGGAGCTCTTTTTGATAAAGCTGCTTTGGACAGTATGAAATTGGCACAGCAAGATAAGGGAGCAGGCAGTTGGCAACAGAAGAAGTTTGATGACACAGATTGGGCAACAATGGATGTGCCGGGATATTGGCAGGAGAATGGTATCCGTATAAAAGGTACTATATGGTATAGAAAAGAGTTTCGTGTTCCCGATTCGATGGTGGGAAGACATGCGCGCCTTTATATGGGAAGGATGGTTGACAGTGATTCTGTCTTTGTAATGGAACTTTCGTTGGTTTTACTTCCTATACTTACCCTCCTCGTAAATATGATATTCCGGCAGGAGTTTTGACACAAGGTGAAAATGTGATAGCCGTAAGGCTTACTGCTAATTCTTCCAATGGCGGTTTTGTAAAAGATAAGAAGTATAAGATTGTAGGAGATGATGCAGAAGTAGACCTTACTGGTACATGGAAGTATAAGATAGGTATTAATCTGGATGAAGTTATGAAATATAACGGGAAGCTTAAGAATCTTAAGAAGGCTGGTTCCGGACTCTATAATGGAATGATCTATCCGATTAGTAATTATCAGGTGAAAGGTGCCATTTGGTACCAAGGTGAAAGTAATTCCGGTCGTTCGCAGACGTATGCTTCTTTATTGGAGGCTTTGATTCAGAACTGGCGGGAGCTTTGGAAAATGCCTGATATGCCTTTCTTACTGGTGCAATTACCCAATTATATGGAGAAGAGTGATAAACCTTCCGATAGTGGATGGGCAAGAATACGTGAGGCTCAGTTTAAAACAGCATTGAATGTGCCACATACTGCATTGGCAGTAACTTATGATGTGGGCGAATGGAATGATATACATCCTTTGAATAAGAAAGCGGTTGCACAGCGGCTTTTTCTGGGAGCCCGTAGACTTGTGTATGGAGAAAAAGTTACTGCTTCCGGTCCTTTGTATAAGGAAATGAGAGTGGAAGGGGATAAAATAATTCTGACTTTTACTGAAACAGGTCGCGGACTGACTTGTAAGGGGAAGGAGCTTAAGCATTTTGCTATTGCAGGTGAAGACCGAAAATTTGTGTGGGCAGATGCTGTGATACGTGGCAATAAAGTGGTGGTGAGCAGTGAGCTTTGTGAAGAATCCGGTGGCAGTACGTTATGCTTGGAGTAATAATCCGGAGGATGCCAATCTGTGCAATAAAGAAGGACTGCTGGCATCGCCTTTTAGAACTGATAATTGGTAATAAGCTATTTGCAAATTACTATCTGAATAATAATTATAAATTAAGAACTAACATGAAAAACAAAAAAACGCTATTGGCAGTGTTGGCGGGCTTGGCTTTAAGCTCGTGCACTACTCGTGTTACGACGGAAAATGATGCTTCTTTGAAAGGAGTGTTGGGTGATAAATTTTTGGTAGGTGTGGCACTGAATACCCGCCAATCTTCTGGTGTGGATACTGCGGCAGTTAAGATCGTAAAACACCACTTTAATTCAATTGTTGCGGAGAACTGTATGAAGTGTCAGACCATTCATCCGGAGGAAGACCGTTATGATTTCAGTCAGGCGGATGAATTCGTAAAGTTTGGTGAAGACAATGGAATGTACATAATCGGTCATTGTTTGGTTTGGCATTCCCAACTTGCTCCCTGGTTCTGTGTTGATAAGGACGGTAATAATGTTGCTCCGGAAGTACTGAAGCAGCGGTTGAAAGATCATATTACAACTATTGTCAGCCGCTATAAAGGACGTGTTAAAGGTTGGGACGTTGTGAACGAGGCTATTCTTGAAGACGGTTCCTATCGCAAGAGTAAGTTCTATGAAATCTTGGGAGAAGAATTTATTCCTCTCGCTTTTCAGTATGCTCACGAGGCTGACCCTGAAGCCGAATTATATTATAATGACTATAATATGCATGAAGTTGGGAAGCGTACAACTGTTGTGAAGCTTGTGAATGACATGAAATCGAAAGGGCTTCGTGTTGATGCTATCGGTATGCAGGCCATGTCGGTCTGGATTATCCTTCTTTGACAGATTTCGAGGAGAGTATGCTTGCTTATGCTTCTACTGGAGCTAAGGTCATGATAACAGAATGGGATATGTCTGCATTGCCTACCTTGAAACGTACTGCCAATGTATCCGATACGGTTGCGTATAAAAAGATGCTGAATCCCTATCCGGAATCTTTGCCCGATAGCGTTTCCCAGCAATGGAACAATCGTATGTCTGATTTCTTAAATCTCTTCATTAAACATTCCGATTTTGTGAGTCGTGTAACTGCCTGGGGGTAAGTGACGGTGATTCTTGGAAGAACGGTTTCCCTGTGAGAGGTCGTAAGGATTATGCTTTTTGCTTTTCGATCGTAATTATCAGCCGAAAGATTTTATAAAAAAATATTGGAATAAACTTGGAGGATGTTTTCAGGACTTTTTGAGATAATAGGTTAGTTATAAACATTGATTAGGGCTATTGAGAATGCCCTATATAGACAAACACAAAAACATTTTTATAAAAAGGGGCTGTCCGACGGATAGCCCCTTACCTTTGCTTACTGTTTGCAAGAGAAGGTATGAAAATGTTCTTAATCCTTTAAAAATTCTACCCATGCACAGGATGTTCTGCATATGGGTAAGATGTTTTTAAAGACGTTTGATAATGATAGGCTTGTGATTTTCATCATGGTAAGGCATACCGTAACGATTGGATTTCACTCTGCTGTTCATTAGAGAGTCAATGGGGATGTTCAAAGGTCTTACACCTGCGGGGCTCTTTGTTAGAGAAAGTCTGGAAATAACCTACACAAGCATCTCTCCACCATTCAGCGTCATTCTTCTGAATATCCAGTTTCTCGGATACCTCATTAAAAATGCTTTCACTGACATAGGGCTTGAGCTTTTGCCCATGTCTTTTGTTTGTATCCCTCAACTTGCGAGATACCTTTGTCATAATGCAGGCATATCTCGTCCCAAAGTTCTCTACCAGAAGAAAGCTTATAGTCCCATGGGAGATGGTGGAACCAAAGAAGAAGACTTTCAGGGCAGGTTTCAAGTGAATTGAATTGTGAAGCTAGCGGTTCATGGTATTGGTCTACATTAGCAGAACCGTTGCGTGTGCGGTCAAATCCCACTCCGTCTTTTGTCTGCTTTATGATAGAATACAGGCGACCAGTCGGGACGTCTTATACTATTTTCCCATGGTCCCGGCCCATAATGCGAACCGCCAAATATATGGTGGAATCCAAGCGGCATCATGTAATTTACGGCTGTCTCGCGGGAACTCATCATCATATCCTTGACTGGGATAAGAAATAAATTCTGTTCATAAGCTGTGGGTGTTATTCCTTTGGGTTTGATGAAAGTTTGACGTATCCATTCATTTGCAATCTGTTCAGCACTTAATGTAGGATTCCCAGGCAAGGCGGCCGAAAGCATACCAATTGGATTGAGCGAATATGTAACCGCAGAAATTAGGGCTCTTGACCGGTATTTGCAACACCTGCAATGGCTTTTTAACCATTTTCTGCTACGGTCGAACCTTTTCCGTCTCTATAAGTATCACTGTCGAGACATTCTTCATAAGTAGTGCCATGGTAGACGAGATGATTGGAGAATCCTAAATATTCTTGAGTAATTTGGAATTCCATCATCATGGGAGTGTTGTATAACTGTCCGAATAAAGGACTGAAAGGTTCACGTGGCTGAAAATCAATAGGACCGTTTTTGATTTGGATAATAACGTGGTCTGCAAATTGTCCGTCAAGTGATTTGAATTCTTCCACAGCCTGATTGGCTCTGTCGCTGCTGCTAGGGGCTGTATACGAAGGCTCTCCACATAATGATTCCACCATAGGGAGCTACTGCTTCGGCAAGCATATTTGCGCCGTCGGCGTGGGTCCGGCCATAATCTTGCGGACCAGCCTGCCCTTCGGAATTTGCCTTTACGAGAAAGCCGCCGAAATCGGGAATGGCAGTGTAGATTTCAGCTGCTTTATTTTTCCACCACTGACGTACCCTTTGGATCAAGAGGATCTCCTGATTTTAATCCGTCAAGAGTGACAGGACTTGTCCATTTGATGGAGAGGTAGGTGGTTATGCCATATTCTCTGAGTATGTTGGCTATTTGAGCTACTCTTTCGATATGTTCTTTGTCCAAGATAAGGGGATTGGCATTGACATTATTGAGGACTGCACCGTTCAACCCCACAGATGCACAGAGCTCACCATAGTGGTGGATTCTCTTTGCGGGAATTTCTTTTGCTGTCCATTCCCACATGGATAGTCCGGCATAACCTCTTTCCACAGTATCATCAAGATTGTCCCAATGGTTGAGAATACGGTATTCGTAATATGGTTTTTCGTGAATATCCAGGTCGGTATTGGCTTTACCGAGGACCTCTGCCCTTTGCAGGGCATATACTCCATAGCGGATTGCTGCTTGTGAACCGCCATCAATATAGCGTTTGCCATCGGCATTGTAAATGTGATACTCTTCTTTGGAAAGAGCACTGTCTATCCGGGTCTCAACCGAACCCAACACTTCTTCATAGCTTCGTCCGTTTGCCAGCCAAAGCATGGTTCCATCCTGGTCTATAGGCTCGGGAGTATTGCATGCCGAGAAAAATTCAGTATGGAAAAAATAATAATAATAAAAGTTTTAATGTTCTTCATATAGGCATTTATTTAATTAATTTAGAAGAGGGAGCTCCGAGGTATGATGATTTGAGACCACCGAAATCTATAAGCATTTTTTTCCATTACAACGCCTGGATCTGGAAAACCTGAAACGAAGGTCATGTCTGCCGGCTTGCCCAACATCAACTTCCATATCTGTTTTTGATGATGCTGGCAGCTTGCCATGGGCCGACTTTACCACTATAATGACCGTTGAAATTAATAATCTGTTCTTGTCCACCGTCTACGCTAATGGCAAAGCATAGTCCTTTGTTTGCATTGAAGTTCAGGGTGGGGAGCAAGCAATATGCTTAGTTTTTTGCTTTACCTGAAGATACAGTTTCGATTTCGTATTCTACATAGGCATTATCCGGAGTTACGGAAGCAGGCAGAGTAGTGACAGCACATTCTGTTTTGCCGAGGTCGGGAATTACGGTAGCCTTGTGGTTGTTTTTGAAGTTACCTGCTTCTATAGAAATGTATCCATCGGTTTCCTTATGGCATAAGTAAGCGGCTTCATCGGATTTTTTCACCTTGGGCATAACTTGTTTTTCAGGTTGTTGCCAATAGGTGTATCCGATGTGTACCTGATCCATCATATGATCCCATTTTCCATTTGCGATTTCATGGTTATAATGAGCACAAAGCAAGGAGTCTCTTTCGTATAGCTTTTTCAACGCGCTGTGCCCAATAGTTGATTTCTGTTGGGGATTCTGCTTTAGCATTCATCGCTACGGAGTAATACATTTCGTAGATGTTCTGCATAGCTTGAATTGGGAATAGGACGAGTTCTTCATATGCATCATACCAACGGGGATCGAGTTTCTGATAGACTCTCAAGGCTCGCAGTTCCAAATTATTCCATTCTCTGACAACGGTAGGCCATTCATCATAGCTGAACTGATATGTATTTGCATTCAGTAGCTCGGGAGTGACTCTACGTGCATATTTGCTGTAAAGTTTAATAATGTCTGCTATCTCTTTGGCATGCTCTTCGCCGAATTGTTGTGCAGCAAAGGTTATGGTATGTTCGAATATATTATTAGGATTGAAAGAGCTTCAGGCCGCCAAGCCATATCAAGGAAAAATTGGATGGGATACTCCATAGGTTTCAAGTCACCTACATTTACGATCCAAAAGTTTCCTGACACCGTACTCATAACAGATTCATCTGTTCCCATACGCGTTCCACCTGATTGCAGTTTAGCCATTTGTAGTTTCTGGGGCCACCTACATAGTCAAAGTGGTAATACATACCATAGCCACCTTTACGGGGTTTATCTGTTAATGAAGGCAGTTTTCTTACATTGCCCCAATTGTCATCGCAAAGCAATAATGTGATGTCATCAGGGACACGCATCCCTTGTCGTAATACTCTTGTACTTCTTTATATAGTGCCCATACTTGAGGAGTTGCGGAAATCTTCTTGCCTGTAACTTTAGTTATGATTTTACGTTGGTCTTTGACAATATTCTGTAATAGATCAATATTGGCATCTTTGCTCATCGGCATATCGCCATCTCCGCGCATACCTATGGTAATTACAGACTCCCAATCTTTACAACGTTCCATTCCTTTTGTCCAGAAATCCCGGAGTACGGTGGCATTTTGGGTATAATCCCCCAGGCGCCTGTTCCGCGACGCTTCCAGTCTTGTTGAGCTAATCCCATCGGCTCATGGTGGGAAGTTCCCATTACAATTCCCATTTCATCTGCCAATACTCCATTTTGCACATCATCATCATAGAAAGCGCTGGCCCACATGGCAGGCCACATGAAGTTACCTTTCAAACGAAGTATGAGTTCAAAAACTTTTTCATAAAACTGGCTGTTGAAGCCGCCAAAGGCTTTTTGTGTCCTGTTTCCCAAGGCAGGCCATTCGTCGTTCAAGAAGATTCCTCGGTATTCTATGGCTGGTTCTCCATCCGTATAACTCCCTGGGAGAATTGAAATATTTTTTTGGCGTTTTACAGGAACATCTCCCCAATAGTACCAAGGGGATGCGCCCATTTGAGAAGACAGTTCATAGATGCCATAGATGGTGCCTCTTTTAGCACTACCTGCAATCACTACGGCTTCTTCCACTCCTTCCAGTGGCTGTTTAATAGTACATAGAATGTATTTCTCACGTTTCCCTTTTAATTCGTCGGCTGGAATTTTTCCCCGATGATATAAAGTCGTTTTATCCAGTTGCTACGGTCAATAGAACCGATAATCAATACTCGCTTTTCTGTAACGGTATTTGTTATAAAGGGCTTTACGTTGGTTACTGCTTGTGCATCTGTCTGTAAATTTGTAATGGCTCTCAGTACTCCTTTGTACTCTTCATTATCTACCAATATCGGACAAGACTTGTCTTTCTGTATCCATTCAAAACCGACACCGTCATTTGTTACAAAACGTTCGGCAGCTTTAGCGGTAACTGCCAACACATACTTGCTAAAAATAAAATAATACAAAAGCTATATTTTCTTCATCATATCAATATTTATAAAAAACCGCTTGCAGATACCTTGGGACATCTACAAGCGGTTTCGTTGAATACCTATTGCGAACTTATCCCAAAAAGACAGTTATCTGTATTCAGGATTTTGGTAGTTCTTTTTCTCGTCAGCACTCATTTCCATACCGTCAAGTTGTCCTTGTGGGATAGGACGTAGATAATGTCCGGGTTTGATAGTACGTGTATAAGTCACGATATTGCGGTCTCCTTTATCATTTCCGCAGATTTCGTAGCTATCGGCATATTCGTTCCACTTTTGTGTGCGGACAAGGTCGAACCAACGATAGCCCTCACCATAGAATTCACGTGAACGTTCATCTAAGATGAAATTGATGTCAATTGTTGCCGGAGTTTCAGCTGTTAATTGAGAACCATAATCCACGTCCATTTCTTTGTTTTCTGCATTATTGAATGTCCATTTTCCAGCACGATCGCGTAAAACATTAACTAATTCACGTGCACTCTTATAAGGCTTGGTTGTTGCTCCTTTACTGCAGCTTCTGCTGCAATAAGGTAAAGCTCGGAGAACTTGGCAATATTGTACGGGCGTGTACTACCGGCATTTGGCTGGCCTGCGCCAGTGCCGTTATCTGTACGATAGGGACCAAGTTTCCAAAGACCTGGATATACGCGGCGGCTGATTGCACTGGGGGCCCATAACATAATAACTGTATCCTGCTATAACTCCTGCTCCAGTATTGCTATTGCCTGCACCATCCGGATATTGAATGCTGGGATCATCTTCAGAGAGGAACTTTAATAACGGTTCTCTCCTTCAGTTACTTCCATGCCATTAGCTCCTGAAACGGTTGTCCAATCTTTTCCATTTGTAGACCAATTACCGCGGTAAACGGTTGTAAATGTTCCATCGTAACGGGAATCTTTGGTCTTTATCCTTAAACGTCTTTGTGAATACACCATGAGGAGGAGCCATACGAGTCCATGGGCGTCCATAGGCTTGTTCTGCGACACGAATTACGGGTGAAATAGTATTGCCATCTTTGTCTTTAGCTTGAATGTCCGTGTAATTCCAGTTCATCATCCAACCGGCAAAATTATCAGGGGCACCACCACTACCGTAACTCAAGCTACCACCATTGTAATATTCATCTTCTTGCGTGTGATCTGCATATAACAGAATTTCTTTGTTACGATCGTATGGACCGGCATTAACTTGGTAGAAACTTTCCATCAAGCCATATGGACCAGGATTGTCAATTGCTTCAGTTGCAATATCATAAGCTTGCTGATAATACCATGCTGCATCGTGTCCATCGGGATCTGTGCGGTTACATTCCGGATATGTTGGAATATTATTAGGATTTTCCAAACCCACCAACCATACGTCAGATATGCTTTTTGACAAGTATAAACGTGCTACAGTTTTAGTAACCCCACCTGTTACACGAGGTTTATCCGGCAATTCGGTGACAGCTGTCTTTAAATCGGGAAAAACTGCTTTAGTGTACACTTCAGGAACGGTGTTACGTACGGAAGTACGTCAAGTTGATATGTTGAATTTTAATTCACCGGCACCCAAATCCAATGGCACACCGCCGAAAGTCTGTACCAATAAAAAAATAGTCCATACCGCGGAAGAAATGTGCTTCAGCGAGAAGTGCATCAGAAACACCTACTTTAGATCCATTTTCAATAACACCATTAGCTGTATTGATATTAGAGAAAGCTGTTCCCCACAGTACATCCGAACGACTGCTGCTTGCTGTCAAACTCCCCACACCTGATAAGTCGGCATCTTTGAAGTTTCCATCGGCGGATTGGGCATAAGTTGCTTCATCTGTTCCTGTCAAACATGAATTGTAATAGTATGCTTGTCCGTAAATATAACGTAAGTGTGCATACATGGAAGTTATACCGCCTTCTACACCTTTTTCAGTTTGAAAGAAAGTTGGTTCATAAATACTACGTGGTTGTTCATCCAGGATATCTGAGCAAGAAGTTGCAAAGAGCAAGGCTAATGCCGTAGTTCCCAGAACTCTTATATTAATAAATGTTGGTTTCATGCTTTCAAAGCTTAATTAGAATGTCAAGTTAATGCCAAATAAATAATTACGTGTGGAAGGGGCATTGGTTCCCACAGTCAAGAAACGCTTTTGAATGCCACTTGTTACTGCCACATTCTCATTACCGTAAGAGTTGGTTTCCGGATCCAGACCTGTCTCTTTATGGAATGGAGAACATATTACAAACGGGTTCTGTATTGATACATAGGCACGTAAAGCTTTTGAATACCGAAGTTTTTCAGCCATTTCTGTTCGTCAAATTTGTAACCTAAAGAAATGTTGCGGACTTTCCAGTAAGAAGCGTCAAAATATCCTAATGTACTACCATATTTGGGATTATCACCACTTTGGATACCACCCGGTTTCGGGTATTTGGCATTGGTGTTTTCTTCTGTCCAATAGTCCACATCTACTTGACCTCTACGACCGGTCAGCATATTCAGATAACCGTTGGAGTGATGCAATGTACTGATGAGTTTTCCACCACATTTAAACGCTGTGATGACATTCAAGTCAAACCCTTTATAGGCAACGCGTGTGCTGAAACCTCCTGTAAACTTTGGTTCCATACTGATAATTTGGCGGTCGTCTGGTCCCGATTTGACGAACAGGGGTGCCATCTTCATTATATTCACCGGTATATTTTTACTTTAATCATACCAACGTTTCCACCTGGTTCCAAAATATCAAGATAGGGGTCACCTTCTTGCCATGAGACCTATTTTTTCATAGTCATAAATAGCATCAATAGGATGACCAACAAACCAGTTGTTGGCTTCATCACGCTCAGCTCGGATGCTAATTCTGTCAGTTTATTGCGATTTGCTGATATATTTATACTTGCATCCCAAGTCCATCCGTTGTGGTTGTCAAGAATTGTTCCGTTTAATGTGAATTCTACACCTTTGTTTTCGGTTTTTCCTACGTTACCTACATAGCTGCTTACACCTGAAGTTGAAGGAAGATTAACACTTTGCAGCAAATCGGATGTTTTCTGAATGTAATATTCAAATGTTCCCGATAAACGGCCGCCAAGCAATGTGAAATCCAAACCAAAGTTCCATGTAGAAGAATATTCCCATCCTAAGTCATAATTCGGCAATGCAGAAACATAGTAGCCTGTGGCATAGCCAGTAGGTCCGAAGTTATAAGGACGTGTAGATAATTTTCCCCATGTGGAATATGGGTTTACGGCCTGATTGGAAGTTTGTCCGTATCCTACACGTACTTTAAGGATGTCCAACCATTCAAGGTCATCCATAAATGATTCTTGACCAATATTCCAACCTGCAGATACAGCCCGGGTATGTATGCCATTGATGGCCTTTTGCCAAGCGGGAAGATGCATCGGCACGAACAGTTGCCATCAACATATAGCGGTTATCGTAGGTGTACATGGCACGTCCCATCCAAGACATCAAACCACTTTTCTGGTAATCCCAATTGTCTGGATTAACGGTGATAGTACCTTCTGCACGACCTAAATTATAGTATTGCAAATATTCTGCAGGAATATCACGTGCAGCAATATGCGATTTGGTATAAACAGTTTCCTCTGCAGAATACATACCTACTATGTTCAGTTGATGCTTGCCAAATGTACGGTCGTAAGTTATTAGATTCTCTATTGCCCAGTTAGTCGTTTCTGTATGTTCTAAAGATGCAGTAGAAGGAGTATCAGCAGTTGAGCTATTTATACCTTCACCGGTGAAGACACCACCTTTAGTAGAACGGTAGTTCAAGCCCAAATTGACACGATATTTTAAACCTTTTACCCATGGGCATTGTACTTCAGCAAAAAGGTTGTTGTAGGTACCAAAACCTTTCTTTTCATTCAACCAACTATCTTCTAAATCTTCTACCAGGTCACGTGTTACAACAAAGTTTTCATCCTGACTGTTGAGCTTCAACTGTTCTCTTCAGACTCCCGTCTTCATTGTACGGATTGACAAGTGGAGTGTTGTTAAGTACGCTATATAAGTCAATATTAGAACCTTTTGTTACATTATAGTTGCTATTGGTAGTTAATCCGAAGCGGAAGTATTTACCTACGCCTTGGTCAAATGAACCGCGTAATGAATAGCGGGTGTAATTTTGTGTAGGAATAACGCCCTGATCCTTGTAATAGGCTGCACCAAAACTATAACTTCCATTGTTTGTACCGCCAGCTACACTGACATCATGGCTGTTTACCATGCCTGTACGGTATAGAAGGTCTTGCCAGTCCGTGTTCATATCGTCTGATTCATCTAAGGAGTTTTCAAATTTACCGGCATATTTACGCATTTCAGCATATTTGGGTCCGTCCATCATAGGATATTTAGAGAATACGGATTTTGCACCTACATAACCGTTATATGTAAATTTGGCAGGTGTACCTTGGGCTCCTCTGTTCGTAGTGATTAAAATAACACCATTAGCACCACGTGAACCATAAATGGCAGTGGAAGAAGCATCTTTTAGAATATCCATGCTTTTAATGTCACCGGGATTAATATCAGACAGGTTTCCCATGAAAGGAATACCATCCAACACTACTAACGGGTCATTAGAAGCTGTCAGTGAACGAGTACCACGAATACGGATTTGCATGGTAGCACCAGGCTGTGAAGATGTCTGCGTCATATCTACGCCGGCTACACGATTTTGCAAGGCGTACGTAATATTCGTAGAAGGCATTTCTTGCAGTTTATCACCACCTACTGATGCGATAGACCCCGTTACATCTGATTTTCTTGCTGTACCGTAACCGATAACGACTACTTCCTCCAATGCTTTGGAGTCTTCTTTTAATGTAATGTTAAGATTAGTGTTCCCTTTGATAGCAATCTCTTGTGTGACATATCCGATATAGGAAATTACTAACGTTGCATTTTTTTGTACAGTCAACGAGAAGTTTCCGTCCAAGTCGGTTATCATACCATTGGTTGTTCCTTTTTCTGTTACGTTGGCGCCAATAACCGATTCGCCTAAGTTATCTTTCACAATACCCTTTTTACCATGATATTCTGAGCAATACTGCACAGAGGTATCAGGCAGAGTAACAATAATAGCCCCAAAGGCCTAAAATAATAAGTTGTGCATTTCATAAAAAAAACAAGGTTTTAATTGAATAAAAATGTTAAATCAAAGTGTAGACTCATTAAGGTTCTTTTTATGTTATCATATACTATCTTTTTTAGTGTTAGACATTTGTTTTGATTCTCTACATTAGTTAACAGCGAAGTGAGGAATATATCCTCAACTTTTTGGTATAAGCAAAAAATACTAATCATTTAATAGACAATAGGCTATGAATGATACCTGTATTTTGCTTTTTTGTAACATGAGTTTTTTATTTGCGTTACATTCTTTTTTGTATATGTTACATTGACGAAAAAAAATGATGTGATAAAGGGGAATATGGAGATAAAAATAATTAAAATTATTTTTTTTGTTTTGTAAATAAGTAAAGTTTTTAATCACAAAAACTATATAAGTATCGGAATAAATTGCTTTTTTGTTTATCTTTGTCGCACTTTTGTATCTAATAAAAGAGAGAAACTATGAAAAAGATGCGTTTGGAAGATACTTATAATATGTTTGTGTTGTATAGCTCAAGGTGTTGGGGCGCAGACAGGGAAGATCTATACCACAGATATGGGATTGTCCAGTAGCTTGATAAATCAAATATTTCAGGATCAGCAAGGCTTTGTTTGGGTTGCCACTGAGTATGGATTAAATAAGTTCGACGGTTTACGTTTTACCAATTATCGGCATGTTTCTGCTGATTCGTCTTCTATCAAAAGTAACTTATGTACGTACATTGTTTGAGGATAGCCGTTGCAATTTGCTGGTAGGCTGTATTGACGGGTTAATGAAGTACGATCGTGAGACAGATACCTTTTTGGAAATTCCAATGTTCCGTGCCGGTAAGCGGGTGTTTTCGCACATAACACAGATGCAGGAATTGCATAATGGGGAAATTTGGATGACAACTACCGGTCAAGGCATGTTTCGTTTGGATGAGCGGCAGACACAGGCTGTTTCTGTAGATGATCTTCTGAAACAGTCGAATTACAATTTCCAATCTTTTTTTTATGAAGACTCCTATTATAATATTTGGATAGGAACTTATGGAAATGGACTGATTTGTTATATGCCTGCAACGAAGGAAGTGCGTATTTTCAAAGATCCGGTTCTTGCCGATAACAATATTACTACCATAATAGAGGATGAGCAGGGAAATCTTTTTGTAGGTACTAAAAAAAGCAAAGGGCTATCACGTTACAATAGAAAGGAGAATAACTTTACTCTTGTTCCTTATATAGGGAATGAGGTTTTATCTGTTCGTTGCATGTCGTTGGTGAATGACCGGTTATTGGTTGGTACTGATGGACAGGGATTAAAAATGTATAATCCTGCAAAGGGAGAGTTGGAAGATTATACCATTAATTCAGCTCCAATAAATTTTTTTCGGATGGAAAGATTCATACAATTTTGGAAGATAAGGATGATAATTTATGGTTGGGATTATTTCAGAAAGGGATCGTTTTGATACCGAAACAAGAAAATCCTTTGAATATTATGGGCACAAGTCCATTTATTATAATCCTATCGGACAAGGATGTATCATGTCTATTTTTCAAGATAGCAATGACCATTTATGGATTGGTGCAGACAATGAGGGGGTATACGAGCTGGATGCAAAAGGAAAAAAGGTTGAGGCATTATCAACCGGGAAATGCTGCCCGTTCTGTGGCTAGTACGATAATGTGTATTTATGAAGATACAGACAGAAACCTATGGTTTGGTTCTTATACGCGTGGGGTTGCTAAGTTCAATCGGAGAACCGGGGACTGTGAATATCTTTTGCCTATTGATGATGAAAGCGTATTTTCAATAACAGAAGACAAACAGAAAAAACTTATATATATCGGGACATTAGGCGCTGGCTTTTTACCGATATAACTTGAAGACCGGAGATTTAAAGCATTATGAATCTTCTAAAGATGAAACCAATGATTTAAAAAAAGGAATGAGCTTGCTAATGATTGGGTGAACTATATATATTGTGATAGCGAAGGACTGATATGGTTGGGGCATTATAAAGGAGTAAGCTGTTTTAATCCGTCGACGGAGAGTTTTATTAATTATAAAAAGGTTAACACATTGATTCCCGGTTGTGTGGGTTATGTTATCCAAGAAGATTTTTCGGGTAAGATTTGGGCCGGTACGACCGATGGGTTATATTGTTTTGATAAAAAAACGGATAGGCTGGAAAGGTTTACAATGGCAGACGGTTTGCCTAGTAATGTGATTTGCGGGCTTAGCGAGGATTTCCGGCATGACATCTGGATTAGCACCTACATGGGGATCAGTCGGTATGATATAAACAATAATCGCTTTATTAATTACTATTCGGGAGACGGGTTACAAGGCAATGAATTCACTCATGGTGCTTTCTACAAGAATAAGTTCGGAAAGATATACTTCGGCGGTGTTAATGGTATTACGTCTTTTCTTCCGGAAAACATAGGCAATACTTCAAAAGAAGCTAAGGTATGGATTACTGATTTTTATATATTCAATAAGCCTGTACATAAGAATACTCTTTCAGGAGGAAGCCGGTAATCTCTACTTCGGTGCAGGATGCTAAAAGTTCCGGCTGTCTTATAAGGATAATACATTCAGTATCGTTTTCTCGACATTGCAGTATAACAATCCCGAGCAGATATCCTATCAATATAAGATTGATGAGTTGGGTTCACAATGGCTCAGCTCCGAACCTGGTGATAATCGTGTGACTTATAATAATTTACCGCCAGGTAAGTATACTTTCGTGTGCGCGCACTTAATTATGGCAATTACTCGGAAGTGTGCACGATAAAGATTGTAATTACTCCTCCCTTGGTATCAGGCTTGGTGGGCATATTGTATTTACGCTGTTTTTACTCGGATTGCTGGTATTGGGCATTGTGAACTATATCCGGTCCCGTATACGGCATCGTCGTGAAATGATGAAGAGGGAGCATGCCGAACAACTCAATGAAGCGAAATTGCAGTTCTTTATCAATATATCCCATGAAATAAGAACTCCTATGACGCTTATAATCAATCCATTGGAAAAATTGCTGGCGGAAAAGAAAGACAGTGAGCCTGCATAAGACGTATCTGATGATTTATCGTAATTCTCAACGTATCCTGCGGTTGATTAATCAGCTGATGGATATCCGTAAACTGGATAAGGGGCAGATGTTCCCCTAAAGTTTCGTGAAACAGATTTGGTAGGGTTTATCAATGATGTAATGCAGACTTTTTGAGTATTTGGCTCATAAAGAAAATATCCATTTTACTTTTGAACATGAGATGCCGCAGCTAAAAGTGTGGATAGACTTGAATAATTTTGATAAGGTATTGATGAATATCCTTTCCAATGCATTTAAGTACACTCCGGATGGAGGAGAGATACAGATCAGTTTGACAACAGGTCAGAATGCTACGCGGCGGGATGCGTTGCGCGAGTATTTTGAAATTGTGATAACGGATAGTGGTATCGGTATCGACAGGGATAAAATAGAACGTATTTTCGAACGTTTCTATCAAATAGATAATGACGTAACAAAGTCAAATTTTGGTACCGGTATCGGTTTGCACTTGTCTCATTTATTAGTGCAGTTACATCATGGTGAGATTTTTTTGCCGAAAACAGGGAAGATGCTTCCGGAAGCCGTTTCATTATACGTATACCGTTGGGATCGGCGCATTTGCGCACTGATGAGTTGGAAACTGTAGATGAAGAAAACAGCGATGTTCCATACTATTGAAAAAGCCTGTTTTGGCGAAACTGGAAGGGTTGGTTGCCGAAGAAGAGGAGGAGGAATCTAAAACCAATATGAAATCAAAGACACGCTTACGGGTATTGGTTGTGGAGGATGAGGATGAAATCAAGGCTTATCTGAAATCTGAATTATCGGATGAATACAAAGTGGAGACCTGCAGTAATGGTAAGGAGGCGTATGATTTGATCTTGCGTGATACTCCTGATTTAGCTATCTCCGATGTCATGATGCCTGAAATGGACGGGCTGACTCTGTGCCGGAAGATAAAGCAGAATACCAACGTAAACCATGTCCCTGTAATCTTGTTGACAGCCAAGTCCAAACCGGAGGACACTTTGGAAGGCATGGAGACGGGTGCGGATGCTTATATGGTGAAACCTTTCAATACGGAATTACTGAAAAAGACCATTGCTAACCTGATAAATAATCGCAGGTTGTTGCGTAATAAATTCAGCGGGGCACAACAGCAGGAAGATAAAATGGAAAAAAATCACTATGAAGTCCAGTGACGAGATATTGATGGACAAGATTATGAAAGTGGTGAACGAACATTTGGATGATCCTGCGCTGAATGTTGAAATGCTCGCTTCCGAAGTCGGGTTGAGCCGGGTGCATGTGCACCGCAAAAGCTGAAAAGAGTTGACAAATCTTTCCACACGCGATTTCATCAAGAATATCCGTTTGCAACAGGCTGCTGCTTTGTTGGCACAAGACCATAAACTTACTATTTCGGAGATAGCCTATGCCACAGGATATACCAACTTGTCTCATTTCTCCAGTTCGTTCCGGGAGAAATACGGAATGTCACCAAAAAGAGTATATGAATCAGCACCGGTAATTCGTGGGTTCTAATATCGGTATGTTTGCTTACCTTTCCAAATGCTTGCGATTTTTCTGTGTATCAGTATGATATTCAGTAAAGAAACAGCAAGGAATAAAGTGCATCCCACTATCCAGCATGGAAGTAGTGTTCCTGTCTCTATTTGCGGAAATAGTGTACTGATGATCTCTGTATAATAACTGTGCAGCCATAACTCCGCCGACAGACAGCGTCAATACCAAGAGGTTCAGGCTAACTGTCAGAATATTGTAGGGAAACGCTATTTGCTTGGGGGTGTATCCTATCAAAAGCAGGTTTTCCAGTTTTACGGTATTCTTTTGCAGTAGTAGGAAGATACTTAACATCAAGATGTAGAAAGACAATATGCTGATAAAAATCCTACCCCATGACAATACCGGTGATGAGACGTAGAAAATAAGTCGTTTTTCCGGCATCCAGGCTATCACCCTCGGTTTCATAATGTTTCTGCCGGAAGTAGTCGCTGATGGCAGTGTCGGTAGGGTTCTTTACTTCGACGATGAGACGGGAGGGGTGAGCAACTTTAGCCGTGGGGCAAAGACTCGTATTAGCCCAGTCCATAAATGTTTGAGGAACAAGAATTGTATTCAAACGGTTGGAGAAACCGGCAATCTGCCCTTTGAATTGTTCCACACGTCCGTTGCCACGCAATGTGATGTCCATCTGTATCATGCTAATAAGCCCTTCAGAGAGTTTCGGAAGACTTCGGCTTTTGTGCAAAGCCGAAATTATAGAGATTCAAGTAATTGCGAGGAATGATAATAGGGATAACTCGGGGTCTCTTTGTCAAAAAGCCATTTATCGAGGTTGACATCTACGTATTCATCGGGTACAGACTCGAAAAACATTTCGGTGGAAAGATGTTCCTGGCTTTCTGCATGCCTAATCCGGCAGATACTTTGAATAAAGAGGGGGTAAAAACTCCTACATTTTCGGTGAAGGGCTGTTCTTTCATTTCCTCAATATCTTTTGGGAGAAAGTGTTGCTTTTTCCGGTAAGGCTGCCGAGGGTACTGATTTTTTTGGTAGCAATGATATATTCTTTTTTTCATAAAAGCTGTCTCCCTGCGTGAAAATAAGGGGAGCACATCTTGATAGAATTGTATGCTCAACAGTACAATCATCATGCCGAAAGAGGTTGGCCAGAAAGAAACCTGTCAACTGGCCTACACTGATATGCTGGCGAAGGAGCTTCCAAACAAGTCTGTTCATTTTTTGATTTATGATTTGTAATTTATGAATTATAGCCGGAGAGTCTCGTCATATGGCAGTTCCAAGTGTTTTCCAATAGACGTAACAATAACTCCGGCTCCCTGCTTTTCTGTTTCTTCCATGAGTAGTTGGCTCATTATAGCACTGTTTTCGTCATCTAAATGGCTGATAGGCTCATCTAAGAAGATAAAATCGAACGGTTGGCAAAGGCTGCGGATAAAAGCGACCCGTTGTTGTTGCCCGAAAGAAAGCATGCCGGCCTTTTCGTTGATTTTATCGGGAATACCGATTGCTTCGAAGAGAGCGATAATCTCTTTTTTCTTTTTATAATCGTTCAGGCGATTCTTTAATAATACATTTTCAAGAGCTGTCAATTCCGGGGGGAAAATACGAAGGCTCTTGAAAAAGAATACTGAGTGAATGTTTCCTTATATCTGCCCATTCATTGACAGATAATGAACGGATATTCTGTTCATCAAAATTGATGATACCTTGATAGTCCTGACGATATCCATAGATATAGCTGCATAAAGACGATTTGCCGGTACCGGAAAAGCAGCCTCTACTAAATAACGCTTTCCCTTGCTGAACACAATGTTTTGGTGCCATATCTGTGAAAGTGACAGTGTCACGACCAGCAAAACCTGAGGTAAAGTCTGCTGTAAATGGATGCGATTCATTGATTATGAGTTATGGGTTACTTCCTGCAAATAGCTTGGCAAAGTCGACAAGTTGTTTCAATGCATTCTCTTTTTTCTCATTCAGAACTATTGTAAAATTGGTCCGGTTCTTGTCTCCCCGTAGGTTCAGTTCTTCTATTTTCATAATCATTTGATAGAGGTTCTTGATTTCCGGTTCATCCGAGGCATATTCCATGAGGACACGAAGGTTACTTAGTGTGAGCAATTCGTCGCTGGTCAATGAGATGTTGAAAGGTCTTCCATGCATCATACTCAACATGGCTTGTTGTAATTCTCGTGAGTTTTTGGGATGGAAGGGCTGGTTGTCCTCTTTGGTATCTCCTTTGAAGTCGGCACTTTGCAGAGTGGCGTATATGCGGCCGTTTTCAAACAAGACGTAACCCAGTAGTTGCGTACCATGCGGCCAGTTCAGTACACCACGCACATCCATGGGCAGGGCATCAGGAGTTGCCAACAGGCGGATATCTCCCTTTTGCTGTAGCATTGAAGTGAAATGTTTGTTTGCATGGATGCTTTTGTCGGCGGGCTGTTGCATGAGGGCAGTGATAGCCGGTTGCAATTTTTGTAGTTGTTCCGAGCTTCCGCCGTAAACTCCAAGCAGAGTGCCGTCGTTATAAGCTATCAATACTCCAGCATCTTTAATTTCAACGCTGTGGTAGCCTTGGACTTTACCGGAACGGTACATAGGGCTGCTCTTGGGCAAATAGTTCGAGCATGGCTTCAAATTTCTTTAAATCGGCTATTTTCAGGGCTATCGCTGTGCTGTGTAGGGTAGGGGCTTTGAATAGGTGACCGGGGCGCTCCAGTCTATTCCGCTTTCGGCAGGATCTTGCAGCAGAGTTTCAGGCCTTCTTCTTTCAGAGCGGCGTTTTTGTTTTTCAGCGCTCCCAGCGCTCTTTGCAAAGTGGCCTTGCTGGCTGCATCATTCAGTCCGGCCTTACTGACGATGCTCTTTTACATCGAGTGATGCCATTTCCGTAACATTGGAGGGAATGGAATGGGTGTATTCTGTCTTTTTCGTGGTTTCGCTGCATGAACTTAGACACAGTAACATCACTAAAACCGGCAGTAAATGGAAGGAAATGCTCTTTTTCATATTGTGTTATTGGTTTTGCAGATTCAAAATGTGACAGGCGACGAGCGCAGCTGTTTCAGTACGCAACCGGGAACGGCCGAGGCTGATAGGCTCAAAACCGTTTTCAATGGCTTTCTTCACCTCTTCCTCGCTGAAGTCGCCTTCGGGGCCGATAAGCACCAGCGCATCTTCTCCTTTGCGAACAATATCTTTCAATAAAGGCTTGTCTCCTTCATAGCAATGGGCTATGAATTTGCGGCCGTTGAAAGGTTGGCTGATAAATTTATTAAAATCGGTCATCTCATTCAGCTGGGGCAATCGTGCTTTGAGAGATTGCTTAATGGCGGAAATAAGTATTTTGGCGATGCGTTCCGTCTTTATAACTTTGCGCTCCGAAAAGCGGCAGTTGAGGAAAGTCAGTTCGTCAAAACCTATCTCGGTAGCCTTCTCTGCAAACCATTCGGTGCGGTCCATGTTTTTGGTGGGAGCCATTGCGATGTGCAGATGCCCGCTCCATAAAGGTGTCTGAGGAATGGTTTCGAGCAGGTTGACAAGGCAGCGCTTATTCGTGGCGGTACTGATTTCCGCACGATAGAAGTTGCCCTTTGCCGTCGGTCAGCGTCACTTCATCACCGGTTTGTAGTCTCAATACGCGGACGGCGTGAGCAGCCTCTTCCTCAGGTAATTCGGCATGTGATTGTATATCAGGTGTGTAGAATACGTGCATGGTTGTTTATTGTTTTTTTTGCTGATTGATAATGTCTCTCAGTTGTGCAGCCCGTTCATAGTCCTCTTTGTCTATGGCATTTTGGAGGGCGGCTTTCAACTGCTCTAATGTTTTTTTAGTGGGAAGTGGCCTCTTTATCGGTATCTTCATTTTCGTTTGCGATAGTGCTGTGTTCCGTCTTCAGACATTCGGTTTCTAAGATATCGTCATATATGAAGATAGGGGCATTCATACGCAAAGCAAGCGCAATGGCATCGCTGGTGCGCGCGTCAATGCGCAGGATGGTTTCTTCTGTTTTCATGTAGAGGTAGGAATAGAAAATGCCATTCTCCACCTTATAGATAAGGATGCGCAATAAGTTTGCTCCCAGTGCTTTGAGGACGGATGCAAATAAGGTATGCGTCAACGGACGGGGCGGAGTGATGCCTCTCATTTCAATCATCATGGACTGTGCTTCGGCTACGCCTATGATGACCGGTAATTGCCGCGGGCCGTTTATTTCGCCCAGCACCATAGCGTAGGCTCCGGCTTGCGCTTGGCTGTTTGAAATGTTCAATACCTGCAGTTCAACTTTCTTTTTATTCATTCTGTCATTCCACTACTTTACCGGTCTCCTTTTCCGTTGTATGTTTGTAACGGAATACGATTCCGAATAATATTCCAATAACTAATGCATAACCAGCGAATATAAGCCATACAGGTGTCCACTCACGACTTATCAGACCGCCGCCGGGTGCATATACAGAGAATGCGTCTACTACGGCGCCACTGGCATATCCGCCTATGATTGCTCCCAACCCGTTTGTCATCATAAAGAATAATCCCTGTGCGCTGGCGCGAATACTCGGATGAGCCTCCATTTCGGTGAACAATGAGCGAAAC
>VOFK01001592.1_pt1 | contig 33971 bp, 51 predicted proteins | sample 5384121 | NCBI WGS metagenome assembly VOFK01 (sample SAMN12384730, study PRJNA508395) | human gut metagenome | isolation source: healthy gut J | host: Homo sapiens | reverse complement strand
TACAACGGTCGGTGGTCTGATTGTCGGTATCATCGCTATGTTTGCCTATAATTATCTGGTGATGCTGGTAGACCGTGTGGTAAATAAAATGGAATCTCGTTACAATGGAGTTCATGGACCTGTTGAACGAGCCTGCAAAAATAATTGGCAGATGGGATTAAAAGAAGAAATAGAGTATCGCCCAATTTCAGCATGGCCTCCATGACGGACGTCATCTTCCTGTTGCTGATATTCTTTATGATAACCTCTACGGTGGTGTCGCCCAATGCCATAAAGGTATTGTTGCCTCAAGGCAAGCAGCAGACTTCGGCCAAGCCGCTGACAAGAGTGGTTATCGATAAGGACTTGAATTTCTATGCCGCTTTCGGCAATGAAAAAGAGCAGCCGGTGGCGCTGAACGATCTGACTTCATTTTTGCAGAGTTGTGCAGAGAAGGAACCGGAAATGTATGTGGCATTGTATGCAGATGAATCGGTACCTTATCGTGAGATTGTAAGGGTATTGAACATTGCAAACGAGAATCATTTTAAGATGGTGCTGGCTACCCGCCCGCCTGAAAATAAATAAGAAACAATGGACAGAAGAAAAAAGGGTGAATACATAGGAGCGCTCGGTGCACTGTTGGTGCATGTGGCAGTGATTGCTCTTTTGATTCTGGTGAGCTTTACTGTCCCTCAACCGGATGAAGATGCAGGCGGAGTGCCTGTAATGATGGGAAATGTAGACGCAGCGAGCGGCTTTGATGATCCTTCTCTGGTAGATGTGGATATTATGGATGAAGATGCGGCAGCACCGCCTGCGGAAACAGAACCGCAACTCCCTTCTGAACAGGATTTATTGACACAGACTGAAGAGGAAACAGTAACCCTGAAACCTAAGACGGAAGAACCGAAAAAAGAAACGGTGAAACCTAAAGAGGTGGTCAAGCCGAAAGAACCGGTGAAGAAGCCGGAAAAAACGGAAGCGGAAAAAGCTGCAGAAGCGAAACGACTGGCAGAAGAAAAAGCGGAACGTGAACGGAAAGCCGCCGAAGAAGCTGCCAGAAAAAGAGGGTGTCCGGTGCGTTTGGAAAAGGAGCGCAAATGACAGGAAATAAAGGAACAGCGGCTAGTGGCACGGGAACCGAAGGTAGCAAGGAGGGTAACTCTTCTACCGGAGCGAAGACCGGAACCGGAGGTTATGGAACATTTGACCTTGGCGGACGTTCTTTAGGTACGGGCAGTTTACCGAAGCCTGCATATAACGTGCAGGAAGAAGGACGTGTAGTGGTGAATATCACAGTGAATCCTGCAGGACAAGTGGTGTCTACCAGCATCAGTCCTCAAACGAACACTGTAAATTCTGCTTTACGTAAGGCAGCGGAGGATGCAGCTAAGAAAGCCCGTTTTAATACGATCGATGGAGTGAATAACCAGACAGGGACAATCACCTATTATTTTAACTTGAGATAGTATCATTAACCAAATATATTAAGCATTATGGGAACTGTATACGCTTTTTTTGCAGATGGTTTTGAAGAAATTGAAGCCTTTACTGCTATTGACACGTTGAGACGTGCCGGACTGAATGTAGAAATCGTATCCGTTACACCGGATGAAATTGTAGTAGGAGCACATGATGTATCCGTTCTTTGCGATATCAATTTCGAGAATTGTGATTTCTTTGATGCTGAACTTTTGTTGTTGCCGGGAGGAATGCCGGGAGCTGCTACACTTGACAAGCACGAAGGATTGCGCAAATTGATCCTTGATTTTGCTGCAAAAGGTAAACCTATTGCGGCCATTTGTGCTGCTCCGATGGTGTTGGGTAAACTGGGACTGCTGAAAGGAAAGAAGGCTACCTGTTATCCGAGTTTCGAACAATATCTGGATGGTGCCGAATGTGTAAATGCACATGTCGTACGTGATGGAAACATCATTACGGGTATGGGACCGGGTGCTGCTATGGAATTTGCCTTGACAATCGTTGACCTGTTGGTAGGTAAAGAAAAAGTAGACGAACTGGTAGAAGCGATGTGCGTTAAACGCTAAACCGTCCATGAAGAAATATGTAATCATTGTCGCCGGTGGAAAGGGCTTGCGAATGGGAAGTGATCTTCCCAAACAATTCCTTCCCATGGGTGATAAACCTGTGTTGATGCATACCCTGGAAGTCTTCAGGAGATATGACGAGGCACTTCAAATCATATTGGTGCTTCCGCAGGAGCAACAAAAGTTTCTGGAAGCAACTTTGCGATGAACATCATTTTACGGTAAAAACATGTCCTTGCAGAAGGAGGTGAAACACGTTTCCATTCCGTAAAGAACGGGCTGGCACTGGTGCAAGAGCCGGGACTGGTAGGGGTGCATGATGGAGTACGTCCGTTTGTGTCGGTAGAGGTGATTCGCCGTTGTTATGACTTGGCAAAAGTGCAGAAAGCAGTGATTCCTGTGGTGGATGTAGTAGAGACGCTTCGCCATTTGACAGATGCCGGAAGTGAAACAGTCAGCCGGATTGATTATAAACTGGTGCAAACGCCGCAAGTGTTTGATGTAGAGTTGCTGCAACAAGCCTATGCCCAGGAATTTACCCCCTTCTTTACAGATGATGCTTCCGTTGTGGAAGCGATGGGAATGCCCGTTTATCTGGCAGAAGGCAACCGTGAAAATATAAAAAATAACAACTCCTTTCGATTTAAAAAGTAGGGAGTGCTCTTTTATAAATGTTCGATTTAGCCACACGCGACATAAAAATTTATCTCCGGTGTAGGCCCTCAAAAAAAGCCGCTGTATTAAATAAGGAGTTGGAACTCTACTCCTTGCACGATTTAATTTATTATTTCCCTTATAAATATATTGACCGGAGCCGCATCTATTACATTCACGAAATAGATGGCAATATGCCGTATATCCAGTTGAAAGGAGAAATTCTCGGTTTCGAAACCATTGGCGAAGGACGTCAACGTCGTTTGACGGCGCACTTTTCGGATGGTACGGGAGTCGTGGATTTGGTGTGGTTTCAAGGCATTAAGTATATCTTAGGCAAGTATAAACTTCACGAGGAATATATTATTTTTCGGTAAACCGACTGTTTTCAACGGACGTATCAATGTGGCGCATCCCGATGTAGACAAGCCGGAAGATTTGAAAACTTTCTTCGGTGGGGCTGCAACCTTATTATAGTACGACGGAGAAGATGAAACGCAGTTTCCTCAACTCTCACGCGATTGAGAAGATGATGGCAACGGTGATTCAGCAGATACAGGAACCTCTACCTGAAACACTTTCTCCCAAGTTGCTGACGGAGCATCATTTGATGCCTTTGACGGAAGCGCTCTGGAATATCCACTTTCCAACCAATCCTGACGTCCTCCGTCGGGCACAATACCGTCTTAAATTTGAAGAACTGTTTTATGTTCAGTTAAACATTCTCCGATATGCCAAAGACAGGCAGAAAAAAGGTATCGTGGATACATCTTTGAAAAAAAGTGGGAGATGTGTTCAATACATTTTATACAAAGAATCTTCCTTTCCAACTGACGGGTGCGCAGAAACGGGTGTTGAAAGAGATACGGAACGATGTCGGCAGTGGCAGACAGATGAATCGCCTTTTGCAGGGAGATGTAGGAAGCGGAAAAACACTGGTTGCCTTGATGAGTATGTTGCTGGCATTGGATAATGGCTATCAGGCTTGTATGATGGCACCTACCGAAATCCTGGCAAACCAGCACTACGAAACCATCAAGGAATTGCTTTTTGGCATGGACATTCGTGTTGAGCTACTGACAGGTTCGATTAAAGGAAAAAGGAGAGAAGCGATTCTGACAGGATTGTTGACCGGAGATGTGAAGATATTAATAGGCACACATGCCGTTATTGAAGATACTGTCAATTTCTCTTCTTTAGGCTTCGTTGTGATTGACGAACAACATCGTTTTGGCGTGGCTCAACGTGCCCGTCTTTGGAGTAAGAATGTTCAACCTCCGCATGTACTTGTAATGACTGCCACTCCCATTCCCCGTACGTTGGCGATGACTTTGTACGGTGACTTGACGTGTCTGTTATCGATGAACTTCCACCCGGAAGAAAACCGATTACTACTATCCATCAATTCGACAATCGCCGGGAAAGCATGTATCGTTCGGTACGTAAGCAATCGACGAAGGACGCCAGGTTTATATTGTCTACCCGCTGATTAAAGAAAGCGAAAAAGATTGATTTGAAGAATCTTGAAGAAGGATATCAACATATTCTGGAAGAGTTTCCGAAGTGTACGGTTTGTAAAGTGCATGGTAAAATGAAACCAGCCGAGAAGGATGAGCAAATGCAGCTTTTTGTTTCGGGTAAAGCGCAGATTATGGTGGCTACTACTGTCATTGAGGTGGGAGTGAACGTTCCGAATGCTTCGGTGATGATTATTGAAAATGCAGAACGTTTCGGGCTTTCGCAGTTACATCAGTTGCGTGGTCGGGTAGGGCGTGGAGCAGAACAGTCTTATTGTATTCTGGTGACGAATTACAAGTTGACGGAGGATACCCGGAAACGATTGGAAATCATGGTGCGCACCAATGATGGCTTTGAAATAGCAGAAGCCGATTTGAAATTGCGTGGTCCCGGTGATCTTGAAGGTACACAGCAAAGCGGTATCGCTTTCGATTTGAAGATTGCGGATATTGTACGCGACGGGCAACTGTTGCAATACGTTCGTGCCATAGCTGAAAGTATTGTGGAACAAGACCCTGCGGCACAGAATCCCGAGAATGAAATCTTGTGGCGGCAACTTAAAGCCTTGCGGAAAACGAACGTTAATTGGGCTGCCATTAGCTGAAAAAACGGTTAAACATGCAGTTTATTTGCGTAAATGTGTTGCAAAACATATTTCGGCTCTATTCTCCCTATTTATAGGAGTTTAACGACCTGATTCCTCTTCCTTTTCGTTCTAAGCATCTGAAAAATAGTTAATAACTTCCTTGCCATTTCGTAGGAAAACACTATCTTTGGAAGAATTTTTTTTAGTAAATGTATTGTTTAACCATTTGCAAAGTCGAGTATTATGCTTGAAAAAACGCTGGGTCATTTTAAAACCGTGTACCCTTCAACGGGGATTGGTTGGTGAGATTACTCATCGCTTTGAGCGTAAAGGATTACGGTTGGCTGGCATGAAGATGATGCAACTGACTGATGAATTGTTAAGCGAACATTATGCCCACCTTAGCGGCAAATCCTTCTTTCAGCGTGTAAAGGATTCTATGATGACAGCTCCTGTTGTTGTTTGTTGTTTTGAGGATGTAGATGCAATTCAAACAGTCCGTACGTTGGCAGGTCCTACTAATGGACGTCTGGCTGCCCCGGGTACCATTCGGGGAGATTACAGCATGAGTTTTCAAGAAAACATCGTTCATACATCCGATTCACCGGAGACCGCAGCGGCCGAATTAACCAGATTTTTTTTAAACCGGAAGAAATATTCGACTATAAGCAGGCTGTATTCGATTACCTGTATGCAAATGACGAATATTAAATAGAATTGATAAAAAAAAAGAATGAATTTCAATTGCATTATTAAAACAGGATTGGTCGCTGTTGCGGCTATGGTCAGTCTGAGCTCTTTCTCACAAGACCTGATTGCCCGCCAAGCACCGATAGACAAGAAATTAAAATCAGTAGACTCTTTGGCCTTGCAACGGCAGATCCGTGCCGAACAATCCGAATATCCCGCTTTAAGCCTTTATCCGAATTGGAATAATCAATATGCGCATTCTTATGGAAATGCGATTATTCCGGAAACATATACAATTGACCTGACGGGTTTTCGTATGCCGACTCCGAGTACAAAAATAACTTCGCCTTTTGGCCCGCGTTGGAGAAGAATGCATAATGGCCTTGATTTAAAAGTTAATATCGGTGATACGATTGTTTCTGCTTTTGATGGTAAGGTACGTATTGTGAAATATGAACGCAGAGGGTACGGTAAATATGTAGTCATTCGTCACGATAATGGATTGGAAACTATATATGGACACTTGTCTAAGCAGTTGGTTGAAGAAAATCAGTTGGTAAAAGCTGGTGAAACCGATCGGGTTGGGTGGTAACACCGGACGTTCTACCGGTTCGCATCTTCATTTCGAAACCCGCTTCCTGGGAATTGCAATCAACCCGATTTATATGTTCGACTTCCCGAAACAGGATATCGTAGCCGATACTTATACGTTCCGCAAAACAAAAGGTGTGAAACGTGCAGGCTCTCATGATACCCAAGTGGCTGACGGTACTATCCGTTATCATAAGGTGAAGAGTGGCGATACATTGTCCCGCATTGCTAAATTGCGTGGCGTATCAGTCAGCACGCTTTGCAAACTGAACCGTATCAAACCGACCACTACTTTGCGTATCGGACAGGTTTTGCGTTGTTCATAAAAAATATAGCTTATAAAACAGTAATACAATATCTTTAGGAGAGGGCACTTTTTAATATAATTTAGAGTGCCCTCTTTTCTGTTTTTACTTAATTATTGTTACCTTTGCGCACTATTTGGAAGAAGATGAAAGATACCAAGCAACAATTTGAACATGTCATCGCTTTGTGCCGTGACTTATTTTCCAAGAAGCTGCACGATTACGGGCCTGCATGGCGTATCCTGCGTCCGGCTTCGGTGACTGACCAGATTTTTATTAAAGCCAATCGGATTCGTAGTATTGAAACCAAAGGGGTGACTCTGGTTGACGAAGGAATCCGTTCGGAATTTATTGCGATTGTCAATTATGGTATTGTCGGACTGATTCAGCTGGAACTGGGTTATGCCGAATCTGCCGATATCAGCAATGAAGAGGCGATGTCTTTATACGATAAGTATGCGAAGGAGGCATTAGACCTGATGCTTGCCAAAAACCATGATTATGATGAAGCCTGGCGGAGCATGCGTGTGAGTTCTTACACAGACTTGATTCTGATGAAGATTTACCGTACCAAGCAGATTGAGAGTTTGGCAGGACATACATTGGTTTCGGAAGGTATCGATGCCAATTATATGGATATGATTAATTACTCTGTTTTCGGACTGATTAAGATAGAATTTGAAGGATAAGAACTTACATATCATTCAGGAGGTAGTGGCGAATACGTGTCGCTTTCTTTTGGCGGCATCGTTCATCTTTTCCGGATTTGTAAAGGCAGTTGATCCACTGGGGTTCCAGTATAAGATCCAGGATTATCTGACCGCATTCGGAATGGCTTCCTGGTTCCCTTCATTCTTCCCTTTATTGGGAGGCATCATCTTGTCAGCCGTTGAGTTTTTTATCGGTATCTCCTTATTTTTTGCTACCAGAAGAACATTGGCTACTTCGTTGGCTTTGATGCTGATGATTTTCATGACACCACTGACCTTGTATCTTGCCATCTTTGATCCGGTTTCGGACTGTGGCTGTTTTGGAGATGCCTGGGTGTTGACGAACTGGGAGACATTCGGTAAGAATATAGTTCTGCTGTTTGCAGCAATGATGGCTTTCCGTCACAGAAGGATGCTGGTTCGTTTTATCAGTGTGAAAATGGAGTGGCTGGTTTCTCTCTATACGTTGTTCTTTGTATTTACTTTGTCGTTCTATTGTCTGGACCGTCTGCCTGTTTTAGACTTTCGTCCTTACAAGATCGGAAAGAATATTCTGGAAGGAATGACAATGCCCGAAGGAGCGAAACCGAGTGTATATGAAAGCATCTTTATCTTGGAAAAGAACGGAGAGAAGAAAGAATTTACGTTGGATAACTATCCGGATAGTACCTGGACATTTGTCGACACACGGACAATCCTGAAGGAAAAAGGATATGAACCGGCTATTCACGATTTCTCTATGATTGATCTGAATACGGGCGAGGATATAACAGACGATGTATTGACGGATATAGGATACACCTTCCTGTTGGTTGCCCATCGGATTGAAGAGGCGGATGATAGTAACATTGATTTGATTAATGAGATATATGACTATTCGGTGGAGCATGGCTATAAGTTTTATTGCCTCACTTCTTCACCGGAAGAACAGATCGAATTGTGGAAGGACAAAGACGGGAGCCGAATATCCTTTCTGTCAGATGGATGATATTACATTAAAGACGATGGTTCGTTCCAATCCGGGATTGATACTGATTAAGAACGGAACCATTCTGAATAAATGGAGCGATGAGGATATACCGGATGAATACGTACTGACGGACAAGCTGGAGAATCTGCCGCTAGGAAAGCAGAAAGTGAGCAGTGACGCTCATACGGTAGGATATGTTTTTCTGTGGTTTGTTATTCCATTGTTGTTAGTGCTTGGGGTGGATGTGTTGGTCGTTCGCCGCAGAGAACGGAAAAACGCGAAGCGGAAGCAACAAGAGGAAGAGATGAAAAGCAAAGAATTAAAAACGGAGAATCCGAAAATAGAAGAACAAGAATAAAAAAAATAAATGATAACGAGCGGCCTCTGTAACGAACGCTAATTCCGATCGTTCAATTGTCAATCGTGAAATCGTAAATTTATTAACCCTTTAAAATAAAAAACAAAATGAGAAAGAACATTGTTGCAGGAAACTGGAAAATGAACAAAACCCTTCAAGAGGGTATCGCTTTGGCTAAAGAACTGAACGAAGCATTGGCTAACGAAAAGCCTAACTGTGATGTAATCATCTGTACTCCGTTTATCCACCTGGCTTCTGTTACTCCGTTGGTAGATGCTGCTAAGATCGGTGTAGGTGCGGAAAACTGTGCAGACAAAGCTTCAGGTGCATATACCGGTGAAGTTTCTGCTGAAATGGTAGCTTCTACAGGTGCAAAATATGTAATTCTGGGACACTCTGAACGTCGTGCATACTACGGTGAAACAGTTGCTATCCTGGAAGAAAAAGTAAAATTGGCTTTGGCTAACGGTCTGACTCCGATTTTCTGTATCGGTGAAGTGTTGGAAGAACGCGAAGCTAACAAGCAGAACGAAGTGGTAGCTGCACAGATGGAATCTGTATTCTCTCTGTCTGCTGAAGACTTCTCTAAGATTGTATTGGCTTACGAACCGGTTTGGGCTATCGGTACAGGTAAAACTGCTTCTCCTGAACAAGCACAGGAAATCCATGCTTTCATCCGTTCTATCGTAGCTAACAAGTATGGCAAAGAAATCGCAGACAATACTTCTATCCTTTACGGTGGTAGCTGCAAACCTTCTAACGCTAAAGAACTGTTCGCTAACCCGGACGTTGATGGTGGTTTGATTGGTGGTGCTGCTCTGAAAGTATCTGATTTCAAAGGTATCATTGATGCCTTCAATTAAATGATGGTTGATAAATGATAGTTGATAGTTGCTATGTACTATAGCCTGCTATCGACTATCGTTTATCTTTTCAACTATCATTTTCCGACTGTCATTCTCTAACTGTCATTTATCATTTATCAACAATCAACTGTTTAATAATGAAAGTTTTACTTACCCTATTGTTTGTTTTGACAGCTACTTTTGCGCAAGCGCAAAGTATTATCAAGAGTCTGGAACGTAACATTCCGGGGCAAGGAAAGGTGACTATCCATCAAGATCCCCGCATCGAGGCTCTGATAGGTATGGAACGTCCTGCAACAGGTGAACAGAAAGTAATAAAGACTTCCGGATTCAGAATCCAGGCGTATGCCGGTAACAATACTCGTCAGGCGAAGAATGATGCTTATCATGTAGCATCGCGTGTGAAAGAGTATTTTCCTGAATTGACGGTATATACTTCGTTCAATCCGCCTCGTTGGCTTTGTCGTGTAGGTGATTTCCGTAGCATTGAAGAAGCGGACGCAATGATGCGTCGGTTGAAAGCTACCGGTGTGTTTAAAGAGGTTTCTATTGTAAGAGACCAGATCAATATTCCTTTATAATTGTATCATGTTAGAAAAAGAAGAAATTGTTTCTCCGAATCTGGAGGAGTTAAAGAGTCATTATCGTAGTATTATAACTTTGTTGGGTGAAGATGCCGAAAGGGAAGGGTTATTGAAAACTCCGGAACGGGTGGCTAAGGCGATGTTAAGCTTGACGAAAGGGTATCACATGGACCCTCACGAAGTGCTTCGCTCCCGCTAAATTCCAGGAAGAATATAGCCAGATGGTGATTGTGAAAGATATTGATTTCTTCTCTCTTTGTGAACATCACATGTTGCCGTTCTACGGGAAGGCGCATGTAGCATATATCCCTAACGGCTATATCACAGGGTTGAGTAAGATCGCCCGTGTAGTCGATATTTTTTCTCATCGCCTGCAAGTACAAGAACGCATGACACTGCAAATCAAGGAGTGCATTCAGGAAACGCTGAATCCACTGGGAGTAATGGTGGTGGTGGAAGCCAAACACATGTGCATGCAGATGCGTGGTGTAGAAAAACAAAACTCGATTACTACCACTTCGGATTTTACCGGGGCTTTCAATCAGGCAAAGACTCGTGAAGAGTTTATGAATCTGATTCAACACGGAAGTAGTATAATCTATTTTTCTGCTCACTAAACAAATAAGTTTATCGTAAAAACGACGCGATCTCCCAACCGCCCCTGTCACCCAGTTTTTGCCATGATGCTTTGTACGGTCTTCAACTCATTAAAGCGTTTCATAAGCGAATCACATTTTTCATTATCATGGGCGAGAGCAGGATCTTGCAGGGCATAAAGCATGTGCTTCAATTCCTCCGTTACGATTGCATATTTGAAGTTAATCATTAACATCGGAACCATTTCATAGAGCCGCTCTTCATCCGTCACAATCTTTTGGGACTTGGAGTGATACTTACTAAGCTGATAACGCACATTAATCAAGTCTACACTCAATTTACTGATTACCGGATCAGGATGTGCCAGGAAATAACGTTCGGCAATGAAGTTGGAATCATGCATGTGTGCAGCAGCTTCCGATAACATTTGGCGGTGCAACGGATTATGAAAAGCTAACTCATCTTCTTTCAAATCATTAATCACATACTCTATAACGGTTACCGAATCTCGTTTCCTTCTTCATCAGTCAGGTTACACATGATTTTCTCTCCATAACGAACTTTACCGCCTGTAATATCAGTCGCTCGAATTTGTAGAATTCCTGCCCTTCCTTTCCTTCCTGCGGAATAAAGGAAGCATAACTGTCTTCCTGCAGAGCAGGAGGAACATCTGTATATCCGCCATCCACTTCAGGAGGTAACGGAATATCTCCATTAGGTATTGGAACATCTTCAGGAGATGTGCTGCCCTGTGACATCATAGCCGTTCTTTCAGCCATCCGGCGTTCCCGTTCCGTTTGTTCAGCTCGCTTCTCTGCTTGAGTTTCCCGTCTTTTTTGGCAACTTCCGATACCAACAGCTTATCTTCTACATGAAGTAGCTGTGCACATTCTTTGATATAGACATCTCTGACAATTGCTTCCGGGATAACAGAAATACTTTGCACCAGATTACCAATCAGTTCCGCACGCTTGATGGGATCTTTTTCCTGCATCCTCCAGTAGCAAGTTCGTTTTGAAGCGGATAAAGTCCGTTTCATGTTCCGAGATAAAAGTCTGAAATTCCGTTGAGTTATGCTTGCGTGCAAAAGAGTCCGGGTCGTCCCCATCGGGAAGAAGACAGACTTTGATGTTCATACCTTCTTCCAACAGCATGTCAATTCCCCGGATAGAAGCCTTGATACCGGCTGCATCACCATCGTAGAGCACAGTCATATTATTGGTGAAGCGATGAATCATACGGATTTGTCCCGGTGTAAGGGCTGTTCCCGAGGAAGCAACCACATTCTCTATGCCGGATTGATGCATGGAGATTACGTCCGTGTAGCCTTCAACCAAAAAAGCAACGGTCTTGTTTTTACAATAGCCTGTTTGGCAAAAATATATACCGTATAACTCGTTACTTTTGTGGTAGATTTCCGATTCGGGCGAATTGACGTATTTAACTTTAACCCCTTTAGTGGCGCTGGCAAGCACACGTCCGCCAAAAGCCACCACTTTGCCGGAAAGCGTATGTACAGGGAAAATAACACGTCCCCAAAAACGATCCCGTAACCGGTGGTCGTCCGTTTCGTAGCAAAGTCCTGTTTTTACCAAGTACTCTTTCTTATATCCTTTTTGGATTGCTTCTTTGGCGAATGCATCGTGGGCTTCAGTGCAGTAACCTAATTGAATTTCTCAATGTGTCGTCGCGAAAGCCACGGTTGCGGAAATAGGCCATACCGATGCTACGCCCGTCTATATGATTTTTTAGTATGTTTTGGAAATAATCGCGCGCAAAGTTATTGACGATAAACAGACTTTCACGTTCGCTTTGCACAAACTTCTCTTCATCGCTTAATTCCCGCTCCTTGATTTCAATATTATATTTCTTGGCAAGGTACTTCAATGCTTCCGGATAAGACATCTGTTCGTGCTCCATAATGAAATGCACTGCGTTTCCACCTTTTCCACAAGCAAAACATTTGCATAATCCTTTGGCGGGAGAGACATAAAAAGAAGGAGTTTTATCACTGTGGAACGGACATAAACCGACATAATTGACACCACGTTTGCGCAGGGTGACAAAATCCGAAACGACATCCATAATTTGTGCCGCGTCCAATATCCGGTCTATGGTAATTTGATCTATCATTCTTTCTCCTGTGAATCCGTTTTTGCGGATACAAAGGTACACATAAAAAATCCCCTGCAAAGAACTTTTTGCAGGGGATCGTTAAATCTTGGCAGCGGTATTGATTATTTAATCTTTTCCCGGATCTTCGTCAGATACTTTTTCATACCTTCCGCATCCTTGTTTTCGATGATTTCGAGAAGTTTTTTCAATTCTGTCCGGATATTAGTCACTTGTCCCGGAGTGCGTGGGTTGAACAGTATTTCCTGAAGCAGATAGTCGTCTTCGCTTAATAGCCCTTTGGCGATTGCCATGTGCTTTTTGAACGTAGTTCCCGGGGCTTCCTGATGTTTCATTACGGCAGCAAATACGAACGTCGATACGAACGGAATAGAAAGCGAGTAGGCTACTGTTTCGTCGTGCTCATCAAATGTATATTCGAAGATGTTCAACCGTAATGTCTGGTAGAGGTCTTTGAAGAATATTTTTCCCAGGTGGTCGCCTTCACTGATAATGATGGCATTTTCGCTGCTTAGATTGCTAAGACTTGCGAAAGTCGGGCCAAACATAGGGTGACTGGAAACGTAGCGGAAACCACTTTCTTCATAGAACTTCTTCAATCCTGTTTTTACAGAGGCAATGTCACTAATGATACAGTCTTTCGGTAATACAGGCAGTATTTTGCGAAAGGCATCCAACGTGTACTTTACTGTAACGGCATTAATAACCAGTTCCGGTTCAAATTCCTTAATCTCCTCCAATGTGGTGAAACGATACGTGTTATAGACGAAACGCAACTGGTGCGGGTTGACGTCGAACACGGCCGTCTCGTGTTGAAAGCTCAAAATATCAGTAAAGAAGGAGCCCATTTTACCGGCTCCAAGGATTAATATTCTCATAATGTTTATTATTTAGTGAGAGTGTGTCAAAACACAAATTATCGCAGATTATTTCAACTATATTGATATATTAATCAACGACTTATAAAATTATTTCTGCGATAATTTGCGTTAATCTGCGTTTTATTATTCATTATGACACACCTTCACTCTAACTACTTATTAATAATTTCCATCTGTTGACGAACCGATTCTTCGTGGATGGCTTCGAAAATCTTCTTCATAAACTCGCTGTCCATACCGCATTGTTCGCCCTGCGCGCCACGTTTTTCCAGAATCTCATTGTAACGTCCGGCTTGAAGGACTGTGATTCCGTGCTCTTTTTTGTAAGTACCGATTTCACGTGCCACACGCATTCTTTTTGCTAATTCCTGAATGATATTGTCGTCACATTCGTCAATCTGTTTACGGAGTTGTGCCAGACTTTCGGTAGACTGTGTTTCCGTACGGATTACCAACAGATTGAGGATATAGTCGAGTACGTCCGGAGTAACTTGTTGAGAAGCATCGCTCCATGCGCAATCCGGGTTGCAGTGGCTTTCTACAATCAGACCGTCGAAATTCAAGTCCATAGCCTGTTGGCAAAGCGGTGCAACCAATTCACGTTTTCCACCGATATGGCTCGGATCACAGAAAATCGGAAGATTAGGGATGCGGCGGCGCAGTTCGATAGGAATATGCCATTGGGGAAGATTCCGATAGATCTTTTTGTCATAACTGCTGAAACCTCGGTGGATAGCACCCAGACGCTTCAAACCAGCGTTGTTGATACGTTCCAGTGCTCCGATCCATAATTCGAGATCCGGGTTCACCGGGTTCTTAACCAATACAGGGATATCAACCCCTTTCAGTGCGTCAGCGATTTCCTGTACGGCGAAAGGATTGGCAGTGGTGCGTGCACCTACCCAAAGAATATCGATTCCCGCTTTCAGACATTCGTAAACATGTTTGGCTGTTGCTACTTCCGTAGAAACATACATTCCTGTTTCTTTCTTTACCTCTTTCAACCAGGCAAGACCTTCTACGCCGATACCTTCGAAACCTCCCGGTTTGGTACGTGGTTTCCAGATGCCGGCACGGTATATTTTCTGTCCTTTTGCTGCCAGTTGTTTGGCTGTATCCATTACTTGTTCTTCAGTTTCTGCGCTACAAGGGCCAGCAATGACAATCGGTCTTTTAGCTTCAATGCCCGGTAATAAAATTGATTCGAGTTCCATATTCTTATTTGTTTTTATTCTTTTAATAACTTGTTTTTGTTGAAATTATTCTGTCTCATTCTACTGTCGTTCTCTCTTTGGGAGAGGTTAGATTCTTTTTTAATTCTTTCCAGTGCTTCCGCCAGTTTATTGTCTTTGCAACAAAGAGAGATACGAATATATCTTGCTCCGTTACTGCCGAAAATAAATCCCGGAGTGATAAACACTCTTGCTACATGCAGCACCTTTTCCGTCAGTTCCTCTACATCCTTGCAGGAAGCGGGAATCTTTCCCCAAAGGAACATTCCTACTTGTTTTTTCGTCGTAGGTGCATCCCAATGTTTTCATAATCTCACCGGCGAAGTGACGACGGTTGCGGTAATTCTCGTTATTGCCTTCATACCAGTCCGCTTCGGCCTCAAAGAGCAGTTGCTGCAGCCAGTTGCATAGCACGGAACATACCGCTGTCGATATTACTTTTCACTTTCAATATCCATTGTACGAATTCTGCGTTCGATGCCAACATACCGATACGCCAGCCGGGCATATTGTGACTCTTGCTCATAGAATTGAACTCGATGCAACAGTCTTTGGCTCCCGGTACACTTAGGATACTGATAGGCTTTTCGTTCAGAATAAAGCTGTACGGATTATCATTCACAATTACGATATTCTTTCGGTGGGCAAAGTCAACGAGACGTTCATAGATTTCCGGAGTTGCATTGGCTCCCCGTCGGCATGTTCGGATAGTTGGTCCACATCAGTTTTACACGGCTAAGATCCATTTTTTCCAGTGCCTCGAAGTCAGGCATCCAGCCATCCTCTTCTTTTTCAGGTCGTAGTTGATAACTTCCGCTCCGAGTATTTTACTTAAAGAAGTATAGGTGGGGTATCCCGGATTCGGGACTAACACCTGCTCACCCGGATTGACGAATGCCAGCGTAACATGGAGAATTCCTTCTTTAGAGCCGATTAAAGGCTGTATCTCCGTATTCGGATTCAGTTCCACTCCATACCAGCGTTGATACCAGGCAGCGAAGCCTTTGCGCAGTTCAGGGATACCTACATACGGTTGGTAACCGTGTCCGTTGGGATCATGAGCATTGTTGCACAATGTTTCGATGGTTTCCCTTGAGGGAGGCATATCGGGGCTTCCGATACCGAGGCTGATAACATCCTTTCCCTCTGCATTCATCTGTGCTACCTCTTTATAGTTTCTTTGAGAAGTAGTATTCGCTAACACTTGCCAATCTGTCGGCAGGAGCGATTTTATACGTTTGACTTTCCTTCTGCATATTCGCCTAATAATTTAAGTTCTTTGGTTAATGGAGTGATTGCGGCAATAGATTGCTTGTATCTTAGATAATCGTTGAAAGCCACATCTACGTAAAATTGGTATTCCCATTCCCGTCCGATGATAGGCAACGATTGAATTTTTGTCAGATTGATATTATAGAACGATAGAATGGATAAAACCTGTGACAGGCTGCCTTCCGTGTGTGGAAGAGTGAATACGATACTCGCTTTGTTGGTTGCGTTGACATGATGTTGGCGGAGCTCGTCCACTTGCCAGGGATCGGCAACTACCAGAAAACGGGTGAAGTTGTGTTTGTTCGTTTCAATGCCTTCCTGAAGAATTTTCATGCCGTAACGTTCGGCTGCTGCTTTGGAGCAGATAGCGGCATGGCCTTTCAGACTTTCATTCTTGATGATTTCCGCGCTGCGGGCAGTATCTTCACCTTCCACTACTTTCAACTGTGGGTGCTGATTCAGAAATTCGCGACACTGCATCAGGGCGATAGGGTGGGAGTTGACTTCTGTCAGATCTTCCCAATTCTCATCGGGGAGACAGACAAAACTGTGCGAGATGCGCAGTTTGTATTCACCGATAATCTGTGTGCCGCTTTGTCTCAACAATTCATTGTTGTGCAACAAACTTCCCGCAATCGTATTCTCGATGGCTAGCATTCCGATAACCTGGCTGTCTTTCCGTATCGAAGTAAACACATCTTCGAAGTTGGCACAACAGATTAACTCTATTTCTTCTCCCTCGAAGTACTTGTGTGCGGCGATATCATGATATGAGCCGAGTGTTCCTTGAATTGCTATCTTTTTCATTGTTCTAAATATATTATATAAAAAAATCCCGCGTCCATATTGGAGCGGGATTCATATGATTGATTTCTTTATTCAGTCCTTAAGCATCACTGTCACTTGATACATACAAACTCCCGCTCTACTTTGTTGCTAAAGTAAAAGTAAAAAAAGAAGTAATATGCATAAGTAAATGATTTCATTCGAATCTATCTTTTTGCTTTGGTTTTTTTAATTCTGGGGCCAAAAAGTAATAATTTTCTGTTAGATGCAAACAAAAAACGATACTTTTTTTGTTTTTCTTGCCTAAAATAGATGAAAAGGATACTTAAAAGATGCCGGGGAAGTGCTTCAGGCTTTGGTCCCAGGTTCTTGAATTCTCCGTTCAGACCAGCTTCCTCTTTCGGATTCAATTCCAGAGATTTCTTCATGTCCTCTACCGAACCGTCCTTATCACCATTCAGTAATTTAGCACGTCCGCGTTCTTTGTTTTGTAGGCTTCCGCAAAGTTCGGATTCAGCTCGATGGCTTCATCAAACAGGCCGATGGCTTCCGTCAGTTTTTTTTCTGGTTGATATAAAGTTGCCCTAAATAAAGGTATGCCTGTTCGTTGAACGGGTTTATTTCCGTCACCAGTTTGTAATCTTCTTCTGCCTCTTCGTCCTTGCCGTCTGCTTCTTTCACTTTTCCGCGCAGGAGCATGGCTGTCTCTTCTTCCGATTCTGGGCGAGCACAGCATCTATATCTATCCATCATATCTTTTATACTGTTTCAGGTTCATCAAAGCTTCCGCACGTAATAGGCGAGCTTCAATGAAATCATCTTTCAAAGTGATTGCTTTGGTGAGATGGGCAATAGTCATCAGGTCGTCATCCTGTCCCTTACGGGCTTTCCCTAATAGATAATGAGCCACGGCATTTCCTTCTTCGATGGCAATCGCTTTATTGGCAGCTTCTTCCATAGCCTGATAATCTTCTGGCTGAAGCATACATTGGCCAGTGTCAGGATCGTGCTTGTGACGTCAGGTTCCATAGCAGCCATCTTTTTCAATAGCTCGCGGGCCTTTGCCGTTTCCCCCATCTGGATATAGAGTTGGCTAAGATAGCCCATTGTTTCAAACTCTTTCTGGATGGCAAGAGCTTCTGTAAAACATTTTACTGCATAATCCGGACGTCCCATGCGTTGCGCACGTAAACCGTCGTATTTGAAAATCTCGAAATTTTTCTGATCGTTTTTCTGTTTTTCACTTTCCGGAGTTTCCGACTTACCGGAGAAGAAAGATTTAAAAAAGATTCGGCATGATGTGTTATTTTTGAGTTACCTTGCAAAGGTAGTAACTTATTTTGAAATATGTATCATTCCATCCTGCATCTTCCATTCACCTTCCTCCAATAAATATTGGATGACTTCGCTGATGCTCTCTTTTTCCGCTTCTATCTTATCGGCTATTTCTACTGGTGTCAGCGGTTTCTGGGTGAGTAATTCTGATATTTTCTTTTTCAGTTCCTCGAAATCGAAAGAATTCTCGGTCAGGGCATCGGTTGCACGGTGACTAAGACAAACATCGCATTGTCCGCAGTTGTGCTCGTTCTTCTCTCCGAAGTAACGGAGCAGCATCCGGCTTCGGCACACATTCTCCGAAATGACATACTCTTCCATCGCTTTGATGCGGGCTTCATACCGGGCTTTGCGTTCTTCGTAGACGAAAGGAGGAATATGCACAAAACGAAGTTCCTGCCGTTCGCGGGTGTATATAATATAAGGTGTCTTTTTTGTGCGGAATGTAATCCACGATACGACGTTTGGTAAGCGTGACCAATATGTTATAAATCTGTTCACGGGTCAGTCCGGTACGTACGGACAGGGTGGCTTCGCTGATATAGGCATAGTCGGTGAATACTCCGGTGTAAGAGCGGAGAATCGTCTGTATCAGTGCTTCCGCTTCCGTTCCCATTTCCCGCAGTTTGTACAGTTCGTCCCGGCGAATCGTAAAAAGGATGCGTGAGGCGTTGTCCTGTTCGTCCGTATATTCCAGATAGCCGGCTTGAGTCAATATTTTCAGTGCACTGTCTACCGGAACCGGGAAGTATTTGAACTTCCGGCAAAACTCTTCCAGATTAAACTCGCGGACACATTGGAAACCGTCGCCCATTGCCATCTGATAGTAATACTGCAAATGTTCGTAGACATTGAGAATATACTCCTTGTCGGGGAAAGTATCCACAACGCGCCTGTGCAGCGTCGTTCTGTCCGTTTTGGTGTATAAGATTACAGCATACGCTTTTTCACCGTCTCTTCCTGCACGACCGGCCTCCTGGAAATAAGCTTCGAGAGAGTCGGGGGAGATCGAGATGCAATACGATACGCACGTCGGGTTTATCAATCCCCATTCCAAAGGCGTTTGTAGCTACCATTACACGAACTTCTCCGCTTTGCCAGCGTTTTTGCCGGAGGTCTTTTACGGCATTATCCAGTCCGGCGTGATAGAAGTCGGCGGTAATATCTTCGATTACCAGTAACTCGGTGATTTCCTTTGGTGCGCCGTCTGTTGCGGGCATAGATAATGGCGCTGCCGGGTATCTTTCGTAAGATATGCAACAGCTCTTGAGTTTTGTTATCCGTTTGCCGGACGATATACGCCAGGTTTTTCCGTTCGAAGCTCATGCGGAAAACATTCTCTTCACGGAAATCCAGGCGAGCTTGAATATCCTTCACTACTTCCGGAGTGGCGGTCGCCGTAAGTGCCAGTACCGGAATTCCCGGTAGCAATGCCCGTATTTCGGCAATTTTCAGGTAAGCGGGGCGGAAGTCATATCCCCATTGTGAGATACAGTGACTTTCGTCAACCGTAATCATAGAGACTTTCATTGACCGCAGTTTGGTGCGGAATATGTCCGTGTCCAGACGTTCCGGAGAAATATAAAGGAATTTGTAATCACCGAAGATGCAGTTTTCAAGTGCAGTGAGAATTTCCTGCCGCGTCATGCCTGAATAGATGGCAAGCGCCTTGATGCCGCGTTTACGTAGGTTTTGCACCTGATCTTTCATCAGGGCGATGAGAGGGAGTAATGACAATGCAAATCCCTTTCTGGGCGAGCAGGCACTTGAAAAGTGATGGACTTACCGCCTCCGGTCGGCATAAGTCCCAGTGTATCTTTGCCTTCGCCGATACTGGTGATGATCTCCTCTCCTCCTGCAAGTCGCGGAAGGAGTCATATCCCCAATATTGTTTTAATATCTCCTGATACTTTATTCAATCGGCTTTATATCCTCGATTTGAAGTTGAACTTCGCCACGCTTATGCGTGTTTTCTTCAATGGTGTAACAGATGTCGAACGAACGTTTCGTTTTTGATATAACGTACGTGTGAGCTCTGTCCGAACGCGATACCGTTCATTACATTATTCGATTTATTATCGACCAGTTCGAGTTTGATATGTTCCTGGTCGCGTCCCACCACTTTACTTGTTCCGTAATCATAGACATGATGAGTGCAGAAAATGGGTTTCGTGTTGTCAGGGACCGAAAGGATTAAACTTTTCAGGTCGTTGAAAAACTTGGATGAAATATCCCTGAAGTCGATTTCAGCATCAATCTCGATAACGGCACTGGTTTGTTCCGGTAAGGATATGCTGTGAAACGTATTCTTCGAATCGTTTGGTAAAGGCATCCACATTCTCCACTTTCATTGATAGTCCGGCGGCGTATGTATGCCCTCCGAAGTTTTCCAGCAGGTCGCGGCAATGTTCGATTGCTTTATATACGTCGAAGCCGGAAACAGAACGTGCGGAACCTGTCGCCATGTCATCTGTCCGTGTCAGTACCACGGCAGGGCGGTAATACACTTCCGTCAGACGGGGAAGCTACGATACCAATCACTCCTTTGTGCCATTCTTCGTTGTAGAGCACGATGGAGCGGCGATCGGCTAATCCTTCCAGATTGGCAACGATGTTGTTTGCCTCTTCCGTCATACTCTTGTCGAGGTCTTTCCGGGTTTCGTTGTATTGGTTGATTTGTCCGGCTTTCTCAAGCGCTATCGAGAAATCTTTTTCCGTCAGCAGGTCTACGGCTTCTTTTCCGTTTTGAATACGTCCTGATGCATTGATGCGCGGTCCGATTTTAAACACAATATCGCTGACGGTGATTTCCTTTTTTCAGAAAGTCCGCATACGTCGATAATAGCCTTCATACCAATGCTCGGGTTACTGTTCAGTTGCTTCAGACCGTGGTAGGCGAGATACGGTTTTCACCCATAATCGGAACGATGTCCGATGCAATACTCACGGCTACAATATCCAGCAAAGGAATCAGGTGGTGGAACTCGATACCGTTATTGATAGCGAATGCCTGCATAAACTTGAAACCGACTCCACAACCGGAAAGGTGAGTGTACGGATACGTATTGTCCAGGCGTTTGGCGTTCAGAATAGGCTACGGCAGGCGGAAGCACATCATCCGGTACATGATGATCGCAGATGATGAAATCAATCCCTTTCTCTTTGGCATAAGTGATTTCTTCTACTGCTTTAATTCCACAATCGAGTACAATAATCAGTCCTACACCGGTTTCTGCGGCGTAGTCCACTCCTTTTTTAGAAATGCCATACCCTTCGTTGTAGCGGTCGGGTATGTAATAGTCAATGTTCGAATAGAACTGTTGAATGAACTTGTAGACCAATGCTACGGCAGTAGTACCGTCTACGTCATAATCTCCATAAATTAGAATACGTTCTTTCTTTCCCATCGCCCTGTTCAGACGTTCTACTGCAATATCCATGTCCTTCATCAGGAACGGATCGTGCAGGTCGGGCAACTGCGGGCGGAAAAACTTCTTGGCATCTGCTGCCTTCGTAATTCCCCGCTGCACCAAAAGTTGTCCAAGTATCGGGCTAATCCCTAATTCCTGGGCCAATATCTGGCTTGTCTCTGCCTGTTCGGGTGTAATGGGTCGATAATTCCATTTGTGATTCATTTTATATATTGTTTTTTCTTTTTCTGTTCTCAGGGGCTGGAAAGGCACTTCTTTCCAACAAGGGGTAAAAGTACGAAAAAAAAGCGGAAGGGTACAGTAGTTATGACGAAAATATTTCAAGGGCTGTAGAAAACAGAGGTTTGATAAAGGTAGCTTTTTTACTTGTGAAAGATATGGGATGCTGACAAGCAAGTGTGAAACTCTATTCTAACTAACTTGTCCTGTGGTCAGTTCTTTTTTTAGAAAGTCGTACACGTAACCGGCACTTTGGTAATAAAGTCCCGTAGTCGGATCACTCAAACGCTCAAAGGTGTCGGAATTGTAGTAGATTTCCATTGCTTGCGTCATATTATACTGCCATTCCTCCATGAGTATCCGTATGATTTCACTACTTAAATCTTCAATCATACATTCTATTTGTGTATTCGTCAGCTTCATAGTTTCTTTAGGTATGAAAGGGCATGTTCAGTGCCGAAGTAATATTGTATGGTCAACCCGTTGGCATATTTTTTAGTTCTTCAATCAATCTGCTCATTGAAATGTCTCCCATGCTGTAACGACGTAACTGATAGGTTACTCCGTCGTCGGCAATAGGACCAATGACTATATCGTAAGTGTGTGCAGGATGTGTATGGCTACGGTCGCGGTTGAGTAAAAACGAACTGTGCCCATTCTTCACAGTAATCATCGAATATTTTTATTTGCAGATCTGAAGTCTTTATTATTTGATCTTCCAGTTCGAAGATGGTCACACATGGCTCTCCGGATTGTAATTGATCGGTTTTTGTTTGGCTAAGGCATGTGCCTGTTCATAACCGGGAGAAAGATAAAATCCTTGGCCAAAAGTCTTTGAAGGGCTTTGAACGAGATAGGTCCGGCTTGTTTATTTCCATATTTGAACCATGTTATAGCTTCATTACAGTTGTCCTCCATTTCTACGGCATACCATTGATAAAGCTTCAATAGAATCTTCGAAAGATTGTGTGTGCATTACTTCATAGTGTTTTTGTAAAAAAAACAAGGCCTTTAAAACGATTCAAATAGTTGAATGCCTGTTTTTGCTTGATTTGATAAGTCGCTGCGAACTCTGCGATTAAAGCTACAGTAAAATTCAATTTGTTGTTTCTCTATGCGTTACATCATGGTTCTCCTTTCTTCATTTGGATTACCTTCCGAAAACAAAGATAGGAAAAAAACTCTGCAATATCAAAAATAAGAAGCTATTAAAAAAGTTGACTTAAAGCTCTGTTGCTCACTCTGAATTAGATGCAGTCAGAAGATATGGATTATCTGGATAGTAAAAAGGGAGGTAGAGAAAAATGGAGCGAGCGGAAAGTTACAGGGATTTTTGGATGAATGGCGATTATTAACTAGCTTTAGCGGCCTAAATGATTCATTTCTCTATCTATGATAAAAAGAAACTTGTTAATTGCTATCTTGATTTTATGTTCTATCGGAACATTGAAAGGGCAAACCGCATCCGATTCTTTGGCAATCGTATCTGCCCAATGGAAGGTGGAAAGTCCTCAAAAAGGACTCATTTATAAGTATGCTTCTATCCCCCCGATTGTATCAGGGACCCCAGTCTGTTAGTCTGATAGAAGTTGATCCCGGTGCGGGCTTGAAAGTTGATGTTGCCGTTTCGGATAAAATGAAAGAAACAAGTAAGATTGCTTCTGAATATAACGCCATTGCAGCCATTAATGGCTCCTATTTTGACATGAAACGGGGAAACTCGGTCTGTTTCCTGAAGACGGATCGCCAAGTTATTGATACAACGCTGCAGAGTGAGTTTAAACAGCGTGTCACAGGAGCCATTAGTGTGCGCAAAAGGGGAATGAAATTAATTCCTTGGAACAAACAGATAGAAAAGAAATTATAAAGGCAAAGCAGGTACGATACTAGCTTCCGGTCCGTTAATGTTGAAAGACGGACAGGTTTGTGATTGGAACTCGTGTGAACCGAATTTTATCTCGGACGAAGCACCCTCGTAGTGCTGTTGCTACTACTAAGGATGGAAAAATACTGTTGATAACGGTAGACGGGCGTTTTCCTGAACAAGCAGGAGGAGTGAATATCCCGGAATTGGCACATCTGATCCGGGTTTTAGGGGGTGAGGATGCATTAAATTTGGATGGAGGTGGATCTACTACTCTTTGGTTGTCCGGTGCATCAGATAATGGAGTCGTTAATTATCCTTGTGACAATGGGCGGTTTGACCATGCCGGAGAACGGAAAGTTCCTAATATTCTTTATATAACGCATCAATAACGTTTCCATTATTCATCATTGTATTTAAGGTCTTTCAGTGCATAGATTAAGACTTTTCAGTGCAGAAACTAGTGATTTTTTATGCAGTCGGGTAGTTGTCCCGTTGTAACGGGACAATGGGCACTTTATAAAAGACGAATGTCACCTTATAGGGGTGACATTTATCATTCTATAAGGTGACTAGCTATCTTCAAAAGGATGAAAATTACTAAAGATACAAAATTAATTAGTGAAAAGCAATAGTAGGGTAAGAAATTTATCTGTATTGCAAACAGACTTAGAATTCAAATCGAATCTAATTCCTACTCCATGTAACTCCCATGTATCATCCCAAGTGTTATGATAATAATGTCCTCCATAGCTGTAACTATAATCCGTTGTGGTGTCATAATCTTGGAAGTTATATATCAAAAGCTAAATTCAAGGCCTTTTTTCCTTTTAAAGAAAAACGTACTCCTACTCCTATTGAAGCATACGCTCCTTCTATGTCTCCTACAGCATATCCGGCTTTTTACGTCGGCAAACGGAGTCACTTTTTTTGTTGATGAAGTTAGCTCTGAAGTTGGCATAGATGGGTGCTGCATCAAGATCTGCATCGGTATAGTAGTTGAAAGCAACGCCACCACCTACAAAGAAATAATTGTTGAATTGATAACCATGTGTGGTTGATAATTCAATTTTAGAGGCATTGTAGTCGCTCACATCGCCAATATATGCAAAGTCTACGAAACCCTTATAGCCTTTTAATGTATTTCTTGCGCCTTTGCGGTCGTTGGTATCCTTACGATAATCTCTTGTGTACCGCTCTTCTTTTGTGATTTTAGTCACATCACTCATCTGACAGATGATGAGGCTGCCATCACCTGTTTTGATTTTTAAGGAAACATTGGGCACTTGCTCAATGATAACTCCTTTGATAATGCTGCCATTCTTTAAATACACTACTTCTGTGTAATTTTGTGCTGCGACATAAGTACTGATACTTAATAATAAAAGGTCAGTACTAATAGTAGTTTTCTCATACTTGTATTTTTATTGTTTATAGTTTCTTGAGTGCGCTATAGATAGAGCCTGCCCAGTAGTTGCGCAATCCGAAACCACGTGCTTTTCCATCTGTAATCCATTCTTCAATGATCTCCTTTGTTTCAGTATTGAAGAATACGACTTCATACGTACCTCTATTGTTTGATTTGTCCAGGAACTGTGCGATAAACACCATACCTACTCCGGGTGTTTTCTGGATAGGCAATGCGTTGATGGCTGCTTTGATTTGCTCTTTACTAAGAGTATATTTTCTTTTAGCAGTCATTAGCTCGGTCAGGTCGATGTTTTCGTTCACCTGATTAACGGCATCCAGTGAAATCTCTGTCACTTCTTTTTTTCAATTGTTTTCCTACGTTATACTTTTTTGCTTCTGTGATAAACAGCTCATTGATACGTCTGAAAGCATCTTTGAATTGTGCCGGTGATTCATCTGCACCGAAAATTTTTACTTGGGGGAGTAGTCTACCCCCATAGAACTTAATAGACTGAATGTCTTTCAATGCACTCTTGCCTTGTCCGAAACAGAACAGGCTCGTGCTCAAGAATAAGAATAGAATAAGTTTTTTCATATACGTTAATGTTAAAGTGATATAGTTGGTTACTAACTTCCAAAAAGTAGAAAATAATTATCGTAAATCAATGAATTTTATCGTTTTTTTCGACTCATTGGAGGCATTTGTATCTTGGCAATGTACTCTGCCGATTCAAAATTGATGCTTGGCGCCACTCTGACTTTCGAACGGAACAGATCTTTAATCTCTTTGGCAAAGGCTTCGCTACGGTTCTCGCTTCCGATACGAATCAGAATCTCATCCGTTCCCAATTCATTGGTATAAACTTCAATGATATAGTTTTTTACCGAAGGTATATTATCCAGAATGTCGAATAATGCAGGCGGATATAACGTTGTTCCTTTGTATTTAATCATTTGCCCTTTCCGACCGAGGATGGAGCTTAGGCGGATGGTATTTCTCCCGCAACCACAGGGATCGGTGTGGTGGTAACAAATATCACCTGTTTTGAAACGGAGCAACGGCATACCTTTGACTCCGAGCGTCGTGATCGTCACTTCCCCTGCTTCTCCCTCTTCCACAGGACGATTGTTATCATCCAGAAACTCTACAATGATAAGTTCCGGTTGCAAATGCCCTCCGTGGAATTCATTACACTCGGTAAGGACGACTGCATTTCGGTGGAGGCATAAGTGGAATACAACTGCAAGGCAGGCCATTTATCGTGTATCTTCTGTCCGAGCGTATTTAACTGAAACTCCTGATTGCGCAAAGCCTCACCGATACAGATACATTTCTGCATCGAGCACGCATTATGGTCAATATGATTCTTCTTCGGCAAATTCTATCAGTTTGATAAGGAAAGAGGGACTACCATTCCACAAGTCGGATGTATCCGTCGAATTGTGTCCCATTGCAGTTCCGGGATGCCGTTGCCCTACACGGATCACTCCCATACCCAGTTCGCGTGCTCCCATATAATAGGCAAGTCCGGCCATGAAGCGGCGGTCGATGGTAGTCATGAGTTGCAGAATATCCTTTTTACTGCATCCGGTGGTGGTGAAAGACAGGTACTCGTTGTAAGAGAGACGGTCCAGGGTCTTCAGAGGTGAGAACGAAAGTGACCGGATCTCCCAATGTGCCCGAAGTCGTCACATAGTCGATAATTTCCTCTTTGTCTACGCAGATGAAATCATCGTTATGGAGTTGCAGGTCCGTCTTGGTAGTGACGGGGATCTGTTGTAAGTCTTCAATCGTCTTTATTTGATTGATATCAATGTGATGTTCGGCAAACATCTGTTGATAGAACTTTGGAATGTGCTTGCAGGTAGGCTAACACTTTGGCTAACTGTTCTTCCTGATAGCTTTTGATATCTTCCGGTGAGCGGAACTGAATTTCAGGATTCTTTTCCATCTTTGGATTGTTTTTGAATTTTCTGTTGGATACGTTCTTTCTCTTGCAACTTGGGAATGGGTTTCTTCAATGCCTTTTGCCAGTATACGATGGCTTGTTGCGGTTGCTGCATAGCCTCGTAGTAATCTCCTATTACTTCATATACATAGTATAGGGAAGGATTGGAGGCTTGGTATGTTTTTAAAACAGATTCCTCTATCTGTTCCTTTTTTTTTTCTGATTTTCTTCAATAAAAGCGGAGTCAGTTTCTTATACGTGAGAAGATGCTGGAACTCCGGTGTGTCGATGAATTTATCTTCCGGAATGGTCAGGTCGGAACTGTATATTTCGTGTTGCCAATCAATCGTGTCTTTGAATATCTTATTCAGGTCATAGGCTACGTATTTCCCACATTGCCAGGGAGAGGTCGATACCCACATCAGCCGTTTCTCCGGTTGGAAGATGACGGAATGATGGGCAATAAACTGATTGATGGCCATTTCGTTGGCCAGTCCCAGGTCTGTGTTTTGCAGGCCTTTGTGGTCACGCAGGATAGAGGCGGCTTTGGAGACATCGATCGGAAGATCCTCATTAATGAGTTCCGTTAATCGTGCAAAACGGTATGGGCTGTCGGAAGTGCGGATATTTTCCATGTTTCGTTCATCCTTGCTGAATTCCTCCGATTGGTAATGATTGGTGCAGATGAGCCGATTGGCTTCTTTTCCGGTGAAAAGCACAGTTTTCTCCGGAGATTTCTCGATAATCGCGGCTTTGCCATCTTTGGAAGAACCTATCAATATGGATTCGGAGACGAATGTTTTCCGTTTCTGTGGCGATGGCAAAAGCCTCATCAATCGTTGACGCATATTGCAGGATTTCTCTGGTCAGAATGGAAATAGGGGTGGCGGAACCTGTTGGGACAGCAGATTTGGCAGCATTAATTGTCACGGTAAGACCTGTCTCGTTCATGCCGGATAACACTCCTATCATACCGGGCCATCCGACGGAAGCAAACCTGTATCCTTGCTCCGGTACATAAAAAGCCACCTGCTTGTTCTCTGCGAAGGCATCTCCTACATAGAAATCGAAGTTACGTCCGATCAGCAGGGATGAATCTGCACTTTGTGTTCCCCAAGTGGCAAACGAACTGCATCCCACTAACATATAATCTTGCATGGCATGTCCCAGGTCGTGTGCCGAATGGTAATTCAACTGGCGTTCGTAAGGAGTGCCGATGAAGTCGTATTCATGGGTACATGATAGCGAGATTCCGTAGATCTCGTCGCGGTATTCTTCGAGGACGTTCTCACCCAGATTACGGTTGAATAATACAATGAGGAACCGGAGGAATTTCAGATAACTGTCTGAAGGAACAATCTCACGAATCTGATCCACGAACACTTTCTCTTGATGGTGGAGCAGGTCGGAAGACAGTTGCCCGATAGCTTCTCCTCTCTGGAAAGCATCCCCTTTCACAAACAATTCCCATAAGCCGCTGTCGCTGTGCCGGAGAAAGTTATCTCCATAATGCCGGGAGGTGGAGACTGTCTATATCAATCACTTTGTCTGTGGTCATGCTTTGCTCATGTTTGGGCGTTTGCATATCCGCAGAAAAGTAGAGATAGCTGATTCCGGCTATCAATAGAACAATGAGCGACAGGAAAAGGAAGCCCGTGTATTGGAGTGTCTTTTTGACTATTCTATGCATTTCCTACTTTTTTAGCCAGATATTCTTGTCCTACAAACTCCGCACAAGTCAGCATGGCAGTTAGTGTTACCCCTAATGCACCATGCACATTCAGGTTTTGCCCGGTGAGAAAGAGATTTCCCAAGCGGCTTCTTGTAGATACGAAACCAATTTGCGGACATTTATAATCTTTGATAATTCCGTATGCTGAACCGTCCACCGTTCCGGTATAGTCGCGATAGCTCAACGGAGTGGTGGTGTGAATCTCTTCTATGTTTTCTGAAAGGTCAATGCCATGTCCTCGGATGAAGCGGAGAATCTGTTCTGCTTTCTCCTTTTTGAAGGATTGATAGTCTTCTCCCCGATGTTCGGGAGTCGTGTCCTTCCAGGCGGACAGTTCATCTATATACATCGGTGTCAGGATAGAAATGACACTGGCATATTGACTGTCCTCGGAAGACGCTTGCATGGAAATCATACAGTTGGTGGTCCGTCCCGGATAGAGCAGTTTGTCATACCACACTTTATTGTTCGCATGCAGATACAGGTTGCGGTTCTGATAGGGAGTGCTTCTTTTCTTCATTATCAGGTAGAGCGTAAAGATGCCGTAGGTGTTTTCCAACGAACGGATGCGGGAAATATAGGCATTCTTGATGCTACGGTTTTTATCCAGTATCTCCAATGTCCGTTGGGGATGCATATTGGAGATGACGAAGTCGCTTTCCTGTCGCTCTTCCCCGTTGATGATAACCCCTTGTACCTTTTCGCTTTCAACGATGATGCGGGTGGCTTCACTGTTATTGAGCACGGTCCCTCCATTTGCCCGGATTACATTGATTAGCTCCAGACTGACTTGCATACTTCCGTCTACAAAACGGTAGGCGCCTTCGATGTAGGAATGGTTAATCATGGCATGTTCGTAGAAGGTGGAGACATCTTTCAAGCCTCCGTAGAGTAAAAGCTGAACCTGCCAGTACATTTTCGTAAAGGCGGGGTCCGGAGTGATATCCGCAATCAGGTGGGCGGCAGAGGTACAAAAGTATTTCATACCCTCCAAAGCGAGTGTGCCTTGTTTCAGGTGGTCTACGCTAATCAGGTTTCCAACAGCTTGAAGCTGTTCGGCATAACGTTTCAGGTTTTCTTTTTCGTGCGGGAAGGACCGGCAGATCGTTTCAATAAACTGCGGATATCCCATTGCATAATCGTATGTTTTTCCTTTATAGTAGATTGTATCGAAAGCCTCATCGTCCAAACGTTTCAGCTTTAGTTTGTCCATGATGCCGAAATAGCGGAAATACTGGTTCATCACTTGACCCTCATCCAGGCTTCCTACATAATGAATACCCGTATCTAACAGATGCCCTTTTCGTTGGTAAGTCTGGAAGCATCCGCCGAATTGCGCATTTTTTCTACTACGCATACGTTGAATCCTTCTTTACTAAGAATCGCTCCGCATTCCAGTCCGCCAAGGCCGCTTCCGATAATGATGATATCGTATTTACTCATGTTCGTTCGGTTTTCTAAATATGTAAATGGTGTTTGATGTATATTTGTCATTAGGAATGATTTCGACAGCCATTCCACAGGCGACTGCTATTTCCCGTAATTGGGTTTCAGTGGTGAAATACAGCTCTCCGGTCGTCCGGTTGAAGTTGAAAATACGGGTGGATAGTAATTCCGTGAACCGGGTTAACCGGTGCTTGGAAGCGTTGGCTGAATTTCCGTCGCGTATGATAATCATTCGCTTGTGAACGCAAGCGACCGGCACATTTCAACAATAGGGTTGGTTGATGTTCATAGCGCATATAGTGAAGCATATCGTTCAGGATAAAGACATCGCTTTCCGGTAGCGGATATTCCAATGCGTTGCCGTGCCTGAACTGGAGATGTTCGTTGCGTAACCATCCGTGTTGTGCCAAGGCTATTTTATCCTCATCGTAATCAATACCCAGGATTTCCCCGGTCCTCGGAAAGCAGAGACAGCATATAGCATAACGGGCCGAAGCCGCAACCGATGTCTGTGATTTGCCCTTGGACGGGAATCAACCGGTTGAATAGCCGATAATTCTTTTCCATCTTTACTTTAATACGGATATACCATTCTACGACGGGACCTTTATAGATATAGTTCTGGATAAGAGCTTCGTAGAACGCCGGATTGTCCGTCGTGTTCTGTTCACGGCAGATACGGGCATAAACCTCTTTCATGTAAGCGGATATGCGTTTGGTACGCTCCTGATAAGTACTTCCGAAAGACAGATCGTCTAGTGGTATACGGGGGAAGTATTTCTGTATAGATGATTCCTTTCCGGATATTGAAAGGCTGTGCTTTGGCAATGATTTTGTTATTACCGTAAAGCAGGATCGGCAGAATATCCAGTTTCAATGCTTCTGCCAGATAGAATGCTCCCTTTGTGGAAACGTTTCATCTTTCCGTTATAGGTACGTGTGCCTTCCGGGAAAATGGCGATGGAGTAGCCCTCCTTCACTTTTTCCGCATCCGTTCCATGTATTGCTCGTATCCTTCGCCTATATAATAGAAGTCGACATAACGAATGATGGCTCCGAAGAAAGGAGAATGCCATACCCAATGATTGGTTACCATCAGGATTTTAGACGAAAGAGACAGCAGTACCAGAATATCGATGAACGACTGGTGGTTGGCAATGATAATTGCCGGATGCCGGAAGCGTTCGTTGGCTTTGTTGATATGTTCTTTTTTGACGGCGGTGGCCAGTAGCAGAATTCCTTTGCAGGTGATTTGTATCAGGCGGCACACCAAACGCTGCTTGCTGCTTTTGCGCACAGGCACCGGATAAAGCAGGATAATCAATATACGGAGGACGATGCAGCCGATAAAGAAAAGCAGGAAGAGCAACACGGTACGTATCAATCCGATAAGCGTATAAGGCGGTAATCCTTTGGAAGCGGGGCCTGCGATGAAGAACCGGAAAATGAGTGGCTGAATGGTATAAGCCACCAGTACCACTGCTATCATACCCAGAATGGAAATCAGGGAAATGGATTGCAAAGCCGGGTGTTTGGCAAACACAAGTGCTCCCATACCGACCACTGTGGTGAAGGCGGAGAAGAAGATGGCTGTTTTATGGGAATTCAACACCTTCTGACCTGTACGGTATTTGTTTTGTAGCCCGTCCATAATGAAGATACTGAAGTCATCTCCAATGCCAAAGATAAAGGTGGACAGGATGATGTTGATAATATTGAACTCAATCCCCAGAATTCCCATCAATCCCAAGATGATTACCCAGCTGATTAGCATTGGGAGAAAGCTCAGCAGGGTAAGTTCGATACGTCCGTAGGAGAACCATAGTGCAAAGAATATGAGGAAAGAAGAGATGTACAGAATCAGGTAAAAGTCGTCATTGATGGCCGATACCCATTTGTTGGCAAAATAGGAACGGTCGAAGATGACTACATTCGGGTCTTTATTAAAGTTCTGGTACACAGCTTCCTTATTCGGTTCGCTGATCCGTATCTGGCTGATAAGCATGGTGATGGAATCGGCAGAGGTTTGCCATTCATTCAATAGCTTGCCGGATAAATCGTCTTCTTGCGCGGTGTAATGATATTCACCGAAAGGCTGGTTCATCCATTGATAAAAAAGGTTCAAAGCTTCCGGGCGGAAACGATATTCGGCGGCAACTGTGTCCAGTTGTTCACGGATTTGTTGTTGCTTTTCATCCGTCCAGTAATCTTTCCATTTCTTCAGGCGTAGCTGTTGCTCTTGTGGCGAGATCAGAAATTGTGAGGCGGAGGCATACTCTTTGATGAGTCCCTGCTCTTTCAGTATAGATAACTTCTGATTGGTTTGTTGCATAAGTTTCGGTAGCCTGATTCATGTCTTTGCCTCACGCTGACAAAAAGCACTGTCTTTTCGTCGCTGTCGAAGAGCTGCATTAATTTCTCTTCCGATTGTTGGAGATGGCGGGGCTCATAGTTGAGGCTCATCATGTCGTTGTTGAAGCCGACCTTTTGTGAGGTAAACAAACAGATAACTGTAATGAGGAGAATACCGCCTACCAACCATTTATTCTTTTCGTAAGAATATGCGTTTGTTTTCTCGATGATGCGTAGTATGCGTCCCTGTTTGACGTCTGCCTGTCCTTTCAGAAAATGAGGCAGGTAAATGAGGCAGAAGAGGTGGTGCCCACCAATGCCAGAGAGGCAAACAATCCGAAGTCGCGTAACAGATCGGAACTGGTGAATATCAATCCCAGAAATGCGCCGATGGTGTGGTGAAACTACCTACCGTAAGCGGATAAAGGCTATCTCTTTAATAAGTTGTTGAACGGTGGAAACATGGTTCTGGTGTGCCAGCATGTGAATGGAATAGCTTTGCAATGCCCATCACTGCCGAACCGGCTCCCACTGCAATGGCGGAGATACTTCCTTTGATAAAAAGAAAATGAGAAACAGGGCGAATAATCCTCCGAACAAAGTACCGGAGTAATAATCAACGGTATCGATCTCTTTTCGTTTAAAAACGAGGGAGAGATAAATACAATGATGATAAGCAGTGCCAGAGGAAGTCAGGATGGTATCTTTTCTTAATCTGACGGGCGTTGTAGACTCCCACGGAGGGACCGCCGAAATATTCAGCTCGAATGGTAGGGAGATTCTCCCTGTACGTGCTTGAGCTCTTCTTCGAGTATCTTTATCAGTTCGTCGTTCTTTTCCGGTGCTGCCTGTACCGAATACCGGGGTAATGAACATAAGTAAAAGGTGGAACTGTCTTTGAGAAGATATGTTCGTCATAAATCTCGTGAAAAGTTGGCTTCCAACTGGAACGTCCTTGCAATGTTTCAGGGTTTCGCTTCAGTCCGAGCGGGTCCCGGAGAATGATAGCTTCTTAATGCAATTCCGGCAGGAGAGAGGAGATTGGTATAATTCTTGCATGACAGCTTTGTGGTATCCCTTTTATCCGTCAGTAAGGAATCGAAGCGTTGATAGTCCGTATCTGTCAGGAAAAGCGGAAGATGTTCATAAACGAAGTCTGTGGCTCCTTGGATGAGGCTTTGGTCTACCTGTGCGAGAATTCCTTTAATCAGTTTTTCCTCCGGCTTTTCAGTCAGGGTTTGTTGCAGCTGTCCGGCTGCTTCTATCAGAGTCGGGTTCTACGCGGTGGCAGGCCTCTGCCAAGGATAACATAATGATAATCTTATCCTTAATCTTGAGATTGTCGAATACTTTGATTGTGTTCACCGAGACTCTTTAGTGTCAGGGAAAAATTGTGTGATATTCTCTTCGAGCACTTACTTGCAGAGGCAAAATCCCATTAACAGAGACTACTTTAAAATAATACATGTA
>VOFK01002017.1_pt1 | contig 33993 bp, 43 predicted proteins | sample 5384121 | NCBI WGS metagenome assembly VOFK01 (sample SAMN12384730, study PRJNA508395) | human gut metagenome | isolation source: healthy gut J | host: Homo sapiens | reverse complement strand
CCGTACGCTGAAATTGTAAACGAACGACTCCGATCTTAGGCTCCGGTAGTATTGATTCCCGCATTCGGATATTTAGTGTTGCCATTGGAGAAATGAGTGAAATCACCTCCGACTATAAGATCGAAATAACGGGAAAACGCCCAATTCACATACACTCCGGCATTGATATAGGCATTCATCCGTGACCCGCACAGCACCATTATAGGTATTATAGTAATTGTCATAAGGTTTCCATCCGGCAGACAGACCGAAATTCCACTCATAATTGAGCGAGACACGGGGAGGAGAAACGAGCGATCCGGGCGCCTTGAAATACATAGAAAGAGAAAGGATCGCCCAACTGTTTTTATCGCCAAAAAGTCGAAAAAGATACACCAACGCCTTGATAAGCTCCACCGTAAATACGGTCGGCACAAGGTGTTGGGACGAAACTTGAAACGAGTACTTCAGATGAGCGGCAAACGATGCCTGAACCGGCTTCCAACGCTCGTTCTCTCCCTTGCAGGAAAGGGTTGGTAGGAAATACATACTGCGGACGGGCCTCTATCCCCAAACGATGGATGAAAACGTGGGGATGTATACTACCGGCACTTCCCACGTTTTCCGTGTTCCGGATATCTTGAATAACTTTCTCTGCAAAAGGTTTTCAGCATATCCGGATGGAGTGCGGTACATGTCACAGGAAGTTCCCTTTGCTCTGCCAGAACAACTTCCGGCAGGCAAAACATAACGGAACAAAAAAGAACGATGACGGCCATCTCGCCATCTGGGTTCTCATAGTGTCATATATTAGTCTTTTTAAATTTTTCCGAACAGTTTCATAAATCAAGCGTTTCAATAAATTTGGCAACATGATAACCATCCATCAGTCCATGATGGCAAGTGACGGAAACGGGAATCATCAGTTTTCGCCATCACGGAAGTACTTTCCGGTGGATATTTTGGGAACACTGTCACCCGAACGCATATTTGTGGGGTGCTTCATGTCGGTAAAGGAGAGCCAGGGAACAGCTGAGTAATGAATGGCATTGGGATGGAAAGTACCTCCTTTGTTGAGTCCCGTAGTGACCCCTTGCAAACGTTCCATTTCTGCCTTTGCCCGACGGATAAAAACGAGTTCGTCCGGATCGTATTCAAAGGCGGCAAAAGAAAAGGTATGGTCGTCACGGCCTACGGTGGCTTCGGGCAGAAGGCTGTCATAGCACACCACCTTATCGCCTTCGATGCGATAACGGAATTCTTCTACCGCAGCAGCGGCAGTCGTTATCCGGTGGAGGACTAACAGGGAAAAGGATATGCCTTTGGTTTTGGCTTCCTGATATGCGCGCGTACAGTCTACCTGAACGGTCACTCCGAAAAAAGGATCGTCAAAAGCACTGAAATGTTCGTAATGTTCTCTTCTGTTCCAAGTAGCAATATCGATGATCTTTTCTATCTGATTCATTCTAAACACTCTTTTTTATTTGAGAAACACGGATTACGCGGAAATTATCGCAGTTTAGGTTCTATATAAAAATTTCCTCATTGCGTGTAATCACGTTTTCAATACATCATCAGTCAAAACGCGGGTACTTTTACTGATGCTCACGCAACAAGTCGTTCACTGTTTTTACCGGGTTGAAAGTGGAAAGTGGCACTTCTACAAAGACGGTATTCCAGTCGCTCATCGCTCCGTTCCACAAGCCGGGAAGTTCGAGAGCTTTCAGGTCTTTGTCCGTTCTTCGATTTGTAGGAGATGAAGCCTGTCGCTTTTTATCTACGTACTTCACCAGGTCGAACTTATGACCTTTATAGTCACGTACGGCACAAACCAAGTCCACCGGATTGAAGTGCGTACCTTTTTCAAACATATCCTTCTTCTCGCAGGATCGTCCATATCAATCTGTGAGCTTTCGAGAATTTGCAGAGAGATTGTGCCGTCGCTGTTGTAAGCAAGGAACGGGCCGCCACCGGGCTCGCCTACGTTCTTCACCATTCCGCAGACACGCATCGGACGGTTGAGTTTGCTCTTCAGGTAAATCACCAGCTCGGCATCTTCCAAGTTCTTTGTCTCCGGATTCTTGCAGAAAAGTTGTTTTTGCAGGAACTGGAGAATTTCCATGATTTGCTCATGTGTATACTTTCCACTGTCGAGCAGTTCGAGGTATTCGAATGCCTTCTTCTGCAAAGTCACGAGCACTCCGGCAATCAGTTTCTTATAAGTAACGGTGTCGGCTTTCAGTCTGTCGGGTACTACGTTGTCGATGTTCTTGATGAAAATAATGTCTGCATCGAGATCGTTAAGGTTCTCGATCAGTGCGCCGTGGCCACCGGGACGGAACAGCAGTTTGCCGTTGTCACGGAAAGGTTGGTTATCCATGTCGGCGGCAATCGTGTCGGTACTCGGCTTTTGTTCGGAGAAGGTGATGTAATAGTCTACGCCGTAGCGTTTGGCGAAGGCGTCCACTTTCTCCGTCACGAGCTTCTTGAAAAGTTCGCGGTGTTCGGTAGACACCGTGAAGTGCACGTTTACTTTACCGCTCTTGCCGGCAGCATACAAGGCTCCTTCGGCGAGATGTTCTTCCATCGGCGTGCGTGAACCTTCGGGATACTTATGGAATTTGAGCAGACCTTTCGGTAGTGCGCCGTAGTTCAGTCCGGCAGTTTCGAGCAGGGCAGCTACTACTGCTTTGTAGTTACCGTCTTCGATCAGTCCGGGAATATCTTTTTTCCGTAGTACGCTGGCAGGCCACATTCAGATCGTCATAGAAAGCAAAATTCTTGATTCCGTCGAAGAATGTCTGTTCGAACTTGGTAGTCGGCTGGTCATAATCGGCGGACAGGAACTCGAATAGATTCTTAAACATACGACTTGCAGCACCGGAGGCGGGCACGAACTTCACAACAGTCTTATCTGTGTTGGTATATGCATCCCAGGCGGCCAGATAAGCCTTCTGTTCTTCTTCTGCGTCGGGAGCTAATATTCCCTTTTTCGATGGAAGGCTGCCGCATCCAGTTTCAAATAAGGGAAAACCTGTCTGGAAGCATGCTAATTGTTCTGCAATTTGCTCTTCCGTGATGCCTTTCTTGGCAAGCAACTCTTTGTCCTGTGTCGTTATCATAATATCTAATTTTATTAATTGATGCCCAAAAATACAAAATGTTATTTACTTCTTGCCGAATAACCGGGAAAAAACTAATTTTACATCGAATTAACAAGATTGAATATGGACGACTTTTTTACATTGGAGGAAAAAAAGGAGCTTTTTTCACTCTACCGGCATTTGTTGCAATCTGCAGGAGATAGCATTTCCTGGAAGGATTGCCTAAAGTTAAAGAGACATCTTATCAAAGCGGCCCAGTGTAACGGTCTGCAACGCAATAACTTCGGGATGAATCCCGTCATCAGAGATTTACAAACGGCAGTGATCGTTGCCGAGGAAATCGGTATGAAAGGTTCGTGCCTGATCGGTATCATGTTGCACGAAATCGTGAAGGCACATGTATTGTCGATCGAGGAGGTGAATGCCGAATATGGCGATGACGTAGCAAGTATCATCAAGGGATTGGTGAAAACAACGAGCTGTATGCAAAAGTCCGGCGATTGAATCGGAAAACTTCCGCAATCTCCTGCTCGTTTGCGGAGGATATGCGCGTAATCCTGATTATGATTGCAGATCGCGTGAGTGTGATGCGCAAGATAAAGGATACAGGCAACGAAGAAGACCGGGTAAAGGTGGCAAACGAAGCTGCTTATCTGTATGCTCCGCTGGCACACAAGCTGGGATTGTACAAGCTGAAATCGGAACTGGAAGATTTGTCGCTCAAATATACGCAGAAGGAAACGTATTATTATATCAAGGAGAAGCTCTGAACGAGACGAAGGCTTCCCGCGACAAGTATATCGCTGCTTTTATCGAACCGATCCAGAGGAAGGTGGCGGAAGCGGGATTGAAGTTCGACATCAAAGGACGTACGAAATCGATTCATTCCATCTGGAACAAGATTCAGAAACAGAAGACTCCTTTCGAGGGAATTTATGACTTGTTCGCTATCCGTATCATTCTGGATTCGAACCGGACCCGGCTAAAGAGAAGCAGGAATGTTGGCAGGTATACTCTATCGTGACAGATATGTATCAGCCCAATCCAAAGCGTCTGCGGGACTGGCTTTCAATCCCTAAAAGTAATGGTTACGAGTCGTTGCACATCACTGTGATGGGCCCGGAAGGCAGATGGGTGGAGGTGCAGATACGTACCCGCCGCATGGACGAGATCGCGGAGCGGGGCTTGGCCGCACACTGGAGATACAAAGGCATCAAGGGTGAGACGGGACTGGACGAGTGGCTGACTTCCGTCAGGGAGGCACTGGAAAACGCCGACAACGATTCGATGAAGGTTATGGATCAGTTTAAGATGGATCTCTACGAGGACGAGGTATTTGTCTTCACGCCGAAGGGGGATTTATTCAAGCTCGCCAAAGGAGCTACGGTATTGGATTTTGCTTTCCATATCCACAGTAAGTTGGGATGCAAGTGTATCGGCGCAAAAGTAAACGGCAAGAATGTGCAGCTCAAACAGAAGCTTAACAGCGGCGACCAAGTGGAGATCATGACTTCAACACCCAGACACCAAAGCAGGACTGGCTGAACATCGTGACGACTTCCAAAGCGCGCACCAAGATAAGGCAGGCTCTCAAAGAGATGGTGGCACGCCAGCACGCTTTTGCCAAGGAGACGCTGGAACGGAAATTCAAGAATCGTAAGTTGGAATATGATGAAGCGACCATGATGCGCCTCATCAAGCGTTTGGGCTTCAAGAATGTGACAGAGTTTTATCAGAAAATAGCGGACGGAGCGCTGGATGTCAACGAGACGCTGGATAAATATGTCGAACAGCAGAAACGGGACAACGACACGCATGATGAAATTATTTACCGTAGCGCCGAGGGTTACAATTTGCAAGCCGCACAGGAGGAATCAACATCCAAAGAGGATGTGCTTGTCATCGATCAGAATCTGAAAGGACTGGAATTTAAACTGGCAAAATGTTGTAATCCTATTTACGGAGATGATGTGTTCGGATTCGTGACAGTGAGCGGAGGTATCAAGATTCACCGGGCAGACTGTCCGAATGCTACGCAAATGCGCGAGCGTTTCGGCTACCGGATTGTGAAGGCTCGTTGGGCGGGTAAATCGGTAGGTACGCAATATCCTATTACGCTGCGTGTTGTAGGGGCATGATGATATTGGTATTGTAACAAATATCACTTCTATCATTTCCAAAGAGAATGGTATCACGCTGCGTTCAATCGGTATTGACTCGAACGACGGGTTGTTCTCCGGAACGTTGACTGTCATGGTAGGTGATACCGGACATTTGGAAGCTCTTATCAAGAAGCTACGGACGGTAAAGGGAGTAAAACAAGTAAGCCGGAATTAAGAACCGAATCTATATAAAAAATAGTGACGCTATCCGCAAGTAATAGCGTCACTATTTTTATATCATAGCGTCATAATGCCGTAGGGATAATGACGCCTTATCTCACTTTCTTTTTGATATAATATGGATACGTTATCAGCACAAAGAACAATAAGGCGACCGAAGCAACGATTTGTCCTATGTAAAACATTTGATCGGTATCCGTATCCATATAGCACGCAACAGCAATTCCAAGTGTAATGCCGACTTCACAAGCCAGCAGATGAGTTGTATTGGCTGTACCCCCGTTGACAATGGTGAGACAGTTTTACGAACATCACCAGAAATTCCGGCATTATCAGTCCTAATCCCAATCCCAGCAGAACGGAAGAAATACCGCTAGAATAACCTGCTTTCAACAGGCAGATTGCCAGTATCTCCAATCCGAGTCCCATAATCACCAACCTCAGCGTTTTCTCTTTCAGGATAAACAAGCGAGCGATAACCAGGGAAGCCAGATAGCCCATTCCCACTCCGGCGAAAAAATCATAGATACACCCGTATCTCCCAGTACGATATCGTTGAGGGAAGGATGTACAAGCGGAATCAGTAACCCCGGTATAAACGTTATCAGGATCAGGTTTATGGCAGGAACCCACCCGCGAAGCAGCAGAAAAGCGGTCGAATGAATACAGCCTTTAGTGACAAACGGTGCACGAAAGGGAACATAAACACCGGCTACTGTCAGAATCCCCAAAGCACCAGTAGTAACGGATACCGTTAGCAAAGTCTTAAATGCATAGTGTTGGTCGAACCAGACGCCGAGGATAATTCCGAGAATCATTCCCAGTCGTGCTATCCATGAAAAACTGACGTTTCCGGCACTACGAAGCGTAGAGTTCGTAATGTCAATGGCTAGCGTAATTCCTGCGGTAGTAGCGATACCGAATGCCAGTCCCTGCACGGTGCTCAGCAGGATAAGTTCCGTAATGTTCGTCACAAAAGCATAACCTACCGTTGCCGCTACCATAAGGGCAAAAGAAAACAGGCATACATTCTTACGTTTGTATGCATCTACCAGATAGGCATGGAAAGGACCGATAAGGAACATTCCCAGCGTGAAAAAGAGAAAGATAACCCCTGTCTCCGTCACCGGCAATCCGAGACGTTCCGACATTTCAATGGGAAGCACCGGAAACAACACGTACAAGGATATAAACAACAGCAAATTAGCTACACATATCCGCATAAAAATGTACTGTCCACAATTTAACTGCCATATATTGTTTTAATATTGTTCCTTCTCGTTGGGGAAGTAGCAATTCTTCACGTCGGATACGTAACGGCTGATCGCGTCGGTCATTACCGTGTATAAATCGGCATAACGGCGAAGGAAACGCGGACGGAATCCGTTGTTCATCCCAAGCATATCCTGGATGACCAACACTTGTCCGTCTACATGACCACCGGCACCAATACCGATAATAGGTATCGTCAATTCCGAAGCTACCCGTTCAGCCAAAGTTGCCGGAATCTTTTCGAGCACGATGGCAAAGCAACCCGCTTCTTCAAGCAGATGAGCGTCACGAATCAGTTTGTCCGCTTCAGCATCGTCCTTGGCACGCACAGTATAGGTTCCGTATTTATTGATTGACTGCGGCATTAGTCCCAAGTGTCCCATCACCGGAATGCCTGCGCTGATAATACGTTTCACCGTACCGATGATTTCTTCTCCACCTTCCAGTTTCAATGCGTCTGCATGGCTTTCCTTCATTATGCGGATGGCAGAAGCAAGACCTTCCATTTCGTTTCCCTGATAAGATCCGAAAGGCATATCGACTACGACCATAGCACGTTTTACGCCACGTACGACTGATTTTGCGTGATAAATCATCTGATCAAGAGTAATAGGCAATGTAGTCACGTTACCTGCCATTACATTAGAAGCAGAGTCGCCTACAAGAATCACATCCATTCCCGCACCATCTACGATTTGTGCCATCGTGTAATCATAAGAAGTAAGCATAGATATTCTTTCGCCTCTCTGTTTCATTTCAACCAAGCGATGAGTAGTCACCTTTCTTGTGTCATCTGATATATAACCAGCCATGTCTTTTCAAATTTTAAATTAAAAACTAAAGTACCATAATAGCGTCGGATGCTATCAAAAATTGTGGCAAAGTTATAACATTTAATTCATAACTGGGAAAGAAAAACAAGAAATCCTTTCAATCGTTCTCTAAAATTGCCTTGCAACGATTGAAAGGATAAACTGAAATATTGTAGGAAATAGCGTTAACGTTGCATCGTAAGCAATTTTTCGTAGGTCATTTCCGCAAAGTCATCTATTATATAGTGTGCTTTTCCGGTAATGGCCTTTCGTGTGTTAGTAGTGGCGAGACCGATAACGGTAGCACCGGATGTCATTCCGGCTTGCAACCCGTGGAAAGAGTCTTCAAATACGTAGGTGTTTTCGGGAGTCGCACTGAATACTTCCATACCCAACAGGAAACAATCGGGAGCAGGCTTGGAATGGGCGAACATCTCGCCGGTCAGAATTCGGTCTACCATTCCTTTAAATTCGGGGTGAGCGTTATAAACATTCTGCATCTTATCTTCATTGGAACTGGTCACCACCGCTATCTTTACAACGCCATGACGGCGAAGGTCAGCGATAAAAGCTTTCTACACCGGGAATATATTCGTAGGACATCGCTTTCTCAAAGAGATTGAGGCGGGCGGTTATTTCTTCCTGAGAAACTTCCGGTTTGTCCGAGAAATATTTCTCATAGATTTGTGTCAATGTTTGCCCTTTAATACAGCGGCCGAAGTCTTCTTCCCCCAGGTACTTATGCCCTTGCTCGTCCCAAAAGACAGTATACTGGGTTTCGGTGTCCATAATCACACCGTCAAAATCGAATAATACTGCAATTATTTTTGTTGTATCCATAGCTAAACTTTCTTTTTACCTTAAACGTTAAACCTTGTGTATTGAATTGTGCAAAGTTCCGAATAATCATCGAATCAGGCAAATTATTCGTACCTTTGCACTACTTAAAAAAACGTAACTTTCGTTTTTCATCCAACATTAAAGATTCAGGCGCATGAGTAAAAACGACCCGCATATATTAGGAAAAGAGAGTATCGGCAAACTGCTGTTGCAGTATTCTATCCCTGCCATCATCGGGATGACAATTACTTCTATCTACAATATTATTGACAGCATATTCATCGGGCACGGTGTAGGCGCCATGGCTATCGCCGGACTGGCGGTGAGTTTCCCTCTGATGAATCTGGTGGTTGCCTTCTGTACACTTGTTTCTGCCGGAGGTTCCACGCTCGCATCTATCCGGCTAGGGCAGAAAGATATGAAAGGGGCTACGGAAATCCTGTCGCACACGTTAATGCTTTGTATCACCAATTCTTTCTTTTTCGGAATATTGTCTTTTATCTTCCTCGATGATATACTGGTCTTTTTCGGTGCCAGCGCAGATACGCTTCCTTATGCCCGCAGCTTTATGCAGGTTATTTTATTGGGAACACCGATCACGTATACGATGATCGGGCTGAATAACGTGATGCGTGCCACCGGATATCCGAAGAAGGCTATGATTACTTCCATGGCAACGGTGCTCTCCAACATCATCCTCGCTCCTATCTTTATCTTTCACTTTGAATGGGGAATGCGAGGAGCTGCCACGGCAACGCTCATCTCACAGCTGATCGGTATGGTGTGGGTAGTGAGCCATTTCTTCAAGCAGGACAGTACGGTACATTTTGAAGGGAAGGTATGGAAGATGAAGCGTAGAATCGTCGGCAATATCTTCGCTATCGGCATGTCGCCGTTCCTGATGAATGTATGTGCTTGTGTCATAGTAATCATTATCAATAACAGTCTACAAAATCATGGAGGCGATATGGCTATCGGGGCATATGGTATTATCAACCGGTTGCTAACGCTTTTATGTAATGATTGTGTTGGGACTGACTATGGGAATGCAACCTATTGTAGGCTACAACTTCGGAGCACAGAAGATAGACCGGGTGAAACAGACGTTGAAACTGGGAATTGTTTCGGGGGTGGTTATCACCAGTAGCGGATTCTTTATCTGTGAACTTTTTTCCCCATGCAGTATCGGCCATTTTCACACAGACAGCGATCATTTGATCGATCTTGCCGTCGACGGGCTTCGCATCACGGTGATTATGTTCCCATTCGTAGGAGCACAAATTGTTATCGGTAACTTCTTCCAAAGCATCGGCAAGGCTAAAATAAGTATTTTCCTGTCATTGACACGGCAGTTGCTTTTTTGTTGCCTTATTTGTTACTTTTCCCTAACTGGTGGGGATTGAAGGGGATCTGGATTAGTATGCCGGTGTCGGATGCGTTGGCATTTATCACGGCGGTAATCAGTTTAATAATCTATATCAAGAAGGTTTCCAAACAACATCCGATAGCAGAATAAGGTAGTATCTACCCTATTCTGCCTATTATTTCTATTCGGTTTTGATACTCTTTACCGGATTTTCATTGGCAATATACCATGCTTTGAGTACCACACAAAGTATAATCAGCAATTGAACAAATAAGGCTGTACCTATAAAAAGTAACGGATTCAAATCAATCTGTTCTGCAAACTGGTCGAGCCATGCCCGTCCTGCAAAAATAAGACACAGCCGTACCTATCAGGATAGAAATGGCGGAAACGCAAAGAATATCGCGTGTCAGTAACCTCAAGATGTGTGAGGCTTCAGCTCCGTTCACCTTCCGGATAGCTATCTCTTTGCTCCGGCGTTGAGTTTCATCGTTCACATAGCCAATCAGTCCCATGATGACAATCAGCAGAATGAAAGCAGAAGTAATCCAGACGGAATTGCGGAAACGATACACATCTTTATATACACCTTTTATTATATCATCAACCAAGACAAAGCGTAAAGCGACATTCGGGAATGTATTTTCCATAAACTTATTCAGACGTTTCAGATTTTCACTATAAGGTTCTTTCAGGCGAACATTGAATGCATGATTCGCATGATACTTCTCATCTCCGATCAGCGCAATGGGAGACTGGGGTGAATAAAAGCTAGTGTTGCGGATATCCCGGAAAAACACCTACAATCGTTCCCGGAACGTCATTCAACCGCTTCCCCACTGCACCGTCGGTCCACTTCATCAGGCGCACCACTTCTTCATTTACCAGCAGATCGTCCTGCTTTTTCAAATCAGTTCCTTCTATTATTTTGATGCCCATTACTTCAGGATAATTATAATGGCAATAGTTGAAATTGAGTGTAGTAATCCGTTTACCCTCATTATTTATCAGCCCTCGTGTCCAATACTCGCCAAGCACACTATTCGCTGCAACCGTTACTCCTTCTACCATGGGTTGGCGGCGCAATTCATCCTTTATATGCGCTACCGTCTCTCCGGGAAGCCAACTTTCGGCTTGAGTCAAACCAGGCACAACGATCCCCATATCTCGGTTCATAAGATGACTGTACTGTAATAAAGTGACCAATAGTAACCCCAAAACGAAAGATACTCCTGTAAATTGCACAAATAGCAGAGAGCGTTTCCAACCTTTCTTTCCGTCGGTATACCGACGGAACACTTGCGTGACAGGAATACGTGAAAATAGTCGTCCCGGCATGCCGCCCGCCACGATGAAAAGTACAAGGATAGTGAGTAACGGCACCCATAATGTTTCCCATGTAAAAAGCGAGGAAAGCCGGACAGAAAGTAAATCTTCAATCAAGCCACGTGTATTGAAAATCAGTAAGAAGCTAAGTAATACGGAGATAATGACAAGGACTCCTGTCTCTACCAGAAACATATTGAAGATATTGGTCGAACTAGCTCCATTACATTTATGTACACCTACTCCTTTTCGCACGGCGGCTCAAAGTGGCAATGGATATCAACATATAATTCATGATTGCTACAAAGAAAACAGCAAAGCCGAGGAATCCGTAAATAACCAGCCGTTTCTGTACTTCAGGAGAGGACAAATGACGCTTCACCAGTGGGATAGCACTAAATTCAACTTTCCAGCCGTCCAAATCCAAAGACGTATATTTTTTAATCACTCGCTGAATATTACTGTTCACCTTATCAATATCCGAAGCATCGCGTAAACGGAGAAAAAGCATAAAAAAGACATCATTTCCTCTCCAACCTGCTCTCCCTGATAACCACCGTTCCGATGAACAGACACAACAAAGTCGTGAACGAGCATAGTATTTTCCGGTACGTCCTTATATATGCCACGAATGATAAAGTCATGTCGTTTATCTGCCGAAAGCACCTTTCCTATAGGATTTTCATCCCCAAATATTCTACGGGCAAAGCTTTGAGGTACAAAAACGCTTCCGGGCATAATCATATCTTTGGGGGTTCCTTTCAGTACCGGTATGCCGAAGGTCTGAAAGAAACAAGTGTCTCCGTAGATGTAATTTATATCAGATAGCAGTTTATCTTCATAATAAATACTAAAACCTGTTTGAGGAAGTACACAACTGGCTGTTTCTATTTCATCGGGCATATCTTTGCGCCAAAGTAGCTGCCACCACATCAAAGACGGTATAATCATAGCTATTTTCTCCATCATCCCCTCTTGTCTCTCCTGTACTGGCATTTGTCATCTGACACCGCACAAGAGCCAACGTTCCGCTTCCGGATAGCATTGTTCATAGCTCAGTTCAAAGGCTATTTGTGAGAAAAGCAGCACACCAATGGTAAGACCTAAAAGAGGGGATATTACTCTTATGATATTCGACCCGCATTCGCGTAACAATGTGCATAAAGTATAGTAGATTTGTCTCATTGTCGATTTCTCATTTAGGCTGTTACACTCGCTACAATACTTCCATCGAACAAATGTACAGTGCGATGAGCAAAACTCGCATCATGCTGTGAGTGAGTCACCATAATAATTGTAGTTCCTTCCTTATTCAGTTCTGTCAGCAGGTTCATTACTTCGGCACCATTCTTTGAATCAAGGTTACCCGTAGGCTCATCGGCAAGAATTAGTTTAGGATTGGTGACAACCGCACGGGCGATTGCCACACGTTGTTGCTGCCCGCCGGAGAGTTGTTGCGGGAAGTGTTTGGCACGGTGGCTGATGTTCATCCGTTTCAGAATATCTTCTACCATTCGGCGACGTTCGGAAGATTTTAGTCCCAGATAAGTAAGCGGAAAGTTCTACGTTTTCATAAACATTCAATTCGTCTATCAGATTGAAACTCTGAAATACAAAACCTAACTTACCCTTACGCATATGAGTACGTTCTTTCTCTTTCAGCCCGGCAACTTCCTGCCCCATTAACTGATAGGAGCCTTCGGTAGGATTATCCAAAAGTCCGAGGATATTCAACAAAGTGGATTTACCACAGCCCGAGGGTCCCATAATAGCTACGAACTCTCCTTCTTTTTACTTCTAGATTTACATGATTCAATGCAACCGTCTCCACTTCGGAAGTACGGAATACTTTTTACTGATGTTTTCGATTTGTATCATTTTTCTCAATTATATTTTAAATTCATTATATTTCAATTATTCATTCGCTATGCTGTTCACCGGATTCTCATTAGCAACTTCCCATGCTTTAAGTATTACACAAACTAGTATCACAACTAATACAAAACGCGCTATGACTCCGGCAAATAACCAAATACTCAGATTGACGGATTCACTAAATTGTTCCAACCATTTCATACCTATCCAATAGGCCAGTCCTGCACCGATAAGCACCGCCGGAAGGGCTGTCCACAATACGTTTGCGGAAAACAATTTCAATATGCCACAAGTATCCGCACCATTCACTTTTCGGATAGCAATCTCTTTCCTGCAAAAACGAATCTCGTCACCGACATATCCCAACAATCCCATTAAGGCTATAAAGAAAATAGAGATTGACGCCAAAAGTACTGCATTCCGAAAACGTGTAATATCCGTATATTGCTCATCCAGCTTTTGAGTCAGCGAATAAAAAAGACAACGTCTTCTGTTGGAAAAGTTTCTGCCATTAATGCATTCAGTTTCTTCAGGTTCTCATCAAAAGGCTCTTTCAATCGTACGTAATGAAGTCCCGGGTTAGAATCACTACCGCTTCCCAACAGTAATACCGGATACTGAGGATGATATACACACTTTGAACAGAGAAATTCTTCATTACGCCAACGATTGTAACTTCCTTTCCCCATATAGACAACTGTTTCCCTATCGGCTCATCCGTCCATCCGGCCCGACGTACAAACTCTTCATTCACTAAGGCCTCTTTTGGAGATGTTACATTTTTGCCATGTAATATCTGTATTTTCATCATAGGCACAAAATCATCTCCGATCCACTCAAACCGGCCTTTGATAGTCCGTCCTTCCCCCACATTGAACACCTCTCCCGACCAACTTCTCCAGATGGCCTGCTGACCTACCCCATGTTCCTCAACCATAGGCAAATTCATAAAAAAACTCTTGGCATTTTGCCGGTTACTGCCCAGCTTCTTCCAACCCATTACCACGCGTTCGGGATTATATCCCAAATCTTTGTTCATCGCCATGTGATATTGGCAGAATACAACCATAAGAAAACCTAAAATAAAAGTCATACCGGCAAATTGGATAAATAACAACGGACGTTTCCAAGATGTTCTTACGTTCTGCATAACGTCGAAAAACTTGTGTTACAGGAATTGATGCAAATATGCTTGCCGGTATGGCGCCCGCCAAAATAAAAACAACCAAAAGTACGGTCAACGGTACCCAAAGTGTCTGCCACGTAAAAAGTGAGCTTAAACGTATACCAGCAATTTCTTCCACAAACTCCCGAAACTGAAAAAATGAGCAACATCGTCAGCAATACTGAAATGAAAAAGAACAAGAGCCTGTCTCTGTCAGAAACATTCTAAAAAAATACTGTTATCTGTTGCACCACAACATTTGTGTACTCCGATAGACTTTGCCCTCCTGGCTAAAGATGAAACAGCAATGAGCACATAATCAAAAAGCTGCAATCAACAAGATTGCAATCCCCAGCACGGACATCATTAATATCAAAGCCGTACTGTCGGATTCACTGCCGTATGATATTCTAATAAAGGACGGAAAGAAAAAACGATGAGATTTCTTTTTATTCGAGGAGTCAGCCATGTATTTCTTAAGCATATCAGGTATTCGTGCTTCCACCGCCTTTATATCTTTAGCAGGATCGCGAAAACGAATAATCGACATATAACTGATATCATATCCCCAGCCCCCACGAGCCAGATTCCACAACTTGCTCATCGGTACCACTACATCAAAATGTATATCTGCGTTTTCACCCATATCTTCAAAGACACCACGTATGCTCATCGGCTCTTTGCGGTCAACGGATAAAGTCTTGCCTATAACACTTTCCAAACTGTTCCCTTCTCTTATTTTTTCCGCCAACGAACGGGATATGAATAAAACATCAGGACGGGTTAGTTCTTCTGCCTTACCGATTAACAGTTTTTAAACCCAATGTGGAAAACAAATGTTCGTCAGCATATATCGTGACTCCGTTAGGCGAACATTTCCATTATAAAAAAACATTTGTTCCCATGTCCCTCAATATGGTGGCATCCTCCACTTCTTTCGGGAAGTTCTCACGCATAGCCGCTGAAAAAGGACCATAAGTAAAAGGTCCATCCATATATGTGACATATAACTGCTCCGACTGAGGACAAAAATTATAGTAACTCAACTGGAAAGCAACACAGGAAAACAATAAGATACCAACAAATATCCCCAATGTCATTGAGATAATCTTGATAATATTCACGCCTCGTTCATGGAGCAACGTTTGAATCGTATAATAAAAGTGTCTCATCATTAATTTATTTTGTTATATCTTCAATTTGAAAAACAGAAAGTATGCCAAAGTCATCTTTTCACTCATTATCAACCAGTTATACCATTCAACATCAGATAGTTTTTGTCTAATAATTAGACAGTGATGTCTAATTATTAGACAAAGATCAATAGTTCAGTTCTTTCTCATAAAGAATCGAAAGTAGATATTTCCGCCTCTTTATTGTTCTTTTTTTCCTATTTATCATAAGTAATCATCGTTATCTCATTTGAAAACTCTATCTTCGCATCAAGTTTTCAATAACTAAATGTTTTATTTATGTTAAACAAGAATTTATTCACTCTTCTGTCCTATCTGCTTCTGACCGGGTGTGGTATGATCGACTATCATCCCTATGATGTGCGTATCAGTGGAGAGACAGATGTAAACGCTCATAACATTGAACAAATAGAAGCTGACTGTAAAGGTAAAAAGACAATCCGCTTTGTCACTATGGGCGACTCACAACGGTGGTACGATGAAACGGAGGATTTCGTAAAAGCAATCAATAAGAGAAATGATATCGACTTCGTTATTCATGGCGGAGATATGAGTGACTTCGGAGTTACTAAAGAATTTCTTTGGCAACGGGATATTATGAACGGATTGAGTGTTCCCTATGTAACCCTCATAGGGAAACCATGATTGTCTGGGTACGGGGGCAGAAACGTACAAAGCGATATTCGGTCCTACCAACTTCTCCTTTATTGCCGGTGATGTGAAATTCGTTTGTCTCAATACGAATGCATTGGAATATGATTACTCCAGAACCTGTACCGGATTTCACCTTTATGGAAAATGAACTGACAAACAGGACAGATGAATTTAACAAAACAGTCATAAGTATGCATGCACGACCGTATACAGACGTATTCAATGACAATGTAGTAAAAATGTTCCAGCATTATGTCAAACAATATCCCGGAATTCAGTTTTGCACTGCCGCCCATACTCATCACTATCGGGATGATGTGATTTTTGATGACGGCATACACTATGTTACCAGTGACAGCATGGACAAGCGTACTTACCTGGTATTTACCATAACCCCGGAGAAATATGAATATGAACTGGTTAAATATTAAATACATCGGACGGGCAGGACTGATAATTATCCTGTTATTCTTTACCTGTCCAAGTTCAGCTACTTGTAAAACAGATACAGTTATCAATACATATAAGCGCGATTCATTATATTTTGCAGTAAAAGCTGACTCAATTATCGCCTTTCATACAGGAGACTCTTTGTTTACTATCATCAAGGCAGACACTGTGCTACCCGTTATACCCAAAGCTGTAAAGAGAACCGGTTATGACAATCGGGTACATCGCTTCCGCAAAAACTGGGAACGGATTATCCCGACTCATGCTAAAATCCAATATGCCGGAAACATGGATTGCTCTCCTTCGGTACAGGGTGGGATTACGGAAAACGGAATCAATGGGAAACAGATATATTGCTCGGATTCATCCCGAAATATTCGTCGAAAAAGACAAAAGTGACAATGACACTGAAACAGAACTATATGCCCTGGAGTATTAATATAGGAAAAGGATTCTCGACGGAACCTCTCGCCTGCGGACTCTACCTGAACACTGTCTTCGGAGATCAGTTCTGGGTAAACGAACCGGACCGTTATCCTAAAGGGGTATTATGGATTTTCGAGCAAAGTACGTATTCATATTTATATGGGACAACGACTGACTTATGACATTGACCCGCAACGCAGATTTTTAGCTAAGTCGGTTACTTTTTTTCTATGAAAATAAGTACTTGTGACCTTTATCTGGTTAGTGCCGTACAAAACAGTTATCTCCGCCCCCGTGATTATTTGAGCTTATCTTTCGGATTAAAGTTCCAATGGCTATAAAATATTTTTCGTAGATTTGGAAAATTTTTCAAACCTCCTAAAACAAAGGAGGTTTGAAAGAAAGGCTTAAAATCGAGGTAACGCAGTCAAAACCATTTTGATTCTTGACTGCCAAATCTGTAGTATCACAATAAAAAAAGAAAGGACGTAAAATGAAGACTAAAGCGATTTTTTCTTGATGTGGACGGAACTCTAATCAGTTTCAAAACACATAAAAATACCACAAACAACGATTGATGCCCTAAATCAGGTACATAACAATGGCATTAAGATTATTATATCAACAGGCAGAGTGGCGACAGACCTTGGCGAACTGGACGCCATCCCGTATGATGCGGTCGTCTCACTGAACGGTTCCCATTGCCTGCTCCGTGACGGCACTGAAATCACTTCCCCGCCAAATCAGTCATGAAGATTTCAGAATAGTCCGTAATCTTGCAGAAAAATATAGTTTCCCTTTGGCATTGGAAGTAGATAAAGGAATACTTGTCAATTATGTAAATGATACCGTTATAGCACTTTCCGAACTTACCAATCATCCGATTCCTCTGGTTGTGGACATAGACAAGGAATTTAATGCGTGTAAGTGTCGCCAACTTTGCATTTATTGTGGTGAAGATGTAGAGAAGGAAATTATGACGCAACTTCCCAACTTGACTGTTTCCCGTTGGAATCCGTATTTCGCAGATGTGAATGTTGCCGATACGAACAAGGCTTCAGGAATGGCTGATATAGCAGATTATTTAGGTTTTTCTTTGGATGAAAGCATGGCATTCGAAGACGGTGGCAACGATATACCCATGCTCCGTGCGGCAGGAACCGGTATTGCGATGGGCGGCGCATCGGATTTGATCAAGAACTATGCCGACTATGTTACAGACGATGTGGACGAGGACGGCATTTATAATGCCCTAGCTCATTTTGGGATAATTTAGGTCAAATGCCCACACCGTAAATGGTATGGGCTATAGTAGCTCCGCTACATGCTTCTTTCAGATGATTTTCTGTGTCGGACAGGCCACTTCCTTCATGGGTATAAAAAGGAATTACTATTTGTCCCTTCTCATTCGGCTTTTCCAGAGATTTTTTCGTAAGTTTGTACCTGATAAACTTAATCGAATATGAGCAAATCGGGAACAATCATCATTGTAGACGACAACAAAGGAGTACTGACTGCCGTAGAGATCTTGCTGAAAAGTTATTTTTCAAAGGTCGTCACACTTTCTTCACCTGTCACCCTCATCACTGTGATGCAGGAAGAAATGCCGGAAGTGATATTGTTGGATATGAACTTCACTTCGGGAATCAATACCGGTAATGAAGGTTTGTTCTGGTTGCACGAGATAAAGAAAGTACGTCCGGAACTTCCCGTCGTACTCTTTACTGCATACCGCCGACATTGAACTCGCTATCCGGGGAATCAAGGAAGGAGCGACGGATTTCATCGTGAAACCCTGGAACAACCAAAAACTGGTAGAGACTTTACAAACCGCCGCACAGTCTGTGAGAAACGAAAAAAAAGGAGGAGCAAGAAAGGAATCCGCCGGTGTCCAGCCGATATATTGGGGAGAAAGTAAAGCCATGCAACAACTCCGAATGTTGATTGAAAAGGTTGCCGTTACAGATGCCAACATCCTGATTACAGGTGAAAACGGAACAGGGAAAGAAATTCTGGCACGAGAAATCCATGCGCTTTCCAATCGACGACAAAAGGAAATGATTGCCGTAGATATGGGAGCTATCACTGAGTCACTATTCGAAAGTGAACTTTTCGGCCATGTGAAAGGTTCTTTCACAGATGCGCATACCGACCGGACAGGTAAGTTCGAAGCCGCAGATAAAAGTACGTTATTCCTTGACGAGATAGGAAACTTGCCCTATCATCTGCAAAGCCAAACTGCTGACTGCCATTCAACGAAGAAGCATCGTGCGAGTGGGAAGCAATAGCCCGATGCCGATCGACATCCGCCTGATTTGTGCCACCAACCGTAATTTGCAAGAAATGGTAGATAACGGAGAATTCCGGGAAGATTTACTCTATCGTATCAATACGATCCATATAGAGATACCTTCGCTCCGGGAACGGAAAGAAGATATTATTCCTCTTGCCGAAAGGTTCATGATCCGCTTCTGCAAGCAATACGACAAAGAGCCGATGAAATTCAGTTCTGCGGCAAAAGAAAAACTGTCAATACATCCTTGGTACGGAAATATCCGTGAGCTGGAGCACGTTATTGAGAAAGTTGTCATCATTAACGATGAGCCGCTGATTCCTGCTGAGATCCTTCAATTATCTTCCCGGAAAATAGAATCTCCGGAAAGAAACATTTCCACTTTTAGAAGATATGGAGAAACAAATGATACGGAAAGCATTGGAGGCTTGTGCCGGAAATTTGTCGGCAGTAGCCACCCAGTTAGGAATTACCCGGCAGACACTTTATAACAAGATGAAAAAATTCGGATTATGAACCGGTATCTTCAATATATAACACGGCAGTACTGGTTCAGAGTCGTATTGACAGTACTCGTTTGTACACTCACCGTCCGTTTCGGTATCCTTCAATCTTATACATGGTTTGGAGTCTGTATTTGCCTTTTAATCCTATGCATATTATGGCAAATCCGACTTTACCGTACCCACGTCAAACAGGTACTTTTTATGATTGATGCATTGGAAAATAATGATAATTCCTTTCACTTCCCTGAGGAATACGGTACTCCGGAAAGCAGGCAGATCAATCAGGCACTCAACCGGGTGGGACACATTTTATACAATGTAAAAGCAGAAACAGCCCAACAAGAGAAGTATTACGAATTGATACTCGACTTCGTGAGTACGGGATTATTAGTGCTCAATGACAATGGAGCTGTATATCAGAAAGAATAAAAAAGAAGCACTCCGACTTCTGGGACTCAACATATTCACACATATCCGCCAGTTAAGTAAAGTAGACGCTACACTCATGGAAAAAATGGAAAACTGCCGCCCGGGGGATAAACTACAAGTCATGTTTCATAACGAACGGGGAACAGTCAATCTATCCATACGTGTTTCGGAAATTAATGTTCATAAAGAGCATTTGCGTATTCTGGCTCTGAATGATATCAACATCGAACTGGATGAAAAAGAGATCGATTCATGGATTCGGTTAACTCGTGTACTCACCCATGAAATCATGAACTCCGTCACTCCTATCACCTCGTTAAGTGATACACTTTTTGTCCATGGTGAAAGATAAAGACGAAGAAATCAGCCATGGCTTGCAGACTATCAGTACCACCGGCAAAGGCTTGCTTTCTTTTGTCGAATCTTACCGAAAATTCACACGTATCCCGACTCCGGAGCCTTCTTTGTTTTACTTAAAAGCATTCATCGAACGAATGGTAGAACTGACCCGGCACCAGAATCCATGTAATCATATTACTTTCCATACAGAGGTGACTCCGCCGACCTGATCCTCCATGCAGACGAGAATCTCATTTCACAAGTCGTTATCAATCTTCTGAAAAACGCAGTGCAGGCAATCGGCAATCAGCCCGGCGGACGCATTGCGATACAGGCTCATTGCAACGACGCGGAAGAAGTACTGATTGAGATAAAAAAACAATGGCCCTTGCTATCCCTCCTGAAATTGCGGAACATATATTCATCCCTTTCTTCACCACCAAAAAAGAGGAAGCGGAATCGGACTAAGCATCTCCCGCCAGATTATGAGGCTTTCGGGTGGTAGCCTAACATTGATTCCGGATGATAAAGAGACTAAGTTCATATTAAAATTCAAATAACAGAGTAGCCTATGATACCCGTACTTATCAATAACCCATTGTTCCGGGGATCACTCCGGAAAAGTTATCCGCCAATCTGGAAGAGATCAGTTTTCATACCGTTCTTATAAGAAAGGAGAAATTCTGGCACGACAGGGAGATGTGTGCAACCGTCTCATGATTCTGACCAAAGGGAGTGTACGCGGCGAAATGATAGACTATTCCGGAAGACTCATCAAAGTAGAAGACATTGCCGCCCCCAGAGCGATTGCCCCGCTTTTTCTGTTTGGCGAAGAAAATCGTTATCCGGTGGAGGTGACAGCCAACGAACCGACAGAGGTTATAGAAATTCCTAAAACAAGTGTTCTGGAATTGTTCCGCAAGAACGAGCAGTTTCTCGAAAATTATATGAACCTTTCTGCCAACTACGCACGGACTTTATCCGACAAAAGCTCTTTTTCATGTCTTTCAAGACTATCAGGCAGAAGATTGCTTCTTATTTACTTCGCCTATATAAGCAGCAACAACAGTTACATATCACCCTCGACCGATCGCAACAGGAATTAAGTGATTATTTCGGAGTATCCCGTCCTTCGTTGGCACGCGAATTGGCACACATGCAGGAAGACGGATTACTCACTGCCGACCGGAAACAGATCACTATCCTTCAAAAAGAAGAGCTTGTCCGGCTTATCCAATAGAGTTTGCCGGTATCCACAAAAAAATATTCATTGTTGTAACATTAGTTACAGAACTGCCCGCAACCTTTGCGCTACATTTGCGTTCATTAATCAAGAAGACTAATTAAAACGTAAATGTTATGAGTATGTTCTGTTATCAATGTCAAGAAACCGCAATGGGTACAGGTTGTACCTTAAAAAGGAGTATGCGGTAAAACATCCGAAGTGGCTAACCTGCAAGACCTGTTACTCTTTGTAATACGTGGAATTGCCGTGTACAACGAACACCTGCGTAAAGAAGGACATTCCTCCGAAAAAGCGGACAAATTTATCTATGATTCTCTCTTTATCACTATTACCAATGCCAACTTTGACAAAGCAGCCATTATTGGGAAAATAAAGGAAGGACTACGCTTGAAAAAAGAACTGGGCGGTAAGGTTTCTATCAAAAACGCTCCCGACGAATGTCTTTGGAACGGCAATGAAGATGAATTTGAAGAAAAGGCTAAAACAGTGGGGGTGCTTCGCACACCAGACGAAGACATCCGTTCGTTAAAAGAACTGGTGCACTACGGACTGAAAGGAATGGCAGCCTATGTAGAGCACGCACATAACCTGGGTTACCAGTCACCGGAAATCTTCGCCTTCATGCAACATGCATTAGCTGAACTGACCCGCAATGATATAACTATGGAAGAACTGGTTCAACTTACACTGGAGACAGGTCAACATGGGGTGTCTGCCATGGCACAACTGGATACTGCCAATACAAGCAGTTACGGCAATCCCGAAATTACCGAAGTCAATATCGGTGTACGCAACAATCCGGGTATCCTTATCAGCGGGCATGACCTGAAAGACCTCGAAGAACTACTGGAACAAACGGAAGGTACGGGAATAGACATCTATACTCACAGCGAAATGCTTCCGGCCCATTACTATCCCCAACTAAAGAAATACAAACATCTGGCAGGAAACTACGGGAATGCCTGGTGGAAACAAAAGGAGGAGTTTGAAAGCTTCAACGGGCCGATCCTGTTTACAAGCAACTGCATTGTTCCTCCACGTTCCAACGCCAGCTACAAGGATCGTATCTATGTCACCGGCGCTTGCGGACTGGAAGGAGCACATTATATCCCGGAACGTAAGGACGGAAAACCAAAAGATTTCTCTGCACTGATTGCCCACGCCAAGCAATGCCAGCCACCGGTAGCAATAGAAAACGGTACTCTTATCGGCGGGTTTGCCCATGCGCAAGTGACGGCTTTGGCAGACAAAGTAGTAGAAGCTGTAAAGAGCGGTGCGATTCGTAAGTTCTTTGTCATGGCAGGATGCGACGGACGTATAAAGAGTCGTGAATATTACACAGAGTTTGCCCGGAAACTTCCGAACGATACGGTTATCCTGACAGCCGGATGTGCAAAATACAGATACAACAAGTTGTCTTTAGGTGATATCAACGGTATTCCCCGTGTACTGGATGCAGGACAGTGTAACGACAGTTATTCACTAGCCGTCATTGCCCTGAAACTGAAAGAAATCTTCGGTTTGGATGATGTAAACAAGTTGCCTATTGTATATAACATTGCTTGGTATGAACAGAAAGCCGTTATCGTATTGCTGGCCTTATTAGCTTTGGGAGTGAAAAACATTCATCTGGGTCCTACCCTCCCCGCTTTCCTTTCTCCGAACGTAAAAAATGTGTTGATAGACCAATTCGGAATCGGTGGTATCAGTTCGGTAGATGAAGATATTATGAAATTTCTGTCATAACTAATAGAACCTGAATCTTACATAAAGGCGCGGACAATGCAATGTTTTTGTATCGTCCGCGTCTGAAATTTATAGTAGAATCAACTTATTCTTTCCGGTCAGTCATTTCTCGGCAAAATCAAATTAAGGAGTACGCCTACCAAAGCTGCCAGTCCGATACCGGATAAAGAAAATTCCCCCCAGGTAAAAAACAGCCCGCCGATACCGACAGTCAATGTTAAAGATACGATGATAATATTCCTTGTACGACTCAAGTCAATACAATTATTTACCAGATTGGCTATACCCGCACAGGCTATTGTACCGAAGAGCAAAAGCATAATTCCACCCAACACTGCACTCGGAATTGATTTCAACAATGCACTGATCTTACCTATAACAGAAAATAAGATAGCAGAAAACGCGGCAATCCGGATTACCTGCGGATTAGTGATCTTCGTCAGAGACATGGCACCCGTTACTTCGGAATAAGTAGTTACAGGAGGGCCGCCTACCAGTCCGGCAAAAAAACAAGCCAGACCGTCTCCCAATAAAGTACGATGCAGACCGGGGTCTTTCACAAAATCCTTTCCCGTAACCGTATTGACCACATATACATCACCAATATGCTCTATCACCGGAGCAATCGCTACCGGAATCATAAACAGCACCGGTTCCCACGAAAACTTAGGGAAAACAAATTGAGGCAAACCAATCCATGCCGCATCTCTGACACCGGATAAATCCAAATCATAGAAAAACCATGCGGCCAGATAACCTACTATAATCCCACAAAAAGATAGGTATCAGCTTTAAAAGTCCTTTCGCTTTCATCGAAACAATAACCGCAGTAACCAACGACAACAAAGCCAGCACCCAGTTTTCCTTCGCCATATTCACACCGGTTCCCGCCAGAGACAGTCCAATCAGAATAATGACCGGACCTATGACAACCGGAGGAAACAATTTCTCAATTACCCTTATCCCCTGCCACTTGACAAGCGCACTCATTACAAAATAAACAAGCGCAACCCCTACCATGCCCGATAAAGTGCCGGGTAATCCGTAAAGTTCCGTCGCTTTTATGATAGGAGCAATAAAAGCAAAACTACTTCCCAAGAAAATAGGAACCTTCCCACGAGTGACAGCGTGAAAGATAAGAGTACCGATCCCGGCGGTAAAATAAAGCAGTGGAAGGGTCGAGCCCGACCAATAACGGTACAAGAACCGTAGCTCCAAAGGCTACAAACAGGAATTGTACTCCCACTATCCCTTTCCTTAAAGGAGTAAGATTATTTGAATCCATAAGTATGATGTAGATTAATTGAGTGCAAAATTAATCTTTTTAGACAATTTAACTACCTTTTTTCACCAAAAATACATCCAAAAAGACTCTTTATTTGTTTTAAATAATGTGTAACTTCGCACGGTGAGAACGAATACGACAATTTTATAACTTAATAATATATTGCCTATGATATTTACAGCAGAAAACACCTTACTTATTGGTTCTATCTTACTTTTCGTCAGCATTGTTGTTGGAAAAACCGGATACCGCTTCGAGTGCCCACTTTATTACTATTCCTTGTAGTAGGAATGCTATTTGGAAGTGACGGGCTCGGACTCCAGTTCCATGACGCCAAAGATGCACAATTCATTGGTATGGTTGCATTAAGCATCATCTTGTTTTCGGGAGGTATGGATACAAAATTCAGAGAAATCAAACCCATTTTAGGTCCAGGTATCGTGCTTTCTACCGTCGGAGTGCTACTAACCGCTCTTTTTACCGGATTATTTATCTGGTGGTTGTCCGGCATGAGCTGGACGAATATCTATCTGCCTATCACGACTTCATTGTTACTGGCAGCCACCATGTCATCTACGGACTCTGCTTCGGTATTTGCCATCCTGCGTTCACAGAAAATGAATCTGAAACATAACCTCCGTCCCATGCTGGAATTGGAAAGTGGTAGTAATGACCCTATGGCGTATATGCTGACCATTGTGCTGATACAGTTTATCCAATCGGCAGGTATGGGAGTCGGTGCTATTGTCGGTTCATTTGTCATTCAGTTTATGGTAGGTGCAGGTGCCGGATATGTACTCGGAAAGCTGGCTATCCGTATGCTGAACAAACTCAATATTGACAACCAGGCATTGTATCCGATATTATTGCTGGCTTTTGTATTCTTCACCTTTTCCATCACCGACTTGCTGAAAGGGTAACGGTTACCTTGCCGTATACATCGCAGGTATCATGGTGGGAAACAATAAGATCATGCACCGCAAGGACATCTATACGTTTATGGATGGATTGACCTGGTTGTTTCAAATCATCATGTTCCTTTGCCTCGGTCTTCTCGTCAATCCGCACGAAATGCTGGAAGTAGCAGTAGTAGCCTTGTTGATCGGTGTCTTTATGATTCTCATCGGGCGTCCGTTAAGCGTGTTCCTCTGCCTGCTCCCTTTCCGGAAGATAACCATGAAATCACGGCTGTTCGTATCTTGGGTAGGATTGCGTGGAGCAGTTCCCATCATCTTCGCCACTTATCCGGTAGTTGCGGGCGTGGAAGGTTCGAATATCATCTTTAATATCGTATTCTTCATTACCATTGTCTCGTTGGTTGTGCAGGGAACAACGATTTCTTTCGTTGCCCGCCTGCTGAACCTCTCTCCAAACCACTGGAGAAAACAGGGAATGACTTTGGAGTGGAGCCCCGGAAGAAATAGACTCCGACCTTAGCGACATGACCATTACCACGGAAATGCTGGAAGAAGCAGATACACTGAAAGATATGAATCTCCCCAAAGGCACATTGGTGATGATTGTGAAACGCGGAGATGAATTTCTAATTCCTAACGGAACACTGAAACTTCATGTAGGAGACAAGTTGCTCCTTATCTCCGAAAAATCAAAAGAGGAAGTGAACGAATCCGAATAAGGCGGGGAACGAAATATGTTCAAACATCCCCCGTTAATTAACCGTAAAACTTGATTGTAAACTTCGGTTTTCGTTAATGAAGTGTTATTTTTGCGCAATTTTAAATCAAATGTGCAAAATCGAATGGAACAAGAACATCAGTTCATCGACTATATTGAACAAAGCATTATCAAGAACTGGGATAAAGACTCTTTGACTGACTACAAAGGAATTACCCTCCAATATAAAAGATGTGGCTCGTAAAATAGCTAAATTCCACATTGTTTTAGAAAGTGCCGGTATCCAGCCGGGTGATAAAATAGCCGTCTGCGGACGTAACAGTGCCCATTGGGCTGTCACTTTTCTGGCTACTATCACTTACGGAGCCGTAATTGTTCCTATCCTCCATGAATTTAAAGCGGATAATATACATAATATTGTCAATCACTCAGAAGCCAGACTGCTTTTTGTGGGAGACCAGGTATGGGAAAACCTGAATGAAGACGCCATGCCCCTGTTGGAAGGGATAGCGTCACTCACCGATTTCTCAGCATTGGTATCACGCAATGAAAAACTGACGTATGCCTTCGAACACCGGAATGCGATATACGGTCAACGTTACCCGAAGAATTTCCGTCCCGAGCATATCTGTTATCGGAAAGACCGTCCGGAGGAACTGGCTATCATCAATTATACTTCAGGAACTACAGGCTATTCTAAAGGCGTCATGCTCCCCTATCGCAGTATCTGGTCGAATGTGGCCTATTGTTTTGAAATGCTTCCTGTGAAACCGGGCGATCACATGGTCGCCATGCTTCCGATGGGACACGTTTTCGGTATGGTATACGATTTCTTATATGGCTTCTCCGCAGGTGCGCATATCTATTTCCTGACACGTATGCCGTCTCCGAAAATCATCTCACAATCTTTCTCGGAGATTAAGCCCAGAGTTATCTCTTGCGTACCTTTGATTGTAGAAAAGATTATCAAGAAAGATATCCTCCCTAAAGTGGATAGCAAAATCGGAAAGTTATTGCTCAAAGTACCTATCGTCAATGACAAAATCAAATCGTTGGCCCGCCAGGCAGCTATGGAAATCTTTGGAGGTAATTTCGACGAAATCATTATCGGCGGCGCTCCTTTCAATGCCGAAGTAGAAGCTTTTCTCAAAAAGATAGGTTTCCCCTACACCATTGCTTACGGCATGACAGAATGTGGTCCGATTATCTGCTCCAGCCGTTGGGATACATTGAAACTTGCTTCCTGCGGAAAGGCCACTACGCGAATGGAAGTCCGCATTGATTCCCCGGATCCTAAAACTCATGCCGGAGAGATTGTTTGCAGGGGAGCGAATATGATGCTCGGATATTATAAGAATCCGGAAGCTACCGCACAAATCATTGATGTAAACGGGTGGTTGCATACAGGAGATCTGGGCGTTATGGATGAAGAAGGTTATGTAACTGTTCGCGGACGTAGCAAGAATATGCTGCTCACTTCCAGCGGACAGAAACATCTATCCGGAAGAGATTGAAAGCAAACTGAATAATATGCCGTATGTGGCGGAATCATTAATCGTATTGCAACACGACAAACTGGTGGCGCTTATCTATCCGGATTTTGACGATGCATTTGCTCACGGATTGCAGCAAAACGATATCCAGAAAGCTATGGAAGTCAACCGTGTCGAACTGAATCAACAATTGCCTAACTACTGCCAGATCAGCAAGATTAAAATTCATTTCGAGGAATTTGAAAAGACAGCGAAGAAATCAATCAAACGTTTCATGTATCAGGAAGCAAAAGGATAAGATTTTTTTCGTATACAAAAGACAAGATAAATAAAAACGGTGAACAAGCACAGGGGTTTGTTCACCGTTTTTTCTAACCTAACCAACTTTATTTCCTTAATCTATCATCTTTCAACAATCTTTTACCTTAAAACCAAACCTATCCCTAACACAATAAACCTCTATTAAATCTTAACCTATTTTTTCTTAAAGTTGTATGAACGAAATAGCCTGTCCTCCTCCGGCAGCCATACGTACAGTCAGCGTATTTTCAGCTGTGACAGTTTGTTCCGTAATCTGATAATCTGCCGGATTCGTTTTCCAGTCCGCCTTCTCACCGTCGGCATAGATAACAGCTTTATATTGTTTGCCCGGTTTCAGGAAGTCCAGTTTTATTTCCAGTGTTCGGGGAGCCTCATTGGTAGCTGCTCCGAAGAAATAATTATTTTTCGCTTTACGTACAACAGCTACAAACTCTCCCGGTTCTCCTGCCAATGCCTTGGATTCGTCACAATCCGGGTCGAAATCGCGGAAGAACCGGAAAGCAGGATGTCCTTCATAATGCTCAATCATATCAGAAGCCATTTGCAAGGGAGAATATAGAATCACCCAATTGGCAATCTGCTTCGCCAATGTTGTGTTGACACGGCTGTTCCCCTTATCCTGGTCATTCCATTTCCGACGACGGGGAGAGTCTTTGGTTTGCTGGAACAAAATATCAAAAGTTCCCGGAGTGTAGTCCATTGGACCAGACAGCAAGCGGGTAAACGGCAACATTACATGATGAGACGGCGGATTTCCTTCACTCCATGCATTCCATTCCATACCTCTGGCTCCTTCGCGCGTCATCATGTTAGGCCATGTACGGCGGATACCGGTATCTTTAATCGGTTCGTGTGCATCCAATGTCATTCTATGCTCCGCAGCTGTTTCCACTACCTTCTGATAATGGTTGACTCCATATTGTCCATGATGTGAAAGCCCGTTCGGGAAAGCTCCTGCATAACCTGTTTTCAGGATGTGGATGCTGTGGTCGGTATACCATTGCATTGCATGAACCATTTGCCGTTCATAATTCGGGATATTTCCTCCTGTTTCATGGTGTCCAATGATTTCGATTCCTTTTTCCTTGGCATAACGTACTATTTCATCTATGTCAAAGTCAGCGTAAGGTTTCGTAAAATCAAAATTCTGCATACCGCCCCAACTTTCCCAACCTTCATTCCAGCCTTCAAACAATACCGCTTCTATATTATTGGCAGCAGCGAAGTCGATATATTTTTTGGCATTGACAGTGGTAGCACCGTGGCGTTCATCCATTTTCCAAGTCTCTACACCCAGATGCATCCCCCACCATACACCGATATATTTCAAAGGACGAATCCAATCAGTAGTTTCCAACACACAAGGGTCATTCAGGTTCAGGATCAGGGAAGAATTGATTAATCCGACAGCTTCCGGAGCAATCTGGATAGTACGCCAGGAAGTTGTAAAATGGTTGCTTTTGCGTACCTTGATACCGTCCGGCCAGGGAGTAAGTTCCGCCTTCAAAGTGTAATCTCCGATTTGTTTCAGCGTCATTTCGGAGAAATCATACAATGCCGCTTCATGGATACTTCCGTAAACACCATCCGCCGTCTTAAAGGTAAAAGGAGTATTGGCTGTCTCCACCTCGGAAATAGGACGCTGCTTATAAAGCAATTCATAAGTTTCGGCACTCGCAGGAATAGACCATGAGGTACCGTCCTGACGAAAACGGAAAGTTGTCAGTTCATCAGTTATCATCAGAGAATCCACATTGGGAACATTATATTCATAACGGAACCCTACTCCGTCATTGAAAACCCGGAAACGAAGGGTCAACTGCACCTGATCCTCATTAATCAGATTGACAGCCATTTCATTATAATGATTGCGTATTATTTGTTTTTTTCACGGTTGTGTCCATATTTCATCTTTGGAGTCGAAATCTGTTCCGGTAATGTGAAATCTTCTGATAGGTTGATTCCGTCTCTGGCTTCGAAAAACCGAGAATGGAGGGAGCAATAAATGGGGTATCATTAACAGTGATATGGTAAGCCATTTGATTGCTGTCATTCAGGTAGAAAGCAAGTTTGATCGTATTATCGGGAGAGTTGATTTCTGTAGGCCGGGGACTTGGTACAACAACTATTTGCTAATAAAATTAGTATGATGGAGAGGAGTATTTCTTCATGTCGCTTGTATTGGTTATATGGGTCAAAAAATAATGAAATATTCTTTTCGATCGATGATTATGAATAAATATATTAATTGGTTGACTATTTTACTTGGGGATATGAGTGATATTGTTATTCTCTCTTTTTTACAGAATTCTATAAAAAAGAATGGCCATTCAATATGAACCAGCCATTCTAAATTTAGTACTTATGATTTGTATTATTTACTATAACTTTGGCGGTTTTACTCCGCTTTCGTCTTTGACAACCCACAATATAAACGCCTGCTGGTACATTAACAGAATTTCTGCTACTTCGTGCTACTTTGAAACTTGCTGTAGTACTTTACCATAATGAGTGATACGAAGCTTCGGCAGTCCTGTAGTAAGGACTTTGATCATTTCTCCTTGCCGTACAGGGGTTAAGGGATAAACTGGTAATGCAGTATTGTCATTGACCGAGTCTCAGCTATATTATCTTCGACGCCGGTAGCTTTGTAGCTTTATAGACGGCTGCCAAAATAAAAGTGGTTGGTTTTTACTTGCGGGATAACAGTCACTGATTCAACTTTTCTTATTAATGTCGGAAGCGATCTTCCATCTCTGCAAGACCACTGGTGTTTTTCTACAATCAGTCCTATTGGAATAATAGTTCCATTGGCTTTGATAAATATTCTACTTATTATTTTTAGCGTACTCATACTTATTATTACTAAGAGTCGTCGTTTTTGCATTTTCTACGGTAGTCTCTTCACTGGTACCATCGGTTGTAGTTGATTCGCATTGTTACGTTAGCTCCAGCGCTGGCATAAAGAAAACGAAGTTCAGAAGTAAAACTTGCTCGGCAAACGTCATTGTATACTCGGTTGTCTTTTTTGGGATGCATACATATTGTTTGCATCATAGGCACCTAATTTATATTCATAATTAATAGAAACATTGACTATACGTGAGTCATCAGAAATGTAACCTGCATCTGATACGTCCTTCGTATAGTAAACGCAATTGAGGTGAACGGCTTGATTCGCGTAGAGACAGCCTTCAACAGGGGTACGTTCAGCAATTATATCAGCGTTGAAGCCTTCGGAGATTTCGAGCGGCATGAAAACCTCTTCCGAGTTGTGATGAAGAAGCTGAAAAGCTTCAACTTCGGCTTAACGAAGCCCAAAAATAGACATTGACATTGCAGACAACTGCCAAAAATATTTTGTGGTAATCGATTCTGGGAGGATGTATTGTAGTTTTGCGATTCATCTGTAAAAGATTACTGAAAGTCTTGATAGTAGTCCAACTTGTGCCTGTATCACTAACACGGATTGAAATTTCGTTATTCACGGCACCTTGCTTCGCACAGTTACATTTCTCCTTGATTGTTGTTGGGAAGATAAAATTTTTACTTTGGTAAGATCCCATGTCTCAGGAGCTTCAAATACTGCCCAAAATCATCGGTATGGGTCGAAAATTCATTATCACCAAGTACGGTTACCATCGCTTGATGTGTCACCGTCAGTTAGCGTGTTAACAGTATAGGTGGTATGTTGTGCACTTTCAGAGTAGTCCGTTGAGTAGTAACGAATTTCCGCACTCATTCCGGCAAAGTACTCTCTTGTTCAGCATTGTCAACAGTTACCATTGATGGTCTTTTTTGACGATAGTCTTCACCATTGACGACGGACAGTGATTGTTGATGTCCCTATTGATGCGATAGCTGTAACAGGAATTTTAAACACGCATTTGGTAGCATCTTCGGTAATTTCACCAATTTGAAATTACTGAATTGCCAACATTAGCTATACAGTTAAAATTTTTCATCACGATTTTCTCCATTGAGAGATAAGTAACTTCCGATAGTTTCGGTGGTTCCTGGCGATAGTTAAGTTCATGGGAACTTCAACATTGAGTTTTGTAGTCGGGCACTTTCATATACTTCAAATTCCCAAAGTGTTAGTTTTGGTTGCTACGTCTGAATAGGGATTGAGACGTACGTAGCGTGCACGGGCCGGTGAAATATATAGTCTGCCGCTTTTTATGCATTCTTCGCTTCGATCTTTTCATCTACATAGAAGTCGTCCACGTTGTTCCATCCATTGACAGATCCAATTCGATAATTCAGAATATTATCACCAAAAATGCGAAACCTTTTTTCTCGACTTGCTATCGTAGATACGGAAGCCATAGATGTCATACACGTTTTCGAGATCGATCACAGTCCAAATCCAGTACCACGGGTAAACCAATATTCACCTGAACCGGAAGGATTTGTAATGCCATCGATCAGATAGGAAGGTAAATTGGTTTCATAAGCGCGGCTATAACTATGGATTGTTTTTATTAAGAGCTACGCATTATAGATGTCATTGAATATCATTAGCTGAAAGAACGGCTTAAATACATTGTGATTTGATATTGTGTTGGTACCATCGGTTACGCTGACAGTTTGCTGACCTATTGATTTTTCCTTTTACTACGATCTGATTTGTACCTTGCCTGACACAAGTTCGGTGACGAAGTGTCCAATTCCATGAAGGATTGGAAACCATACTTGTTGCGGTGATGGTTACATTTCACCCAACTTTCACATACATAAATATCCAGATTTCAGTAAATACCATTGGTCGGGACAGCAAATGCTGCCGTTACTTCTGCACCGCTACCTTGGATATTTCTTTTTCATTACAGGGACAACTTTGACTTTTACCGATGTCTCGTTGTTGCTTTTTTGAACTTCTGGAATATAAAACCCTTCACCACGTGTTTGCCCTACGAGTTTTGTACCTTTGGAGGTTTGGTTATATAAATGTCAAAATGTTCGAAGTCATTATTATAAGTATAGTCCCAAGTTACACGGATATTACCACTTGGTCATACCAAGTGAGTTGGTGACTTTCAGGTTGTTGATAGTCACAACATCAGGTGAATAGGAAGTAGGATAAAGAGGCGATTTGGCCAAAGTAAGGCTTGATAATCGCTTACGGCAGCACTTGAACTTTGAGATTAAGGGCAATCATGTAAATTGTTTCACCTTTGAGGCGGTGATAGGTTGTAATCAGCCACAGTCAACCATTTTTTTGTTATAGTTGTGGGATTGGTGTCTGTCAGTCCCTTCCGGTTACTGAACTTTGGTAGCGACAACCGGTTCAATTGAACCGCCATTAGCTTTGTATACAACGCCCAGAAGTGTACCTCATCTGTAACGGGAACCATAGTCTTGTAAAGACGCATCAAATGGTCGCCTGCCGAGAGTGTACCTGTAATCTTTGTAACTTGAGCCTAACATATAGGCATCATCCCAAATTAACACTAACGGCAAGGTCGCCGCGATTTTTTCAATCCACCAGCGCCATGTGGGGAGAATGGATTACTTTACCCGGTATTATTCAGTCTTGGTAGCTATCTTCTCTCCTTCGATGAAACGGTGTTTGCCGAGACCTACACTCATTGATGATTCGAAAGGCATTGACTGAATATTGGAACGTTCGGAGGATAAATCGGCAATCCGCGCCATGTATCGAAGTTAGGCTAGAAGGATCACCAATGCTAACCCACATGATTTCTTCGTTACGGAATGTCTGCTCCCCTGAGCTGCGTAAGTCTTCTCCGCAATTATCAGGATGTGCCGAGAAAGCTAGCTTCACATTATCTTTCCAAAAATAGACTTCTTCTGGACAAACAGGTAGAAACCATACCCTGTTGGCAGGAAATGCTCCGTCTAAAAATTTTGTACACGCAGGCAATACGCTGGC
>VOFK01000423.1_pt1 | contig 34000 bp, 33 predicted proteins | sample 5384121 | NCBI WGS metagenome assembly VOFK01 (sample SAMN12384730, study PRJNA508395) | human gut metagenome | isolation source: healthy gut J | host: Homo sapiens | reverse complement strand
TCTTGTATGAAGCATCTGTTCGTCTGGTTAAATGTTTACTGCTAATTTCTTTTAGATACCAACTCGCAATGAATCTCCTTGCCATTATCTGTGTGATTATTGCTATCAGGACTCGCTCGGAACTTGCAGTCGTTAGACAATACTAATGCCGAGCATACGACTAAATACGGGACACTTTCTCACAAAGCCATCCCGTATCATTTTTACTTGATAATTAATGCTGAAATCTACCTTGATGAGGTTGTTTCAGCATTTTCCCCCTCAGTCCAATTCAAATGCTACTTTTGATTTGATGTCGGTTGCCGATGCGGCAATAATCGCTTCAAACTTACCCGATTCAGCCTTCCATTCGTGACATGTATCATCAAAGAAACTTAAAGCTAACTTATCAATAGTGAAAGTCACTTCCTTCGTTTCACCTGGGGACAGCCGCACTTTACAAAATCCTTTCAGTTCCTTGACAGGACGGGGAAGGGAGGACTTAAGATCGCTGATATAAAGTTGCACCACTTCGGCACCTTCCCTGTCTCCTGTATTGGTTATCGGTACTGTGACAGTCAGTGTTTCACTGCCAGTTATCACTTTCTTGTCGGCTACAGGTTTACCATATTTGAAAGTGGTATAACTCAATCCATGACCGAAAGCAAAAAGCGGCTTCACCTCTTTCTGCTTGTCTGCCCAACGATAGCCCACAAAGATACTTTCATTATACTTCACGTCGATAACTTTTTGAGAGCGTTCATAGACGAACTCGCCCAACGCATGTGCCGCATTGTCTTCCAGACGGACTGGAAATGTGAAAGGCAATCTGCCACTCGGATTCACATCGCCCATCAGCACGGCAGCCAGCGAAGTCCCCGCTTCTGAACCCAGGTACCAGTCTTGTACAATGGTGGACACCTCATCCACCCAAGGCATAGCGACAGCATTACCCGAAATGTTAACTACCACTAGATTCCTATTGGCTTTTGCCAATGCAGATATTACATTGTCCTGTCCGTAAGGTAAATCGAGAGCCTTGCGGTCAGTATCTTCGCAATCTTGATTGTTACTCTTATTCAGTCCGCCGATGAAGATGACGCAATCAGCTTTTGTTGCCGCCTCTACGGCTTCGGTAATCAATTCTTCGGAACTGCGGTCATCTTTCAGGTTCTGTCCTGTCACCACACCGTTGTATTCACCCGTAGCATCTCCCACATAACCGCGCACCCAGGTCACTTCTGCTTTGCCACCTACACGACGTCGGATGCCATCAAGTGGAGAAATCTCACGTTGCACCTTCAATGAGGAGGATCCTCCGCCTACGGTCATCATCTTCACGGCATTCTCGCCCACTACAAGTATCTTCTTTGTCTTGTCTAGATTGATTGGTAGCACATTACCTTTGTTCTGCAATAGTACGATGCCCTCTTCCCCGATGCAGCGGGCCGCCTCATAATGTTCGGGTGAAAGTATGCTACCCAAAGGACGTTTGGAATTCATCTCCGTGCGAAATAGTAAGCGAAAGAATGCGGCGCACTTTGTCATCCAGCTCCTTTGACCCACTTTGCCCTCCTTGATGCATTGCAGATAAGGGAGCGCTAGATAATAATTATCATATGCGTTGCTGGTTCCGCTGCTCAACCCATTGGTCCAGCTACCATATTCGATGTCCAGCCCATTAACGATTGCCTGGTCTGTGTCGTGCGTGCCACCCCAATCAGATACCACTACACCGTCGAATCCCCATTCGCCTTTCAATATATCGTTCATCAGATATTGGTTATGGCAGGCGTGTTGTCCTTTGTACAGGTTATAGGCTCCCATAATGCTCCATGCCTTTCCTTCCTGCACGGCGGCCTTGAAAGCAGGCAAGTAGATTTCATAGAGAGCACGGTCGTCCACGATGACGTTGGTAGTATGGCGATTTACTTCATGGTTGTTCAGTGCGAAATGTTTCACGCAAGCAGCCACACCATTCTGCTGTACCCCTTGCACGTAGGGAACCACCATGCGTGATGCCAGATAGGGGTCTTCGCCCATATATTCGAAGTTGCGTCCGTTGAGCGGTGTACGGTAAATATTCACTCCTGGTCCCAAAAGGATGGTTTTCTTTCGGTAACGAGCTTCTTCTCCGATACTCTTTCCATAAAGCAGGGCCATATTGGGGTTCCAGGTTGCAGCCAAACAAGTCAGTGCAGGGAAAGCCACACAGGAGTCATTAGTCCATCCAGCCTGGTTGCCATTCGTCCCAAAAGCACTTCAGGACGGATACCGTGCGGACCATCCGTACACCATACTTCAGGGAATACCTAGGCGAGGTACACCGGCACTGCTGAATTTAGATTGTGCATGGGTCATGGCCACTTTCTCCTCCACCGTCATACGGTTGAGTGCATCCTCTATTCTCTCTTCTATCGGTCTAGTATTGTCCAAATAAGCGGGAATCGTCTGTGCGTTTGTCATGCAGATTCCACCCCCCAGCAGAACTATCAGTGTTCCCCAAAAAAATGTTCTTTTCATTGTCTTGTCTATTCTATATAATTGTTATTATTCCACTTTTAGTCCCAATGAACGGATATAGCCCTTCTGCGGCACACAGTTCCCGAATTTACAGTTCTCTATCCAACCTTGCAGGGCACGGCGTACCACCTCTTGATTGGGGCGCGCATCACGTATCTCCTTGTAAGTGCCGCGCGGTGCTTCCGAGAAAGCTCTCACCAAATCCCAACCTTCGGGAGCCTTAATGCCCACGAATGACGAGCCGTCCAGTTTCTTGTAAGGCCAGAAGGTGTATCCGATGTTGTTCTCTTTCATCACGCGACAGAAGGCGGCTTGCCACTCATCGGTGTTATGACCTATCTCCCCCATGTACATGGGCAGGTTCACACTGTCGCGAAAGTGAATCAGGCTGCCGATAGCCTCCTTGGTTGCATCGCCTCCGTAGCGGTGGCAGGTGTACATCAGTTTGTCATCATAGGTCGCATCGTGGAAAGGAGTGAAATTGCCATTCCATTGTGCACCGCCTATCAGTATGATGTGGTTCGTATCTACTTCGCGAATGGCTTTCACAGCACGCTTGTGGAGAGGTTCCAGTCTGGCATTCAGTTTTTCCATGTTTTCAAAGTAGGGCGCGATAGGTTCGTTGATCAGTTCGTAACCCAAAATGACCGGCTCGTCCTTGTAATAGTCGGCTATCTTGCGCCAGATGTCACAGAAGAGTTGCTGGCTCTGTTCGCTTTCCAACAGCCAGGGGTAGCCATAACTGTCGTCAATGTTGTCGCCCGTTTGTCCACCAGGAGCATCGTGCATATCGAGTATGAGGTATAATCCGTTGTCGCGGCACCAGTCCACTACGCTGTCCACTCGTGCGAAGCCGTCTTGTGCGACGGTCAGTCCCATATAATCCTCGTCGGTAAAGAGCTTGTAATGAAAAGGCAGGCGGATGGTGTTGGCACCCGTAGAGGCTATAAACTCCACATCGGTGCGGGTAATATAGTTGTCCTTGAACTGCTTCCAGAACTCTGCAACGTAGTCGGGTCCTACCAATTGGCAAAGCATCTCATCAATAAAGCGGGGCGAGTTGGTACGGCTAAAGCCAAACATATAGCCTTCGGGATTCAGCCAGTTGCCTAAGTTTGTACCCTGGATAAAAAGTTTGCTGCCGTCCGGTTGGATAAGGTTATGTCCCGATATGCGCACAAAGGCTTCGAGGATAGGTGCGGCTTCCTGTTTGGTTTGTTCCTGCTGGCAGGAAGCCAGCAGAGCGGCAGACATAAGGAAATAGAGTATCTTTTTCATACTATTGAATTAATAAATCATTATAATTACTTTGTTATTTCAAAATCGGCAGACGGGCCTTCATCGCTGTTCGTACCCAACCAGAGAGTGAATTCACCCGGTTCCACCTCTTTCCTCATTCGGCGTGTCCAGTAAGCCAACTCGCTCATGGGAAGCGTAAAGCTAACGGTTTGTGTCTCGCCCGGCTGCAAGGTGATGCGGCGGAAACCTTTCAGCTCTTTTACGAGGACGGTGACAGACCCCACCTTGTCACGCACGTAAAGCTGTACAACTTCCGTACCGGCACGTTTTCCGATGTTAGTTACATCCACGCTGGCAGTCAGTGTTCCATCCGCCTTCAAGTCAGTGGCGGAAAGCGTCAGTTTGTTGTAAACGAATGTCGTATAAGAGAGTCCATAGCCAAAAGGAAATAACGGATCGAAACCTGCATCCATATAGAAGGAGGTGCAACCCAAAGAAGTCTGTCCGGCTTCCAACGGTATATCGTCTATCAATGTTTCATGACCACTCGGTGCGCGTCCCGTGTGGTGGTGTGCATAATAGATAGGGATTTGCCCGGTCATTTTCGGGAAAGTGACCGGTGTTTTGCCACTCGGCACAACCTTACCGAAAAGCAGATCGGCAATGGCAGGACCACCCATTGTGCCCGGATGGAACATATAAATTACAGATGAAGATTCCTCCACCTGTCTACCTATAGTGAGCGGACGTCCAGCCATGACTACTGTAACCAAAGGTTTGCCTGTAGCAGCCAAAGCAGTTATCAACTCTGGTTGTGCACCACGAAGATTCAAATCGGCCAATGAGTGTGCTTCGCCGGAAAGAATAGCTTCCTCGCCTACGAATGCCACTACCGCATCGGCACGGCGGGCAGCAGCTACGGCAGCGGCAATACCCGATGTACGCTTGTCACGGCTATAAGCCACGCCCGGCTCATAAATCACCTGCACGCGGTCGCCGTACATTTCGCGCAAAGCCCTCAGTGGAGTCTGCGTATGTTCCTTCTCTCCATCGAAACACCAAGTACCCAACTGGTCGTGAGGCGCATCGGCCATCGGCCCCACCACAGCTATCGTGCGAACTTTTCCGGTAAAAGGTAAGGTTTCATTATCATTCTTCAACAAGATAGCCGACTGTTCGGCTGCCTCTTTCGCCTTGGCGAGATGCGCTTCGGCATATTTCACAGACTGGTCGGTCTGCACGTATGGATTGTTGAACAGTCCCAATCGAAATTTAAGGCGCAGAATATTGCGCACGGCATTGTCGATAGTTGCTTCCGACACTTTTCCTTCCGACACCAACTCCTCCAAATGTTCCATAAAAGATCCACTTACCATCTCCATATCTACTCCTGCATTGACAGCCCTCTGTGCGGCATCCTTACGGTTGCTACAGAATCCGTGAGTAATCATTTCAGTAGCTGATGCCCAATCGGTCACTACCATGCCGTCATACTTCCACTCGTCACGAAGTACGGTGCGCAATATAAAGTCATTGCCTGTGGAAGGTATGCCGTCATTATCATTAAATGAAGTCATAAAGGTGGCGCATCCTGCTTTTAGCCACAGCCTCGAAAGGAGGCAGATATATATTACGCAACACACGTTCAGGAATAAAGGTTGAGTTATAGTCCTTACCAGCTTCAGCAGCACCATAACCCACAAAGTGTTTGGCACAAGCGGCAACGGAAGTGGGGTCACAAAGCGATTTTCCCTGAAAACCACGTACCATCGCTACACCCATCACAGCAGATAGATAAGGGTCTTCGCCGCAACTTTCGGCCATACGCCCCCAACGGGCATCGCGCGAAATATCTATCATCGGGGCAAAGGTCCAGCGGATACCATCAGCCGAAGCCTCCACAGCTGCTATCCGTGCACCGTCTTCAGCTACTTGCGGATTGAATGTAGCGGCTTGTCCCAGCGGGATGGGGAATATCGTCTTATATCCATGAATCACATCACGGGACATTAGGATGGGAATCCCCTAGCCGGGACTCTTTCACTGCTATATCTTGTATTTTATTCACCTGTTCCGGGTCAGTGATGTTCAGTATCGAACCCACTTTCCCTTCTTTCACCAGTGCCGCCACCTCATCGGCATTGCCAGGACTCAGCTGATTCATCTGGCCAATCTTTTCCTGAAGAGTCATGCGGGCAAGCAACTCTTCGACTTTTGTCTCTAAACCATCGTCTGTCTTCACGTCCGAACAGGAGAAAAACGGAAGAGCCAACAAGCAGACTGATAAGATTTTGAATTGTTTCATGGTATTTATAGTTTAAAATGTGCTACATTCATTCCCTATTTTTTCCAACGGCAGGAAGCCACCGCCTTGGCAGGTACCTCACAGACGAAGGTATTCCCATCCTCACCCACCTCTAAAGCTACGGAAGTCTCCGTCTCATTGAGCACCACATAAGCATACGTGCCGTCGGAGTTTTCGAAAGCTGCGTGCATCAGTCCCTCGGGAGCATTGCTCAAACCTATATGGACAGCACCGGGTTTCACCACTGCTGACATATGGCCGATAATGTAATAGTGCGAGTTACGTGTAATCGTGGCATAGTCGGCAACGTCTATATCTACCGCACCGTAACATACCTGACACCCGCCTTTGCGGTTGGGACCACGTTCGGTGTCGAGCATCAGGTTCCACACCATCACAGCTTTGCATCCGTTGTTTACTGTGCCCAACGCCACTTCACGCATATCCTCCATTAGACGCTTCTCTAAGTTGCGTCCATCATTCCACATACCGATGGAAGTTTCCGTAAAAATCAGTTCTTTGTCGGGTCGACGTACCTGCACATCGTTCAGTTCGTCGCGCCGACCACCGTAGTTGTGATAGGCTGCTCCGGCCAGAAAGGAGGCGGTTACCTCATCGTCATACATACGCAAAGGGTAATCCTCTTGGTCGGGCATGTTGTCGTAATTATAATTGTGGTCGAACGCGTAAATCTTCACGTCTAGTCCAGCACTGCGAAAAGCGGGACCCAGTGCTTCTTTCACGAACGCCTGTTCTTCCTGCCAGCTCATGAAGAGCGAAGCGGAATTTCCCCGGTTCAGCGGCTCGTTCTGCGGAGTGACAGCATGTATGCAAATACCTTCGACCTCGAATGCCTGCACCCACTTCACGAAATAAGTGGCATAGTCTGCATAACAGTCGGGATTCAGCTGACCGTCGGTCCACGAGTCAAAAGGTTGCCGTTCTTCTAGGTTATTCACCTTCATCCATTTGGGACATGTCCACGGAGAACCCAGTATCTTGATGCCGGGATTGATGGCTAGTATTTCTTTCAGCACAGGTATCACATACTCCGTTTCCTCGCTCTGTAGGGCAAAGTGTTCTATACCCGGTTCGTCGCAACAAGTATATTCACTCAGCGAGAAATCCGAGCAACCGATGGAGATGCGGATATAGCTGAATCCCAACCCTTCGGTATCCGAGAAAGTTTCCTTCAAGAAACGTGTGCGATTCTCCTGTGTCATCTTCATCAGGTTATAGCACGTAGATCCGGTAACGGCCGCACCGAATCCATCTATAGTCTGATGGCATTCTGTAGGATTCAAGACGACGCGCAAAGCGTTCTCTCCCTTTGTACCCAACGCTATTTCCTCCTTAGCAAACTCTTTTGATCGGTTGTTGGTAGTGACAAGTATCTCTACCTTCTCCGATGTAGCGGTGCAAGCTGCCAACATACAAACCATGCCACACCACACCAACAAATATCTTTTTATCTTTCTCATGTTCCTAATTTCACTTTTTATTATTCTGAGACACCATAAGATGGTAAACAAGCAACCTCTTTTCTCTTTTAAACGGGAATATTCTACATTCCAATACCCCTCATTTTACCTTAACGTAGAATATCCCCGTTTTGATTACCTGCAAATCAAACAACTATTAACCTGCCAATCAATATGGATTCTGAATAATTGTACCATGCGCAGCTTCAATCTCACTCTGCGGAATAGGCAGATATTTCTTACTTTCCGTCCATCCTTCTCGTTCGGGAATAGCTGTGCCACCCCAAGTACAAGTACCTTCGAAAGTACCATTCTCATTAAGCGTACGTTTACTCTGAAGTACTACGCCGGCACCAGCTTTCAGCGTAGCAGCTGCCTTGCCTGTACGCACGAGATCAAAATAACGCTTACCCTCACCTACAAATTCCACACGGCGTTCGGCAATGATATTATCTATTGAAACTGTTTTTGATGGCAAGCCCGCACGGCTACGAACCTGATCAAAATAATCTTGTGCAGAAGCATCACCGATAGCCAAAGCCAGTTCAGCCGCGTTCAGCAGTGTTTCTGCATAACGATAAAGATGCAGATTGTTGTCCCAATTCAGGTCTGTGGCAGCCAAAGCACCCTCTGTGCCGCCTGGACGACCTAAATATTTGCGCAGGAAGATACCCGTATTCTGATAACGTCCACCATAGCTGACACGCACACCTTCATTGTTCCATTCGTCCTCCATGTACTTATCCATGTTCAGCAGGGCAAGGTCACGGCGGAGGTCGCCTTCTTCAAAAGCATCATAGACTTCTTTAGAAACTGCACCAAACCCCCATCCTCCGACAAATTCGGTAGATGCACCGGTGACAATATCCTTGCCAGTTCCATTATAATTCAAACCGTCAATGCCAATCATGGCCGGAAGTACGGTACCACCGGTTGTATTGGCAGCTCCCCAATCGCGCTTACCACCTTTGGATATATAATTCACATCCAAAATGATCTCACTGTTCCACTCATGTTCCAAATCAAACAGTTGGTCATAATCTGCCACCAAGCGATACTGTCCAGATTTTTGATAATGTCTTCCATGTAACCCAGTGCCTTGCCATAACGGCTTTGGTCTCCCTGATACATTACATAATCAGCATAAATCATGGCAGCAGCGGCATGTGTCATACGGCCTTCCATGCCCGAAGGTTGCTTCATCGGCAATGCTTTGCTGTCTAACACCTCTTCCAAATCAGCAACAATTGTAGTATATACTTCGTCAGCACTCTTCTGCTCGGCAATATAGGGAAACACTAAGTTTTCCATGTAAAGAGGAATATTACCCCAGGTTTTCCACAACACTAGATAATACCATGCACGCAAGGTACGTCCTTCACCCTGATACTGCGCTTTCAACGAACCCTTCAAAGCCTCTTCGGCATCGTCAATCAGACGAATGGATCGGTTGATGCCGGAATAAGCTGTAGTCCAGGCGCCGTCAATGTTGTTACGCGGATCGGATTTGTATTGTGATATCAAGTGTATCTGACTTTGGTCAGTGGTACTTCCTCCACCTACATATACATCATCTGCCATAGAGTCCCAAACTAGGTTCAACGGTGCCCAACCACCAAAATAGTCAAACCATTGCATCGGATGATAAGCGGCCACAGCAGCTTCCAACACACGGGATTCACTATTATAGTATCCGTCGAGCGGGAGTTTGCTTGCCGGTTCTTCTGTCAAGAAATTGTCACCGCAAGAGGTTGTTCCGAGCATCAAAGCCAATGCGGCAAGACTATATAAATTCATCTTTTTCATACTATCTTTCATTTTTAATATTAGAAATTAAGATTTAAACCAACCGTAAATGTACGAGCCTGAGGATAGTAACCACGGTCAATACCGTTAGAACGTTCGTCACCTCCCAATTCAGGATCCAATCCTTTGTAGCCTGTGAAAGTCAGCAGGTTCTCGGCAGCCACATAAACGCGAAATTTCTGAACAAAGAATCTTTTGGTGAATGAGAGCGGCAGCGTGTAACCTACCTGGATGTTCTTGATACGCATGTAGGAACCATTGTGTACATAGAGGTCGGAGATACGCCAGTTGTCATTGTTATTTGTCCAAGAGAAACGAGGCATTGTATTGGACGTGCCTTCACCGTGCCAACGGTTCATGAACTCTCTCGGCAAATTCACATAGCGGCAATCCAAACGACGGGTTACGTCCAAAATGTCCTGCCCTAATGCACCAGAGAGCAACATGCTGAAATCTATATTCTTATAAGAAGCATTAAAATTCCATCCGAATGTCCAATCGGGAGTCCCTTTACCAATCATGTGCTTGTCATCGTCTGTCAACTGACCGTCGCCACTGTAGTCAAGGAAACGAACATCACCTGGAACAGCATTTTGACCATACTTGCTGTTGTAGGCATCGGCTTCTGCCTGGTTCTGCAAAATACCGTCTGTGCTCCATCCATAGAAGTACGGATAAGGATAACCGTTTTCCGAACGAGATACGTTACCAATCTGGTGTACATTATCACCCATTTCAAAACCATCGGCATTACCCAAGTCCAATCAATTGATTCTTCAGGTAGCTGACATTCAACGAGGTTGCAAAGTTAAAGTCACCCTTACCGAATTTATAACCAACCTCAAATTCCACACCTTCGTTCTTCATCGAACCAACGTTCCCCCAAGGCTTTGATTCACCCAAATAAGAAGGGATAGCCATTTCTTTCAACATACCATTCGTCTTCTTATAAAAGTAATCTGCGGTGAATGTTAGTGAATTGTTGAAGAGACCAAAGTCTAGACCAACGTCATATTGTTCAGATTCTTCCCACTTCAAATCAGGATTCGGCGTGCCGGTCGGCTTAGACCCCAGCAGGATGTTTTGGTTACTAGATCCACCCAAAGGATAGTTGTTTCCGGTAGCCACATTGGCTGTGTAACGGAAGTTACCGATATTTTCATTACCGTTCTTACCCCAACTCAGACGCAACTTTGTATTCGTCAACCAATCCGGACGTTTTTCCATCCACTTTTCGTTGGTAATATTCCAGCCTAAAGACACAGAGGGGAAAGTACCCCACTTGTTATTCGAGCCAAAGCGTGAAGAACCATCACGACGCACAGTAACCTGTAACATGTAACGCTCTGCAAAGTTATAACTCAAACGTCCGAAATAAGAAGCCAATGAATTAGGATCTCTAAGACCACCAGAAGCACCAATCTTACCATCAGACTGCAAACCAATAGCGAAATCAATATTTGCTTTATCATCCAAATATTCAGGTAAATCCAAACGATTTCCGCTCAAAGCACGGGCAGTGTAGCGTGAAGCCGACTGTCCTAATACGATACCGAAAGAATGATTACCAAAAGTCTTGTCATATGTCAGCACGTTTTCTATCTGCCATGTATAACCACGGTTCATAGAAGACCATACCTCTGATTTGTCATTGTTACTATTCTTGTTCAAATAGTAAGGGTGACTTTAACCGTCAGAGCCCCAGAAAGCGAGGTCAGACCCCCAAGAAAACTTATACTTCAAATTATCCCAAATGTTCAGTTCTGCCGTCAGATTAGCAATAATCTTATCAGAGTTATTCTTTGTGCCCGGCTGTGCAGACATACGGCCCAGAGGATTTGAAATTTCGTTAAAGTTATCATTCGGCATAGAAAGCAACTTTCCCGTTAGTTGATCATACACAGGATCGCCATACTTGTCACGATCGTATGGCTGCAACTGGTCTTCGCTGTCAGCATATACCGACATAGTAGGATCCATAAACAAGGCATCGCCCAAAGGAGAACCGGTCAATGAACCGGCATTCACACCAATATTATTGATACGTGAGTAAGAGATATTCAGTCCTAAAGTCATCTTTTTCAACCAATTGCGTTTTTCACTTTCATCGAACAACGTGTACATTGTATTGCTACGTAATGACAAACGCTGGTAGTTGGACTTATCATAGTTACCGCCAATGATACCTTCTTGGTCATAATAACCCAATGAGAAGTAATAATTCACCTTTTCAGAAGCTCCGCTAACGCTCAACTGATGGTTTTGCACGGGTGCATTGTCATTGAATAGAACATTTTGCCAATTGGTACCGGCCCCCCCAAATTCGTATTGGCATACAGCGGCTCCCTCACCGGCATAGGCCGCAGCCTCGTTCATCAGCGTGGCATATTGAGAGGCATTCAACATATCGCGCTTCTTCCATGCAGTCTGCCATCCATAAGAGAAATCGTATGAAACTTTCACCTTGCCTAACGTACCTTTTTTAGTAGTAACTAATACGACACCGTTGGCGGCACGTGCACCATACACGGCAGCCGAAGCTGCATCCTTCAACACTTCGATACTGGCAATGTCCGAGGGGTTGATATTGTCAATACCACCACCAACAGGCATGCCATCTACGATGTAAAGTGGATCTGAATTGTTGATGGTACCGTACCACGAATGCGAATCTTAGAACCCGACCCTGGCTGGCCGTTCTGAGTAGAAACCTGAACACCGGCTGCAAGACCTTTCAAAGCGTTATCCACACGTACAGGAGCCGTCTGTGACAATTCATCCGAACCTACTTTGGCAATGGAAGCTGTCACTACAGATTTTTTCTGAACACCATAACCGATTACCACTACTTCATCCAGTGTCTGCGTGTCTTCTTTCAAAATCACGTTAAGCGGAGTCGAAGTGGCTTTCATCGACTGCGGAAGATAACCCACGAAAGTAATCTCAATGATTGCATCATTCGGCACATTGGTCAGGATAAAATTGCCATCGAAATCGGTAATCGTACCATTCGTCGTACCTTTTACCAATACACTCGCACCGATAATTGATTCACCGGTTGCATCCTTTACCACACCTTTTACGGTAAGCTGCTGGGCAAACATCTCCAGCGAGAAGAAAAAAAACAACAAGAATATAGATAGCATGTATCTATGTGCTTGTAATTGCATCGAATTGTTTTTCATAAGTTAATAATTAAAGATTAATAATTAATTGTACTTTACTTGATTTTCATCACTGCAAAAGTACAGGAAGTTTTCAATGAGTATATGAGGCAGTAAAGGGAAGAAGTAAGGTGCTTCATTTTGTATATTACTAATATTTAAATATTTACAAATAAAAAAATAAAGAAGAAGTAAACATACTGAAAGAGGATAGGAAAGTCCAAAAGATGATTTCAACACCTCCGAATCTCTGTTTTCAGCTTCAATGAGACAAAAAAATCGCTTCCTTTTACTCTTGGTTTCAAGAGTAAAAGGAAGCGGTTGTCAGAGAGTTTGATTTCATCTAAATTCATTCGGACAGCACTTGCTGAACTCCGGAGAACTGCTGGCGGCGCAACAATGCCTCCAAATAATAATAATCGGCATAACACAGCGGCACGTCTATCTCGCTGCCTGCCGGATAGTGACCAGTGGAATGCAGAAGCAGGAAACCAAAATGGGTACCTGGTTCCGCCTGATAATGTCGGTGCAAGCTGTCCAATATTCTGTCGGCAAACGCCCGATAGCTCTGAGCCTTTTCAAAAGTCACGTAGCCAGAGAGTTCATAGAGTCCCGATGCGATAAGCGCAGCAGCCGAAGCGTCGCGGGGTACGGAGGCATTGGCTTGTTCCGGTGTACATCCGTTCACTTCCGGCATCTTCATGTCCCAATATGGCACACCGTCGGCAGGCAGATTGGGCAAGGATAGAAGAAATCGGCTATGCTTTCCGACTGGCGCAGGTAGGCGGCATCGTGCGTGAAACGATAACACATAGCAAAGGCATACAGCCCCCACCCCTGACCACGGCCCAAAAAGAATCGTCCGCATAGCCCTGATGCGTGCATTTCAAACGCACGTCACCCGTTTCTGGGTCATAATCCACCACATGAAACGAAGAATGGTCGGTACGGAAATGGTTCTTCAGCGTGGTATTGGCATGATTGACCGCCACATTCCAGAACACGGAGTCGCCCGTGAGCTGAGTGGCACGGAAAAGCATTTCGAGGTTCATCATGTTGTCTATGATGACAGGGAATTTCCACTTGTCGCGGTTATGGTCCCACGAGCGTATGCTCTGCACCTTGGGACTGTATCGGGTGATGAGTGTACGTGCACTCTGCACCACTACGTCTAGATATGAGCGTTCGCCTGTCAGTGCGTATGCCTTACCGAAGCTGTCATACATCATAAAGCCCAAATCGTGCGTGCCTTTGTGCCATTTGGCTTCTTCGATGGGCCAGGTATAGCTGATGGCCTTCCTACGCCAATAGTCGTTGTGCGTATATTCATAGACCTGCCACAAAGTGCCAGGGAAGAAGCCGGAACACCAATCGTGCGGATGGACTAGATCAAGGTTGCCGTACTTGTCAATGCTTCGGGGGCTTACTTTGCGCTGTATCGCGTTTCGTTCTTCGCGCTTGGCCATCTCCACGCATTGCATAGCGAGTTCCAACTGGCTGCATGCAAAAGCAAAAGCCTGGTCAATTTCAGTAGGCTTCGCATAGAGCAAGTGAAAGCGGTCCGTAAGATTCAGCACCCGGTGCATCCGGTAAAGTTGCAGATAGTCCGTACGCGAAGCGTCTATATAAGTGCCCACCCGGTAGAGGTCTTTATAGAGGAGTTGGAGCGATGTGTCCCATCCGTGAATCTGCTTGTAGGGCCAGGCCGATACGTCCTTTCCAGCATATTGTGCCAGAAAATCCATGCCTTTATATACGCTGCGTCCATCGGCAGAAACGGCGTGTTTCAGGTCCACCCCGGCCTTGTCGGCCATGAGTAGCAGGTCGATGACGTGCGTCAAGTTGTATTGCGAATAGTGAAAAGCCAGTGTGCGAGTCAGTTCGTGTAACTGCCTTCCGTCCGATTCTATCTGCCGGAAAATACGCTTTGCGGGCAAGGCGTGAAGCACCTCACGAGCTACCTTACTGCGTCCGGCATAGAGGGCAAAAGCCACAATCTGTGCATCGTAAGCGGTGCCGTGATTGTTTTCACAAGCTGCCTCTTCCTTTCCTTGCGGACTGGTGAGCATCCAGTCCAGCAGTTTGCCGAACCAGGCTTTCAGTTGCTTGCTGTCGTGAGAGGTAAAGGAAGCAGATTGTTCCAGCAAGGCCACGGCATCCAGCATCTCAACAAAAGAATAGGTGTCAATCAGTCCGTAGCTGCGTCCTTCGTTGTTGTTCTGTCCCGGTACCACCTGCGCATAGCGCAAATGGGGATTCATCTTAGTTTCCTCATCTAGGAACCACACGCGAATCAGTTCCACAGCTTTCTGTGCATACTTCTCCTCTCCGCTAAAGTACCAAGCCAGCGAAAGCGTGGTTACACGTTCAGCTGTCTGCCCCAAACGGTTGCGGTCCAGTTTCTCCAGTTCGGGATTCGACAGGCCGTCGCGGTTGATGTAAGGCAGTCCGTCAGGTTTCGCAAGGTCGGGCCAAAAATAGCGTGCCTGACTTAGATAGTCGTGGCGGTCACCGCTGGCGGGCAGTTTTTCCTTCTGCATCACAGAAAGAGGCTTTGCATCCAACATACTGTCGGCCTGCGCCTTCAAGGCCTCGTATGCTGTGGCATAGTAGGGTTTCTGCAAATGTTTTCTCACTTCGGCCAGATGTTCCGCATTCCATACGGACTGTGCCGACACGGCAGCCGAAGCACACAATATGACCGCAATAAGATAATGTTTGATTTTCATGATTTTCTTCAGTTTTTTATAATTTTCTCAATTTGATTCCCGACAAATATGTCTTCCCTTGCCTGCAACCGAAAGCCACCTTCAAGCTACCGCCTTTGTGACTGACCACGTAGCGACGTTTCACGGCAAGGAAAGAACCGGCATCGCGGGCAGGGGTCAGATTTTCTTCCACAATCCGCCCATCTATACTGACAGTAAAGACATTACCCTGCTTTCCGATACTCTCTTCCGACTTGCCCAACAGATATACAGGCGAGGTGACCACACCGTCCGGATCGGCAAAAAGAAGTTCCACTTCGTAACTGCCGGTAGGCACATCGAAGCGGTATTCCTCTATATCCTCGCGCATGGTCTGATAAAGAGGGTCGTCGACTGTGAGTTGTATCTCAGTCTGCGTGCTTTTCTCCCTTCCGCCTATATAACCCCATCCGCCTTCGATGTACGGACGATCGGGACCCATGTCAGCCCACTTTTATCGGACGTGAAGAAACAGTTGCTCCCCACGTTCACAGCCAGTTCCAAAGAAGTCCAGTCTGCATCGGCTATGTGCAAAGGTATCGGTGTAAAATTTACCCGAAGCCCATCATGTACCTCTCTGCCGTCAAACACGCCTGTGACCGACAAATAAGGTTCGGTGCCTTCAAAAGGAGCACCTCGAACACTGCATGGCAGTTCGTCACGCTCTTCCGACCCACCAGACGCCCGTCTATGGACAGTTCCACTTCGGGCAGGTTAGTATGACCTTAACCGGAAGCATCACTGAAGCGTCCGGAGCACCCTGAATGCCACAACGCACATTCCAATCCCTACTTGCTATGTGCAGCACAGGAATGTCCTTTCGCCACATGGCCTGATAGTAATAATACACGTCTTTCGGGGCACGGTCTGCACGTACCAGTCCTTTGTTATTGATACGCGGCATGGACTCTTCGCGTACAGCTGAAGAGAAGTCTGTGAAATTCCAGTGCGCACCTCCGCACACGTAAGGCGTATTCTCCAACACGGGCAGGTAGTGTTCCAGATAGGTTTGCTGATATTCGCTGCTAAAGTCAAACGGACGGGGAGCCGTGGTATGCAGCCGTTTGTCCGAACCAGCCCCGTATTCGCTGACAATAAGCGGATGGGTGGAATAGTCCTGTTGCTGTTCAGCTAAAAAGCGGTCAAAGCCTTTCAAGTCGCCTCCATACCAACCGTTATAAAGATTCCATCCCACCACATCGACAATCCTGTTCAATCCGGATTCATTATAGGCATTGCTGCCATGAAAGGCCATCACGCTTACCCTTGTGCTGTCTTCTTCCTTCAGAACCCGTTCCAATCTTTCGGCAAGAGCTAATGTGCGTTCCAGCGCAAGCTTCAGCATGTCTTCCGTTTTATAAATCCGTTGGGTTTCAAGGAGTATTTCGTTCATGTAGCCCCATGCAATGACCGACGGATGGTTATAATGCTGACGTATCATCTCGCGCAGATTCTGTTCGCAATGGTCGGCAAATCCCGGTGTGTCGGGCACTCTATTTATAATAGGTATTTCTTCCCATACGAGCATCCCCAAATGGTCACACATCTCCAACAAGGCATCATCCTGCGGATAATGGGAAATGCGGATGAAGTTGGCACCCATCTCCTTCATCAGCCGGAAGTCGCGGCGATGCATCTCGTCAGACAGTGCCACGCCAATGGGTTCCTGGTCCTGATGCCGGCAAATGCCACGCAATTTGTAAGGCTTGCCATTCAAGAAGAACCCCTTCTGTGCATCGAAATGGAAATAACGGAAAGCCGTATAATGTTCCATCCGGTCCAGCACCACCTTTGTGCTGGCATCGCGCAAGACTGTTTCCACCCGATAGAGTACAGGAATTTCAGGTGTCCATAGCTCAGGACAATGAATCGGGGCTGTTTCCTCCTGAAATACGTAAGTTTCTCCAGCTTTCACTTGTATCTTTTTCTTTTGCTGTTGTGCTAAAAGTGCCGTCCGGATGATAAACGGAGCAGATTAGCTCAAGCACGGCCTTCACCGAATCATCGTTCCGGATGCCTCCACGTATAAAGACACTCCCCTGTTTGTCCGACAGGCAGGAGGTATGAATGAACAAGCCGTCCGAACCGCAGTCCGTCAGCGTGAAATGCTGGTAAGGAACGGCCGTGAGCCACACATCGCGATAAATGCCGCCGAAGAAAGTAAAGTCGGCCGAAACGGGTGGTACATCCTGCCGCGCATTGTCCACACGGACAGCTAGCAAGTTTGGGGTAGTGAAAGAAAGATATTCTGTCAGGTCGAAGATGCAAGCCGTATAACCTCCGGCATGACTGCCTATCGGTTGCCCGTTCAGATAGACATCGGCCACTTTCGAAGCAGCATCTAATTTCAAAAACACCTGTTTATCTTTCCACGAAGCGGGTATATCCAGCACACGCCGATACCAACCTCTACCCCGATAATAATCCTTCTCCACATAAGCATCAGTGTTCCATGTGTGAGGCAGATGAACAGAAGCCCAACGACTGTCATCCCATGAAAGAGTTGCACCCTCGGAACAATCTCCCTGAAAGAAACGCCATCCGTCATTGATGGTACGGCTCTCACGCTGCGCACTGGCAGAAAAAGAAATAAAAAGAAGCAAGAACAGTACTGCGCCTGCTGACAGTTTCCGTTGAATCATGTCTATGTTTTCCATCCTATAACATTTGATTTTATACCTTTTGCAAATATACTCAAGGAGAATCAAATCTATATAAGAAAGTAAAAGCATTAAGTAAACAATCTACCAAAATATTTCATTGTTTTTCAATCGGTTATCCAGCCAATAGACACAGCAGGAAGTAAACTGTCATTGCATCCTTTAGGAGTGTGCTTATTCTTGCATCTTGCCCAACGACCGCACCGTATCGGCAAAAATCCTCTTTAGGGATGATGGCTTTGTTGCGTGTCTTCAGCCGATTGTTGTAGACCGTTTGAGGCGAACAATGCAAGAACTTGGCTATCTTCACGCTATCATTAATACCTAAACGCACCAACGCATAAATGCGTAATTCGGTATTCAGCAGTTCGCCCTCTTTCAGTACGATGCGTCCTTCAGGTTGGAGCAAGGCATTGAAGTCGCTCACGAAATCAGGATAAACGTGCAGGAAGATGGCATCGAAGTTATGATAGAATTCTTTCAACTCGTTTTGGGCCATCGTAGGCGTATCGGTTAATGCCTTGATTTCATCAAACTGTTTAACCTTAATTTTGCGATTCACGTTCTTACGAAACTCATCAAGTTTGCTGATATAGTTGGAGCAAATAGCAAATACGTAGCCTATATACTCTTCCTTCACATAATTCGACTCGCGCAACTGACTGTTGGCTTCCTTTAACTGAAGATTTACCGACTGCAATTCTCCATTTATCTCCGCCAACCTTGTATGCGCCTGTGACAACTCATCGATGTGTTTGTTCAGCAACCGGTTCATTTCATTCAGTCGGGCACGCGAACGCGACAAACTCTTCATTTGTACATAAATATAGCAAATGGCCCCTAATAGCACCACAGAAAGGATGCTTACCAACACTAAAAAGGAATGCAAACGTTCTTCCTGCCGACGGTTACGCTCCTGATAAGCCTTATGGATGGCATCCTGCACTTCAGATATGCCGACTACCCTTACCCTGTTGCGATAAAGTTGCGCAAGCTGAAGGCAATAATTAATATAGGTATAGGAATGATCTATGTCGCCCGACTCAAACAAAGCTTTGGACAGTTCTTCCAGTGAAGCAATGTCTCGATTGGCCGTGCGCACATCGGCCATAGCTGAGAAAATCATATACTTCAAATATTCTTCAGACTGTCCCACTTCACGATATAGGCAAGCCAATATATAAGCGTTCATGGCATCACGCCGTGTATCCAACTGCGAAATATCTACCTCGTGCTTTAGTTCACGAATCACCTCCGGTGCATTTTCGGTAGCCAGGAACTTCCATCCCTTATACCACAAATAAAATGGGTCTTCAGGGATGAGGACTGCATAAATGGAATCTTTATAAACCCTTTCCGTCCGATAATATCCCTGACTAAAATTACCCATGTCATGTTTGGAGTATTGCCCGAAATGGGAGTAGAGATACATCATCTGTCCGTAGTATTCTATCTGCAAGTCACGTGGAAGCTTTTTTCCGTCAATGCCTTCCAGCAGATCCAACGCTTCTTTCAGCAATCCGGTGGCCGAAAGTAAAAAAGATTTCTTGATGCGCCATTCTGCCAACCACTCCTTTCGGTCTAACCGGACTGAAATATCTAAGTTTGCATTTACATAAAGCATGGCAGAATCGGAATTATACACAAAGTACTCATCATAGAACATTTTGTTTATCCAATAGCGTTCTTCTGTCGTGCGGGTATGGGCGGCCTTCATGCGAAGCTGTTCTATCTTTTGTTCTTTAGCCTCAACAAACACATCTTTGCAGGCAATGAGCGAATCGAGCCTATCCAATAATTTTTCAACATCACTGCTATAAGGGGCAGCCGATAGGGGCAGATATAAAGACAAGGCAATAAGAAAAAGTAAATATTTCATATTATATTTTATATTTAACGTTAACAACTATGCAAAAATAATGAATTTTATAAATATTCTATAAGTGTCTGAAAACATTTTTTAATAAAAGTGTTCCCTATTAACTATTCTTGAAAAGATTTGCCTCTTAGAATAGGTTTATATTAAAATGATGAACTAAAGATATTTCAATCAGTTGCAAAGAACATAACACTAATTGTCAAAACAGATAATAAGTTTTTATCAAAATTGTTATATAATAGAATAGTAATTTTTATTTTATTATTAATGCTGATATATAGATTTTTATGATAAACAAACTTTATGGCGTTGGGGCAATATTATTTGGATATTTCGGACACACCTGTATTCACATAAGTGAACAATGTGTTTGAAACCTTATTGAGAGAATAGCAGAATTTAATTTTAGAAAATAAAAACTTTTGTATTGTAACCTACCTATAGTAATTATAACTTTTCCACATATTATATATAATAGCATACAAGATTAATTTTCAAAAGAAAAGCACACCTATCACCAATAAATAGTAAAAAAAAAAAAAAAACGCTTTGCGGTGGGCTTCATGCGCAAAGGTAACAAAAAGCCCTCTAATCATAAAAAGTAAAACTGGCGAAAAGAAGAAGAATACTATTTTTACTTTCTGCCAGCACATATAATTTGCAGTCAATAGAAATAAGTTTAGTCCGTTTCGGATATATAGACAAAAGATTAAACTTACCTTATTCTGAATATTATCGTCAGTCCAATAAAGAAATTCGAAAACAAGCCAGAACATGTTAAGAATAAGTATTTATAAGTCTCCCTCAAAAAAGAGAAGTAATGATTTGGAAACAATCATAATTTCTACAATATACTTTTTCTTATCACTCAACAACTTTTATGAATGCAAATAAAATAGAAAAAGAAGAAGACTTTCCGGTTCTTTTTTTTCTATTTTTGCATATTATTTACATAATAGAATTTATACAGAATAAGAAACAAGATAATTGAATATCAATACCCTAAAACCTTATTCGATATATTGTTTATTTATTCGATATAGACTCTAATAAAATTTTGTTATGAACATATACTTACGACTTGAACGCCCCGAAGATTATCGGGAGTCAGAAGAGGTAATGAAAGAGGCATTTTGGAATCATTACACTCCCGGATGTAACGAACATTATCTGTTGCACATCATGCGGGATTCTCCCAATTTTTGTGCCAAAACTCGATTACGTTGCAATTTCGGAAGGCAAGATTGTGGGAATTATCGTATTTCTGAAATCTTTTATCCTTGCCGATGATGGGAGCAAGAAAGAGGTATTGAGCATGGGTCCAATAGCTGTTTTGCCGCAATACCAACGCATGGGCATCGGCAGGAAACTGATAACACATACTTGCGATTTGGCAACTCAAATGGGATATCGCGCTATTTTATTGTGCGGTGAGCCTAATTACTACTCAAAAGTAGGATTTGTGGCAGCAGAACAGTTCGGCATCCGCACTGCAGAAAACAAGTTTTTTGAGGCATTACATGTATATCCTTTATACTCCAATGCTTTGAATGGCATTTCCGGACGATACTACGAAGACACTATATATGACATAGACCCGGATAAGTCTGTAGAATTTGACCGTTCGTTTCCTCAAAAAGAACGCATAACAGGTACTCCTACGCAAAAACGTTTTGCAGAAGTGTTCGCCATGCAGAAGGATTACGAGCCCATACAAAAGCATTTTTTATTGATTCGTGTACCCATCCTTTATATAAAGATTTTCAAAGAGCTGTATGATACGAGCTTCCCCGATATTTGAGCAACGAACACATGAGCAACAAATGGAAGCTTTCCAAAATAAGGCATACAAACTTTTAGCATTCACGGAAGGGAATGTTTTTCTTGGATTCATATCCTATTGGCAATTTGACACCTATTGTTATATAGAACATTTTGCCATCAATGCCCGTTTAAGAGGCAAAGGATATGGCAGTAAGCTACTTGACTGTTTCGTCCGTTCCATGGACAAAATTGTACTGTTGGAAATATACCCGATTACAGACAATATATCCGAAGCCCGCTTGCGGTTCTACCAGCGATGCAGATTCCATGAAAACCCTCACCCGCACAAACATCCGGTTTACCGTAACGGATATTGTCCCCATCCATTGATAGTCTTGACAACCCAAAGGGAAATTTCTCCAAAAGAATACCGACAGTTTGATGCCGACTTACGAAACATAGTGATGAATTTTAAACATTAATAAAGACAATGAAACGAAACAAAGTTGCAATTATCTTTGGCGGCAAGTCTGCCGAACACGAAGTGTCGCTCGCTTCTGCAACCAATGTATATCAAGCAATGAACAAAGAACGTTTTATGCCCGTCCTCATCGGAATAAATAAAAGCGGCGAATGGTTTTTACAATGGCGATTATCCGTCCAGTACAGTAAATCTTACAGAAAATGATTATTTTCAAAAGGCACAAAACGTATATCTATCATCGACTGGAGATAATATCAAAGTCATAAACAAAAAGACAATACTGTCTTGACAGATTTTTAATGTAGCTTTCCCCATCGTTTTTTGGTACATTTGGCGAAGATGGTACATTACAAGGCATTCTGAAATCGGCAGGGATTCCCTTTGTCGGTCCGGATGTACTCGCCTCAGCCATCGCAATGGACAAGGATATTGCCAAACGACTTTTCCAATTGGAAGGCATTCCTGTTGCATCATCATACACCGTTTACAAACACAATGCGTCAAGTTATACATTCAAACAAATAACCGACCGCATGGGACTCCCTTGCTTTGTCAAGCCAGCCAATGCAGGCTCATCTGTCGGAGTCAGCAAAGTGAGAAGCGAAGCGGAATACCGAAACGCTTTACAAGAGGCATTCCGTTACGACAACAAAGTGCTTGTGGAAGAAGCCGTTATCGGCAAAGAGTTAGAGTGTGGTGTCTTAGGAAACGAAGATGCCCGTGCATCAGTAGTCGGTGAAATTGTGGCTACAGAGAACTTCTATTCATACGATGCAAAGTACATCAGTTCGACCGGAGCAACCCTACAAGTTCCCGCACACATAGATAACACTTTATCCGATTCCATTCGGGAATATGCGGTAAAAGCTTTTCATGCCATAGGCTGTGAAGGTATGGCACGTGTGGATTTTCTGCTTTCCGACAATGGTAAACTTGTACTGAACGAAATAAATACGCTTCCCGGATTTACAGCTATCAGTATGTATCCCAAAATGTGGGAACAAACAGGTATATCCGAGAAAGAGTTAATAACGGAACTCATTACACTGGCTGTGCAACGGCATGAGCGTGACACTAATCTATCTGTAGAAGTGAAGCCATGAAAGCCGAAGAGTCCGTCATTATCTAATGGGAAAATATCATTTATGTCGATAATACTCAAAATCACATTTTCTGACAGTCAGTAAGAATATCCAAATTCCCCTTTTCTGCTTCAACAAAAAAATACTGGCGAAAAGAAAAGCTGTATTCTTTTTTCGCCAGCACATATCATTCGCCACCAATTAAATTAGTTTAGTCCATTTTGGGCATATAGACAAAAGAACAAACTAAACTGATTTTCTAATACTCCTAATATTCTCATTCTATGGCTTACCCAACTTATCAGCTTCCTTTCTCAACTGTTCGGCTTGTTCATTGAGTAGCCTTGCACGCTCCAACGCTTCCGCCTGTTTCTTACTGCGATATTCAAAGTCTATCACAGAATCGGTCAGAATTTATATCAACCATTATTCTAAAATTACGATAGGTCTCCAATGTTATTTTCTTAGTATCCCCAATATGCTGCTGACCTTGCATTCTATTCCGTATATCGTCAAGCTGACTTTGAATAGTCTGCAACTTCTCTATAGGAACAGCCAGGTTACTGTGCAGTTTCGACAATGCCTGTTCAATTGCCCCAACCGTTCGAGTGTTTCCTCCCAGTTGGCTAGCGTTACCTGCGCTTCCTGCTTCTCTTTCAGTTCCGTAACCATAGAGAGAAGCCCCTCTAAAATCAAACTGTCTCTCATGTCTTTACAGTTTAAGTTGTTTTTTCTTCTTTCTCAAATTCCAGTTTGGCTCTTCATCTATCAAAGACGGGGATGAGGAAAATTCTAATTCTTTCACCGCTTTTCTGCAAATCGTTCCACTTCAATTTTCTTATATCGCTTACACGCAACCCACACAAACAACTAAAAAAAACTTGTTTCATTATCTCATATTTGCACTCTGTCCCGATAAGCCACTTCAATTCCTATATTGTCAAATACTCCCTACAGCTGACTTCCGTTTTTACCTTACTGGTAAAATCAAACTTTTTCGTTGGATTGACCGTAATAATCTCCTCTTTATAGGCTTTATAGCAGTACGCAGCACCACATAGTAAGCAATAACGGAATTATGACTGAATACACCTCCAGCCTTTAACAAACCAAACTTGCTCATTTTTTTTCGCTTATTTCAAGAAATCCACAAAGCTATTTAAAAAGTCCTTATCTATATCACGAAAAGCTATATAACCCCTCTGAACAACTTTAATTCACGAATAGCATTATCAATAGTCTTTTCGTAATTCAAGCTGCCACGTTCTTTAAATTGGTTCCTCATGTTCATTAAATAATCAATCACATTCACTTTTGACTTATTAGTGTTCTGAAGGCCGTGTACATCATTTTGCAACTATATTATCCGCTTGCTTTGAATGGCTTTTTGCAATAGCCAATGTAACTTCGTTCTTCGCCTTATCCTCTCTTGTCTTTTCGGGTATAAGGTATAATTTCAAAAATTCATACTGCCGTTTACCGCCAACATAATTTTCTTCTCTAATAACATCACCTGTATAGTAGTCCCAATAAATAGCAAACTGCTTGAATCTAATCCTTACGGGTTCTTTCAATTTAACTTCTTGTTTTTTCTTCGATATAATTACGTTCCTATTTTTTACTGATGCAAATACAACTATTTGTTTTGTTACTCCAACGGATACGAATAATAAGATAGTAACAAAGTACACGCATTTATTAGACTAGTCAGTCAAGAAAACAAGGGAAATAAATGGAATTACATGCAGTAAATATAAATTAACAATTAACATATTGTATTTAACACAGTACATCACTTTATCTATCATTTTATAACTAACAACTATTGATTATATTCTACCATAAAATTTATAAATATAAAAATAGTTTAATACTACAGTCTGTTTTTCACAGCTTTCCAAGAGTCATCTCACATAGGGAACCAATCATGCTTATTCAGGAAGCCCCCAATATGTATTTCTACAAAATCCTAACTGTTTTTAATTTTAATAGATGTAACATAATAATCTAAATGCCACCAAGCAATACCTCTTGAATCCCGCCGTATTTCAATTCTCTTTTTCCCATATAACGATTTTCCCATTTTTATTTATCCCGTCAGTAGCTCCACCTTGCCGGGTTCAGGGTGCGAAGCTACGGACGGGGCCCAAAATCTGCAAGGCCGCTTCGCGCCCTGCGGGTTTTTGGCGAAAATTTTTCAATCCGTCCAGCCGGGCGGTTGAAAATTTTTTCACCAAAAGCCTTGCATATTTTCTCCCCGTCCGTATCTGCCCCCTGAAACGAGCAAGGTGAAGCCACCGACAAGGCATAAAAAAAAAGTCAATGTTATGAAAAAGAGAATTGAAATACGGCAGGATTGGAAACGAGGCTTCGGCTCCGCTCCAACCGGCATTAAAAATTGGGTGAAGTGGTCGCTGGTCGGTTTCGTGGTCTATGTGGCGGTGCGTTTCGTGTGTGCCTTTTGGGGTGGTATTCTGCCCATGTTGGCAGTTTTGGCGGTGGTGGTTTTCCTCATCCGTGCCGTGTGGTGCATCCTTTGCGTGCTCGCTCTTTTCATCCTTGCGCTTTGCGTGATACTCTGACAGAATATGAATCATTTTAAAATCAAATCATTATGAACAGTACATTTATTGGGAGCCAACAGAAGTTACGACAGAGACGTTCAGACCGTTTCAGTCAACCAAGTGGTAGTATTGGAAGGCTACAGCTATGACAGCTATGTTGTGTATGAAGTAAGCCGCAACGGGTGGGGAATAACCTATCATCTTGTCAATTTGCGGACATACGAGTTTCATACATCCGACCTTATCCGGCCGTTATCGGAAAAATTCGGAATAGGAATCTATTACGATGATGCGAACCCCAAGTTTTTAGATCCGTTGGAAACAGCCGCTTTACTCACCAAGGCAAAAGAGAAGAAAGCCGAAGAAGAAAAGAAAGCGAAGGAAACAAGAGAGGAATACGGACGTATCGCCAAAATCGGTGCGGAGCGTTTGCGCCCCCTTGTCCCGACGGATGCAAAGGCGGTCATTATCGGCACGTTACGGGTAAACGAGTGCGACAGCTATACGGACTATTATGGCTACAGTATAGCAAGAACCGTCATTTTAGGCTTTTCCAAACATACACGCAACCTCTTTTCAGAAATGCGCAAGCATGCCGCCAATTTTGAGGGAACAGCCTATTTGGCGGAATATAACGCAGATTACGAACACCGTGAAAATTACAGCATGGGAGACGGTATGTATCTGGGCAGGAACAAGTACAGCGGTTGGACGGTTGAGAAAGAGCCTATCCACGACCTTGAAAAATTCATAGAACGGTATGCGCACACCGCAGGGGATGAAGCCAACCTTTGTATGAAAGCACCGCAGACGGACAGCGATACGGCAGAACAATCCACAGCAACCGCAGACCTTTCAACCCTCAGTCTTGAAATCGTGGAATACAGCGAGAAGGCGATTGCCGTATTCGGTGACACCAGGCCGATAAAGGACATTCTGAAAGACCTGAACGGTCTGTTCCGTGCGAACCTCACCTATAAGGGCGAAAGGCGTGCAGGGTGGATATATTCCAAGAAGCAGGAAACGAAAGTAAGGGAAGCACTCGCCACGTGCATCCGTGTATGACAGCATGAACGGCAGGGCGGAACAATCCGCCCGCCTATCAACGAACCCATAAAAAAGTAACGACATGAGAACGGAAACAAGAACATACACCCTCTATCGGATAACCGAGTTATCCGAGGAAGCCAAAGAGAAAGCACACACCGAATGGTTGTACAACCGATATTTTTACGGTTGGACACACGAGAACCGTCAGACCCTTGATACCTTTTGCGAACGCTTCGGCATTGTGTGCCGTAATTGGAGATATGACGCATGCAATTACAGCTATGACTACCGCAGCAGGCAGGAAGACTGCATAGACGGGCTAAACGGTTGGCGGTTGGCGGCCTATCTGATGAACAATCATTGGAACGACCTATACACGCCAAAATATTTTTGGAAAGGGACGAAAGGACGAAAAAGCAGGATATTTGTAGATGCCTGTTGTCCCCTTACGGGCTATTATATAGATAACTGTATTCTTGATCCGATTTATCAGTTCTTGAAATCCCCCACCGAAAATATCACGTTTGACTGCCTTATGAACGAATGTCTCGACAGTTTTTTCCGTGCTTGTCGGGATGATATGGAAAGCACCCGGACTTTGGAACACTTCACGGAAGAAAGCAACGCCAACGGTTGGGAATACCTTTCAGACGGAAAACCATTCAATTAATTATCAACATTTAAAACTTATCATTATGAAGACGAACAAGAAAGTACAGACGAACAGCGTACAGAAATCAGAGAAAGAAAATGCAGTAAAGGTGACCGCTTTGGCAATCATCCCGAAACCGATGACACTACTCACACCGCAGGACGTGCCCACGGCTACCGAAGTGACAGAAGCACCCGAAACGGCAACCGTTCCCACCGTTACGGAAGAAGCATCGCAGCAGGCCACTTTCAAGACACCGCTTGCAACGGCCACAGCCGAAACAGACCTTGACATCACTACCATACACCCAAGCACGGACAACCACCGCAAGACGTTCAATGACGCATCATTGCAGGAACTTGCGGAAAGCATTCGGGAAGTAGGAATCCTGCAGGCCATTGCAGTACGCCCACGCACGGAAGGCGGTTATGAAATTATATACGGTGAACGCCGTTACCGTGCCTCATTGCTTGCAGGAGCAAAGACCATAAAGGCAACCATATATAACAATGTGACGGACGATGAAGCGGAAGACATGTCGTTAAGCGAGAACTTGCAGCGTGAGCAGGTACGCCCCACTGAAGAAGCAAAAGCGTTCAAGCGGTTGCTTGAAAAGGGCAGATATGACATGTATTCACTGACCGCCCGTTTCGGACGGAGCGAGAAATATATCTATACCCGATTGAAACTGAACGAACTCTATGCGCCTGTCGGTGAACTGTTGGACAATGAAACAATCACTGTCAGCGTAGCCGAGGAGATAAGCACCTATGAGCCCGATATACAAAAGGACGTGTACGAGAAGCACCTCAAAGAGGGGAACGGTGAGGATTGGACGGGATATACATTGAACCTCTTCAAAAGGTACTTTGAAAAATACTATACCACCGACCTTGGGCAATACAAGTTCGACAAGACGGAATGCAAGACATGCGTACACAACGCAGCCAATTACAACCTTTTTGCCGAGCATAACGGGTGCGGACACTGCACCAACCGCAAATGTCTGGAAGCCAAGAACGCAGCCCATGTGGCAAAAGAGACGGAGAAACTTTTGAAATCCGATCCGAAGCTGGTTGTCGCACGCCCCTACTACGGAAGCCGTAACGATATGGCACTACAGAAATTGGACAGAAAAGGGCATGAAATCAAGGAACTTGACTACAACGTATCGGCAAGGGAATTCCCCAAAGCACCCGAAGCACCGAAGAAAGAGCAGTTCACCCAAACGAAAGAGTACGAACAGGCGGTGCAGACATTTGAGCGCAGAAACGAGGAATATGCCCGAAAGGTGGAGGAACTTGACCGCATGAAGGAGGAAGGCAGGATAAAGACCTATGTAAAGGTGGACAGACAGAACCCGAACTCTGCTACGTGGAGATAAACAGGAAGGAAACCGCCCCCGTCACTATCGGGACATTGCAGGAAAGGGACAAGCGTTTCAAACAGCTTTCCATCGAAAAGACCGTTGCCGATACGAAAAAGATTGTCCGTGAGAACGACTATCCCGAAAGCCCGTTCACGCAGTACGAAGACGGTATGGTTTATTTCGCCATGCTTGCCCAACTTCAAAGGAGACATTTCCCGCTTTTCGGCATCAAGGACCAGCCTTTCGCATTGGACGAGAAACAGCGGATGAAAATCGTTGCCAAACTGACGGACGTACAAAAGACGGTAATCAAACGGGACTTCATCAGCCACTTCCTTTGTGAGAACGGCCACGGAGACAACAACGCATCCAAGCTGCTGAGGGACTTCGCAAACATGCACTTCCCCGACCAATACGGACTTGTCAAAGCCACCCACGAGGAAGAATATCAGAAACGGCATGAACGTTTGGAGGAAAGGATAAAGGAAATGAAGAAAGCGGAAAAGAAAGCTGCCAGGGAAGCCGAAAAACAGCAGACGACAGAAAAGACGGAAAAGAAGACCACCGCCCCGAAAACAGAGAAGCCCGAAAGCGGAAAAGCCGCCTGACCCCAAGCGGAAAGCATGTGCCGGAAACAACATCCGGCACATCTTTTTCACCGCCCCCGAGAGAACAGAGGGCAGGGCCGGACGACCCCACCCACACCGCCACCGTAAAACCTTTTAAAATATTTGCGAATGAAATATATAAGAATGTTCCCGGACGTGGAGTATTCCACCGACAGGGATTTTTTCCTTGAAAATCAGATTGTCTGCATTGTAAGCAGGGAGGGCACGAAGTTTTGCAGCCTGATAGAAAACCGTCTGTTCATGCGTTCCCAAAGCCGCCATATCAGCAAGCGGATGCAGCTGCATATCATGTGTGAAATCCACAAGGAAATCTGCCGCCTTCGCTATGGCGGCGAGCCGGTGGAATGACCTGCCACACCCCACACCTGAATACTTCCTCTCAAAAAAGTCGGGCAATCCCTATGCGGTTGCCCGGCTTTTTTCTATTTTTGCAGGGTTGAATCAAAAAAAGAAGGTTATAAGATTAAAGAATTTGAATGATAACATATTAGAATAGCTTTTAGCTGTTTATTCCCGAACACGAAACGACCAATTTTAATGCAGGAGAATAAACGAGCGGAGTCCTTGTCATATCCATTGGCACGGACTTAACTCGTCTCCTGCGAGGCGCTTGGTCGTGCCTGTGTTCGGACTTGTTAAGTTCCGTGCTTTTTTCGGTACTTAACAGTAATTACGGACAAGGCATTAACAAAAAAACTCATGGAAATATGTATGACAGGAATGTTGCCGTTACAGGCTGTACCATTGAAAAGACAAGCCGATACGACCGGTTTAGGGAAAACAATATCCGTATGGAACTCTACCGTATTATTCTTGCACTTTATGATGAAGGATACCGCATGTTTTCCTGCAATCTGAATACCTATATCGGATTATTGGCGGCAGATACGGCCATCATGCTCCGTGAAGCGGACAAATGCCCGGAGATACATCTTTCAGCCGTCATCACCGGTACACGCTATCCGGCAGATACCGACAAAGTGTATTGCGCCTTATATGATGACCTGATAAAGAAGGCGGACAGCAAGGAGACGCTTTCTGAGAAAGACAGCCTCACCGGTGCGCTTGCCGCAAGCCATATCATCTGTTATTACGAGGACTTTTCTTTGGAAATGCAGCGGATACGCATGTCCGCCACTCCTTGTACCAATATCCGCAAAATGATATAGGCATCTATTCTTTATCGCAGGTTACAACAACTTTTCCAGCCGGACAATCCGTTTTTCGGTTGATGGATGCGTGCTCATGATATATTCGGTGAACGAAGGCCGCTCCCACCCGTTTCCGCCACCTCCAGCCGACGCAGGAACGAGAGCAGGCCCTCCCCGACAACCGTAACGTACCGCATACGTGTCGCAACGGTATTCGGCATATTTGTTGATATTCACGTCTGCTATCCGACTGATACCGTAAATCGTATGATGCAACAGTTTATAAAAGGCTCCACCAGAGTCTGGCCATCCCCACCACGGCGAAACGGACAGCCGGAACCACGGCGATTACCAGATTGCCTGCCAATCCGAAAAACAGGGCCAGAATCAGGAACAGCCCGTACAGGCAGCGATAGCCCAGCGACTGCATAGAGAAAAGAAGCACCTGATAGACAAAATCATAATGCGAGATGTGTCCCACCTCATGGCTGATTACCCCTTTGAGTTCCTCGTCCGATGCCGTCTGAAGAATACCACCTGTCAGCCCGATTGTATGGAAGCCGAAAGTCACGGCATTCGTGCGTGCGTCCCTGTTGCAGTAGATATTCAGCTTCCTCTCCATCCCCATTTCCGAAAGCAGGCGTTCCACCCGTATCCGTTCCTCACCGCCCAGCGGTCTGTAACCCTCTTTCATCCGCATCAGCCATACGTTCAGCGGTGAAAGGCTGTACAGAATATAAAGCAAGACCATATAGAAAGGCAATGAACAGACCAGATGATGCGCAAAGCCGTATCGGGCAAACAATCCCGGCAGGAAGGAAGGGGACACCCATTCCACGACAGCCAGCAGCAGGACATAAAAGGCCGATATAAGAATAATGTTTACCACCGCCACATAAGAGAGCAGAAGCAATTTGAATAAAAAGCGGAATATCCTGAGTGTTGTTTTCATACGTATCTGATTGATTAATTAACTTCCGGCTAAATATAGAAACAAATTCCGTGCAATAGGAAACAATTACTCATTCCTTTGTTTTCATTAAGCAAATTTCATAAAATCAAGAACGGCGGGATACCCCACCGTTCTTCCTGACCGGCCTGACAACGGCTATTCTCCAGCCGTATCATTCGCTGTATCAAATGTTACTGTCAGTTCCCTTTCCTGTCCGAAATTGTCCCGGACAAAGAATTTCAGTTCCGAGCGTCTGGCACTTGTCGAACGGTAAAAGAGGGTGAATACCTGCCTGACCGGATTTTTCCTATCCAGTTCCGGCACTTCCGCCAACGGCCTCACTTCCCGGTTGACGAGTCTTACGCCTTCACTGTCCGTCACCTCTCCCTTGCCTTCCATCTGGATGTAACCGATTTCATACTCCGCCTTTTCATAGTCCCCTTCACGGTCAAGATAAAAGCGTATCTCCACCGTTTCACCCGTTTCAATCTGTTCTTGCAGATACCATGACGAGAGGCTGAAATCATAATCCTGCCGGATGTCTATAGCATCGTTGCAGGAACCGAAGGCCAGCACCGCAAAGAGTGCGCCTATACATATATATAGTACATTTTTCATTTTTAAGTTTCTCCTTTCTCTTTTCATTAGTTAATGATAAGGCGGACTCCCAGTCCTACCTGCGTATGGAAATTACCCGCATCGGTTCCGAACAGGGCCCTTTCCTTGACTTGCAGCAGGAGCATCACCCGGTCGGTCAGATAAGTCTCAAAGGCCGCAGTCAGCCCACCGCCATAGATAAAGCAGTCACCGTTTGTCACCGTCGCCCCGTCAGGAAGCAGGGAGGTTCCCCGGTTGACCGTCTCGAAACCGCCCAATGCCGAGAGTCCGATACGTAGACATACATTCCGGCCCTTGTCCCACAATACGGGAATAAAGTAACCGAGTTCCCCTGCGAACTGCGCTTTGGGTATCGCCTTATTTTCATAGGTGTACTCCTTTATCTGATAATCCAGGCCATACAGCCAATAGGTACGGTTACGGTTGGTATGTGTAAAAGGCCAGCGAGGTGAAGTAGTGGCGTTCACCGCCACTCTTCCATGAAAGGAAATGATTCACCCCGCCCGTCGTAAACTGTATGCCCGTCTGCCCCGGCAAGTCACGCTGCGCGTATGCTTCGCCCGCAAGGAGCGACAGTACAGCAGCTGTCAATATGAATAATATTCTTTGCATATACATTATATATAAGTTATTATTTCAGGTGCAGCTCACTGATTGGTTTTGCCGCCACAAGGTCTGTATTCTCTATGCGGAACGACTGGTGACGGGCACCACCCTTTTCGTAAATCTCCACTACCAGCAGCTTGTCATCCGGCAGTGTCAGCTTGGGCAACACGAAGATGTTGCGTACCGTGGCCTTGCCGTCCACCGTTGTCAGACGGTTGTAAGTCCTTACCGGCTCTATAATATTCTCCTGCATGGCCGTGCGCCTGGCCACCTTCTTGTCGACCACCTTGAAACGGATATGGTCTATGTCGAACGATATGTCCGAAGTGTTGCGCAGGGAAGTATGCAGGTACAGCAGGTCATTGTTGATATAGATTCCTTTGAGCAGGGTCTGTATGCCGTACTTCTTGCAGCCGATATGCCTGATGTCCCTTTTGTTCTTCTTATACAGCGTGTACATGATGCGGTTCACCACCAGCGGTGTCTCCCCGCCGAGTTCCTTCAGTTTCACGAACATGCGGTCGTCAGCCGCCCCGCCCATCGGGTTCTTCCGCAGCCAGTCTTCCATCTCAATGGAAAGTTGTGCCGGTTCATTCTTATATACCACATTAAAGGAATAGAAGCAGCCGTCAGCCGTAATGACCGAGAAGTTCGTCTCGCCCTCAAAGCCCTTTACGGCAGACTTGATACGTACCACATTCTCCGCCCCCGTAGCTTTGTCGGCAATGATGTCGTAGGAGCCCAAATCCACATATTTCACTTCCGAAGGGAACAGGATATGTACGGTCTTCGAGAAAGTCACCTCGATGAGGTGCGGTGCGATAATCTGATTGGTGGGGAAAATCCTTGTTTCCACGGATTCCTGCGCCTTTACCGACAATACGGTCAAAAGCATTACTAATGATAAAATAATTCTTGTCTTCATCTGATTACTGTTTTTTTGAGATTAATAGAAGTTGATAATTTGCTTTCACGACCACCTTCACCTCACGCATCTTTTGTGGCCAGGTATTGCGACCCGCCGCCAAGCACGCCCCTTGTCACGTCCATGACCAGTTGCTGCGAGGCACTGCGTGCGAATGAGATGCTTGTCCCGAAACTGCCCCCGATATTGGCGGCGGCTTCCTTCATGGCGGTACGTTCCGCTGTGAGATTTCGGGACGAAAAAGTCCTTCCTGCCCGTCCATGAAATTATCGTAAGCCACCAGTTCCACCGCAGGATATTGCCGCCGCTTCCTGGAGTTTAACATATGGTTATCCGTTAGCAATACGTAACTGGAACGAAGTACAATTGAG
>VOFK01000400.1_pt1 | contig 34000 bp, 40 predicted proteins | sample 5384121 | NCBI WGS metagenome assembly VOFK01 (sample SAMN12384730, study PRJNA508395) | human gut metagenome | isolation source: healthy gut J | host: Homo sapiens | reverse complement strand
GTCGTATTCAAAGCATTTCGTTTATTAGCGGTACTCATTGCAAACGTACCTGACAGATATTTATCCGGATCGGTTGCGTGCAGTGCAGCCGTACGAGTTGCGGTCAGATATTCACGGGCACCGGACAACGGCATTCTTTTCGGCTTGGTGGTCTACAGACAATCCATAACTGAAAAGAGATACTCCCTTTACCGGCTTTTCCTTGTTTGGTTGTAATCATAACAATACCACGAGAAGCCTTTGAACCATAAATGGCTGTTGAAGCTGCATCTTTCAATACTTGTATGGTTTCTATATCCGCATAATTAATATCCTTCATAGTACGAATCACGCCGTCAATGATTACCATAGGAGAATCACTTTCGGGCGCAGTAGTCGTTCCGCCACGTACTATAATCTGAGGGTCAGCCCCCGGTTGGCCGGAATTTACACGGATTTCCATACCCGGCACTTTTCCCTGTAACATTGACATCGGATTTCCTGTCGGCGAAATTGCCATATCTTTTGAATCCACTTTAGTAATGGCACTGGTCAATGCTGCCTTGGACTGTTTACCATACCCGATAACAACAACATCTGATAAAGCTACCGAACTGCTTCTCATCGTCACCAGGATATTGTTCCGCCCCTTTACCGGTATTTCCTGTTTTTCCATTCCTACAAATGAGAATACCAAAATACCGTCTGCCGGAGCAGTGATGGAATATTTTCCATCCAAATCTGTTACTGTTCCTTGTTGAGAACCTTTCACTAAAACCGAAACCCCTATTAACGGTTCTCGTGTATCGTCCAAAACAACTCCGTTTACTGTTACCTTCTTTTGTTCTATACCCAAAGCCTCGAGCGAAGCCGAGAATGCAGGTATACAAAAAGAGAGGATAACCAATAAGATACCCGACATGCGGAGTAGCTTACTCTTTAAAAAAAATGCATTTAACATAAATTGTAGATTACAAGTTAATAACTCTAATTTCAGGTTTTTCTATTTTCTTGTTTCATATATTATAAAAATTATTTTTGCAACAAAAGGAGAAGCCGGTAATCCGAAATTTGAAAATAAATTCAACGGCTGATAATTTCTGAACCCGTACTTAACCCCTACCGGTTCGGGAACTTGATCGCTAGTCAGCATCACTTTGGTTTTATTATCAAAAAAGAACAGCCTTCGCCGGATAATAAATACCATCTTTTTCCTGCAATCTCAAATCCGACAATTTCCCTGTCATAAGATGTCATCCCCATTTCTGCATAATCGAACTCCACAATTATCTTTTCCTTATCTATTGTAAAGACTTGTAGAGAGGACCACTATAAGGTGTTCCGCTACGCTGATAAGTTTTTGGCTAATGCCCACAGAGCAAGTCGCTTCCCCCTACACTCTCCCTTATCAGAGGGTGTACGCAGGTGCGATTTCCAATATCCGCCGTGACAACCATACCCGCATTAGGGATCTCCTTCAAACATTCCAGTTGCACTTGGCGAATTTCAGCCGCTTCCGTCTTATCTGCATTTTTCCGTCCGTAATCATAGGGTGCTATCTGCACATAATAAAAAGGAAATTCACCTTGGTTCCATTCTTTCCGCCAAGACCTTACCATCGCCGGAAACAATCGCTTATATACCTGCGGATTATTTAAGTTACTCTCTCCCTGATACCAAATGGTACCTTTTAATGGTGAATTGCTTTATCGGATGAATCATCGCATTGTATAGTAACGTGGGTTCATCTTTTGGTCTGGCAATGTCTTTAGATCTTTGGTCAGTACCGACAAAGATATTTCCGGGAATTTTTCCGTATATACCTCTTTATTAATCCATGACTCAATCTTGGACCCACCCCAACTGGAACAAATGACACCTACCGGCACATTCAAAAACTTTACGCAGATAACTTGCAAAAAAATAGGCAGTGGCACTGAAATCCGCGACATTAGCCGGTGTAGACTCCACCCAAGGAGTTGCCACGCAATCATCTAAAACAGTCTGACTACTATTTATTTTTAAGCGTAATCATACGAATATTATCGGATGGGAGAGCTGTTGCAATAGCATCACATGAGCCCTCCACCGGTTGTCCCCTAAACCCTTTTTACAGGCATTTCCATATTCGACTGTCCCGAACATAACCATACTTCCCCTATCAGTAGAACATTAGTAAGTGTTACCGGTTTTCCGTCGGATATAGTAATGGTATAAGGACCACCGGCAGAAGGTGTCTGTACCTGTATTTTCCACGTACCATCCGATGCGGAAGTGGTTGTATAGTTTTTATTATCCCAAGATGTTCTAACTGTAATTTTTCGAGAACGTGTAGCCCATCCCCACAGATTGACATTGGTATTCTGTTGCAATACCATATCATTTCCAATAATTGCCGGTAGCTTTACCTTTGCTCCCAAAGGTAAAAAGACAAAGCATACCGACAATTATGCATAGTATTTTTTTCATGATCTATAGTTTTAAATATTAATCCTTCATATCAATGGTCTTAGGTCGCAAACATGTGACCAGAATGACCAGCATAATTAATACAAATACTGCCAGAAGCGCAAAATCACGTCCCAAATGTCCGGCATCCGTAGATTCTCCCAGAATACTGGTTATTGCCGCCCCCTGCAAATACTCCGCACATATTCATTATACCGTATGCCGTTGCCCTATAACGGGCTGAAACAAACTGGCAAAAAGAATCGGCATATTATTTGCGTCGAACATTCCGAATCCCACTCCGAACAAAATTGTTCCCAACACTAATGCGAAAATGGAATGTCCGAATCCGATAAACAATAAAGAGGGAATGATAAAACCCAACCCCAAAGCTCCCGTATATACCCTTCCTCGTACATTTCTGAGCACCCAACGGTCTGATATATATCCACCGACTAACACTCCGAACAGTGACGACAAAGCGATGGAAATAGTAGACATCGGTCCTGCCACGGAAATATCAATAGACAAGCTCTCTGAAAAAAGAGTCGGCAACCAGTTTTTTGCCGCCCATCCCGGAGTGCCCGGCACACAAAAAGTAAAAACAGGATAATCCAGAAAAAGACATTAGAAAACAACATAGCCAAGCTCTTCAGAACCGGTATCTTCGTCACCTTTTCCTGCATAACAGAGATCGTTCCTCTTTCCTTATCCCGTAAGAAAAAAAGGCCAGAATGACCCCCATATCCTACCCCAATAATACCGAACCAGTGGAAGGTACTATGCCAAGAATACATGGCTGCAAAAGTAGCTCCGAAACCACCTATCGCCTGACCTACATAGAGCCCTGTCATATGTATTCCCACTGCCAACGAACGTGTCTTATCTTGATGAAAATCAGCTATCAAAGACAGAGCGGCGGGCAAATACAATGCCTCACTTATTCCCATAATTCCACGAAGCCAATAAAGCTGGTCAAAAAGTGGTGGCATACCCCATCAAATATGTCACTCCAGACCATACACACAGGCTGCCTACAATCAACCATTTACGACTCATACGATCACCGATAATCCCGGAAATGGGACTCATCAACCCATATACCCACAAAAAGACCGCCATCAATCTGCCAAAATTTGCAGCCGACTCCAGTTCACGGACATCTGCCATCATCGGAATCCGCATAGTAGAAAGCATTTGTCTATCCATATAGTTGAGTAAAAGCAACTCCCCCATAGTAATCCGACTATCACCCATGGATATATATTTGAAGTTTTACTGTTCATGGCTTACCTGTTTAGAATTTCAGTCAAATCAATTTTAATAAAAGCCATATTTGCCTGACTGCTTTCATATAATATCCCTATTGAATTTTCATCTATTGACGTGATACTGGAATAACCGGCACTACGATACTGGTCAAACAAAATCCAGTATTTCTCAGGCCATGTCATTCCATCGTCAAAACTAACTTTCAAAGTCAACTTATCCCGTGTCTCATAATCGCTGGGATTGGCAAATAATAATATGCTTCTCTTTTCTCCACCCACAGTATAATCATGACGGTGCAAACTTGCCATACACGTCGGTTCCACCAATGCTTTCCGTGATGTAGAGTGCTCTGTCCATGTCTCACCCAAGTCTGTTGTCGTACAAATTCTCCGGCCATTTACTTCTTTATTACCCCGGTTTCTATTATCACGCATATTCAGCATCACCGTACCGTCACTTAATTGTGCTGCATTACATTCCGTCACATTCGAATATGCCGGATTACTGGTCATCCAAGTTTTTCCATGGTCTTTACTATATGTAATATTGGAAAATGCGGTTCCTTTCTCATCACGTCCCTGCGTAGGAAAAACCAAAGTACCGTCTGCCAATGTAATCCCTTGTCCGGGAGCCGGAGCAAACAACCACCATTCAGGGCGTTTAGTCTTACCTGTTATATTATCAGGAAAAACTCCATGTCAGTCCGTCGTCCGTACTTTTAGTTATCAGAAATTGACAGGTTTCTTTCAAACCGATTCCAGGTTGCGATCCTTTCTTCCTCCACTGGTGTATCCAGTAAGTACTATTTTCATTCAAGCCCTCTATCCACTTGCCATTGTCATCCAATGCACCATGCATCCACAATCCGGCTATATAAATGTCATTTGTATTTTTATCCACAAGGATACAAGCATCACTCACTCCATTAAACTTTTGCGGCAAACCTCCCCATTCTCCCATATCCAATACCGTTTGAATGGGTTGCCACGTCAGTCCTTTATCAAAGCTACGATGAAGAGCGATATCTATGTTCCCCTGCAAATCACGAGTCAAATCATAGCGGGCATCAAATATAGCCAACAACGTTCCGTTGTTACTGGTAGCCAGTCCAGGAATACGTGTTGAAACGATACCATCCTGTCCCTTCTGTCTTAACGCCATTCCCACTCTCAAGGGGACAACATCCTTATTCGAAACTTTCAGCTCTCCCCGGCTCGTTTTTATCCGGCTACAATTCACACTAATACGATGTGTCAGTGAAACCGTATCTTTCAATGTCACTGCTACCCAGAAAGACAAGGAATCATCTTTCACTTGTATATTATCTGTAAAAGAAATTTTCCGTTCAGCAGGTACCGGTCTACATATCAGACGGGATTCATCTATCAGCCCGTTTTTATGAGTTCCGTACACTGCAACAGAAACAATATCAGACAAATCCGTACTTCCCTGCAAATCAACATCAATTTGCCGAATGGTATAAGGACTGTTGTCTGTTTGAATCAAAGTTGCCTTAATAGTCGGATTAATCTGCTTCTTGACTAAAACAGGGATAACAGGTCTTTCCAGTTCCAACCTTATATCTTTACCCAAAGATATATCCGGTATCAATAACAAAATCATCGAAAATATGATAAATATTTTCTTACTTACTTTCATAGTATCTTTATTTTAGGTAAATTTGAACGCATTTAACTAGATTAGGGGAGATAGACAGGAAGTAAAGTAGCTAAACCCCAGCAATACACTTTTACTGTCATCTCCTCTTTCTTATCATTAAAATTCAAAGAATTTTATCGCATCCAAATCACCTTTTAGTTTTTCATACTCTTCCGTTGAAAAAGCTTTTTATCGGTAACCGGCAACTGCCGCAATCAAGACCTATAAGTTTCATGATAGCTTTACCACCACGTACGCCGCCACCATATTTAATAATCACACTTCCACTGTACGTATCGATTTCATCTGCCAGGCACGTGCTGTTTCCACCTCATTTTTCTTCATTGATTCGAAAATGGCATGATAGACATTAGGGATATAATTATATGTACTTCCCACACCTGCCACTGCTCCCATAGATAAACCGGCAATCAGAATCTCGTCAAAGCCATGTAATACTTCAAACTTATGCTGCTCCAAACCGATACAAGCCCCCATCTCCATCAGGTTATTATGAGTAAACTTCGTTCCTACCAAATTTGGTATTTTCTTCTTGCCTTCTATCAAAAATTTATCTACCGGCAAGTTAACCCCTGTGATTGACGGCATATTATAATAATAGAAAGGCAACTCACTGGCGGCCCGGCAAATCGGTGCAAAAAAAATCGACCAGTTCATCTACCGTTCCCGGCTTGAAAAAAGAAGGTGCTATTGAAGCGATAGCATCAGCTCCAGTTTGTGCCGCGTGGCTTGCCAGTTCCATTGCGTCTCGTTGACAGTTTGAACCGACATGTGCAATCACTTTAAAACGTTTAGCAGCAGAGGCTACCCATTTTTCAAGAACCGCCTTACGCTCGTCAATAGTCAACGAAGAAAATTCACCAGTCGTACCACACACAAATACCCCTTTTACAGGAGTTGATGCTATCCAATCAGCATATTTATCAATAACAGATAAATTCACGTCCCCATTTTCATCCATTGGGGTGAAGGTGGCCGCAACCATACCTTCCAGTCTTTCATAATTGTTCATAATGCATTTAATTAGATTATTATATTTCACTTTCGGAAAGTTCCTTTCAAAATTAACGGTGTCCGTATGCCGGGTTGTATCTCGCCACTTACTACAAATACCTGATTTCCAATAGAAACAGCATTCGTTGTAACGGGAATAGGGTATGAACAATCGAACAAAGCTACCAAAGCATTCATGTCCGTACTGACCACCCGAAGTTTACGGCTAAATCCCGGGTGCTTGGGAGATGTCGGCAAAATTTCCTCCACTCCTCCCAGTATCAAAATCTTGTCTTCTCCATAAGGTATGGCCGTACCCGCCATCACCGGGAAAGAACCGGTCATTTTATTCCATTTCCCAGTACCCGGTTCAAATACATATCCTTCCGTATATTCCGTCATCAACTCATCCGGTGCATAGCTTCTTCCACTAAAGAGGTAAAACCGTCCTCTTTGAGCGACGCCTACCGCATAAGAAAGAGAAGGACCATCCCAACCCGGCATTACCTGCCATCCTTGCTCCTTATGATGCAAATCAAGCATATAGAAATGATGAGTCGACTGTTCATTTACCATAGTCTCTTGCCCCCCAGCAATATAAATGCAATTATCACAAATAGCCCCCCTGCTGCATTAGCCAATGGAACCGGTAAAGAAGGATAACTGACAGAATCTATCACAAATGAATCTATTTCTTTTTTTATCAGAAATACTTTATCGCTACACCGCGCATGGTCACATCCACCGATACACAATAAACCTTCCGGCAAACTTATTGAAACCCCATAAGCAAGCGGACGGTCAAGGAAATCATCATATACAGTCCATTCCTCTGTATCCAAGTTGTAGCTATATAAAGTAGCCCACCAAGTCTTAAGACCTCCCTCCCAAGGATACTTATCAGGAAAGTTAGCTCCACCCAACACAAGCAACTTGCCTTCCACTATCCCGGAATATGCACCTGCTAATCCGACGTTCTCCGGCATGCCGGCGCATCCTGGAAGCAGCAATGAGTTTTCCCATTGCACCTCTATCCTCTTTTCTTCTTTTCTCAAACAAGATGTATTCATAAACAATATTATTAAGGATAAACATAAAATGATGAAATATAGTCTTTTCATATACCTTCTACCTTTTCACTTTCTGCCTTCTCAGCCATCAATTCCTGACTTCGGTTTACCTTGAAAATTTTATAGACCTCAAAATGTCTTTCGATAGCATCCCGGTATCCTTTTTCATCCCCTTTTTTTATAAAATCCAGCAAAAATCAGCATGAGTAGCTATTTTACCACTTTTAGCTCATTTCTATATTTATAGGTTTCAAATAATCTTTGAATTTCTCTTTCACATAGACAAGTATAGGATGAATGATTTCCTGAAATTCAGATATGATTTTATTCCCGGTTATTTTATATAGTTTCGTATGAAAAGCCGATTCACTAATTAACGCGTATTCGTTATTTTCAAAAAACGATTCCCATTTTTACGATTTCGCTCAGTTCCTCAATATCTTTAGGAGTTATCTTACGGAAAATATCAGTTGATATTCCTATTTCAAAGTGCAATTCTGAAATCCAACAAATCCAAAATTGTTTCTTCACTTAAAACACGGGGATCTATCACTCTTTTCATTCCTCCCAAAATGGAAGGCTCTGTCAGAACCATCCCCTTACGAGGACGTGCGTGAATCAACCCCATCATCTTCAGACGGCTCAGTGCCTCTCTGACAACACTCCTTGCAACTCCCAGTTCTGCAGCCAGACTATTCTCATTAGGAATAGAATCCCCGCGTCCTAAATCATTCTTTTTTTGAAATAGGTAAGCAGGCTGTCTTCTACCTGATCAATTAACGTTGTTTGATTGATTTCTATCTTCATATCATTAGATTTTTATTATTTGTATTATTTGTCCGACAAATAATACAAATGCAATATTAAGAGATTTTTTTTAGAATGCAAGAAGAAAACAATAGAAAAATAAGCATATGTGTTGAAAAACATACTTTAGAACACAAACGAAAAAGAATTAGGAAATTAGATATACTTGTGAAAAATAGAAGGAAACTAAAAAGCATAAAAAAAGGCTATCTATCCCAGACAGCCAATCTTTTTGTTAACCTTAAATCTAATACTATGAAAAACACATTGCAAAGATACGGACTTTCAGCATATCTCCAAATTTTCGGAGTAAAGCAACGCATCTTATAACATGGTTTAATAAAAGTAATAGTCTCGTTAACATTTAACATAAATCAAATTGGATATTAACGAATATCCTATTGAGTGATTCAGAGATTATTCATATCGTAAAGAGCGGGCAGGTTTGCTCATTATTATCTTTATGGTCTGGAAAGCTACTGTTATAAATGAGATAAACAACATTAGCAATACAGGCATAATAAAGAACCATGCTTTCAAATCTGTGCGGAAAGCATAATGGCTCAACCAGGCATTCATACTAAACCAAGCTAGTGGCAAAGCAATAACAACTGCTATCAGAATTAACAGAAAGAATCCCTTAACCAACTGATAGAAGAGTGTCCAACGGGAAGCCCCGAGAACTTTACGTATCCCCATTTCTTTGGTACGTGTGGAACATGAAAACATGACCAGTATCCAAAGTCCCAAACAGGAAATGAAAATAGCCAAACCGGTAAAAGCGCCAATCATTACACCAAACACCTCATCCTGACGATACTGGTGGTCGAAGAATTGGTCGAGGAAAAAGTAATCGAAACTGGAATCCGCAAAATATTGATTCCAAATCTCATGCACCTGTGATACCAATTCACGAGGATCGCCGGAAGTCATTACGATAGAGATATAACGTTGTGGTAACCAGGCAATCTTATCTTTATGAATCAACATGATAGGTGTATAATTCTTGCTCAATGCCTGTTGGTGATAATCTTTCACTACTCCAATAATCTGCATCGGGGCATCAGTACATTCAACGTTCACCAACTCCCCTATAGCCTCATCATTAGATGTAAAGCCCAGGTTACGCACAGCCGTTTCGTTAATCACCAGTTTGTCTACATCATCTCCATAGTCTTCCGAGAAATTTCTTCCGGCCACAACTTGCAATCCATAGGCATCCACATAATCGGGGTCGCAGGCAAGCATCTCATACAGGCGATTCTGCTTCAGAGCATCATTGGTACGGCGGTTGGAAAGGAAAGTCGCTACTTCCTCGCCCGGCACAGCGCCGGAGAAAGTGACTTGATATACCAACGGAAGACGTGCTATCGTTTTTTTCATAGCTTCCAGTTTCGTATTCAGTCCCTCGGTATGCCCAGGAAACTTGACCACCAATGTCTGATTGGTCTTAACTCCCAAAGACTGGCTGCGCATAAAGCTCAACTGTGCAAAGACAATCAATGTGCCGCACAACAATATCATTGAAGCCATATATTGAATGATAACCAAAACTTTCCGTGTCCGTTCTCCGGATTTACTATGCAAGAATTTCCCCTTCAACAACATAATTGGTTTCCGATTCAGCAAAGCCAATGCCGGATAATATCCAGAAAGGAATATCCCGACGATGAAAACAAGAATCAATAAAATCCACCAATAATCTATCAGCCAAACGGAGAAGGTAACGGTACGGCCTACCAATTGATTAAAGTACGGAAGAACCAATTCTATCAAGCCAACGGCGAGTACAAAAAGCTATCAGGTTCATCACTAATGCTTCAAACAAAAATTGATGAATCAACTGCTTGCGGAAAAGCTCCTACTACCCGCCTAACTCCCACTTCTTTGGCACGCTCCATTGAACGGGCTACGGTGAGGTTTATATAGTTTATCCAGGCAATAGCCAAAATAGCAATAGCAGCAAAAATCAAGGCAATCATAGAAGAACGGTTTCCTTTCGTCTCCGCTTCGTATCCTACCTGCGGAGTGAGGTGTATATCTGCCAGAGGGATTAAAGAGACTCCCCCATGTCTTGTTTTTCAAGGCTTCATCCGTCTTGTACTTTTTTCCGCCATTACAGGAAATTCTCTCTCTATTTCCGCTTTCCTTTCGGGAGAGTCAAGCAGGACGTAGGTATAAGCCTCGTGTTTGTACCAATATTCCTGCATATATTTTAGGCAGAGATTTATACGAAATCAGAAAACTATAATGTATATGCGAGTTGGAAGGCATTTCTTTCATCACTCCGGTCACTTCACACGATATCTTATCGTATGCGCCGGTAAAGATGAATATCTTCCCGATAGGGTCTTCGTCCTTGAAATATTTACTGGCAATGCGTTCGGTGATTACCACTTGCCCCGGCATGGAGAGACAGGTTTTCTTATCGCCTTTCAAAAGTTCGAAATCAAAAAAGGCGAAAAAAGCTGGGTTCGGCATACGCTATCTGATTCTCCCGCAAGGTCAGTTCACCGTATTTCACTATTTGTTCCGGCTGGAGTAGGGAGCCGATTCGGGTATAATCCTCTATTCCGGCAAGGTTCTCTTTCATTGCCGAACCATATCCGAAGGAGCTGCTTGCCCAGTAGTCGGTCAGCACTTCCCCCTTCGTGAAACGTACTTTTGCACAACGGTAGATATGGTCATACTTTGTGTGCATTTTATCAAAAGCTGAATTCAAAAAGTCACGTAGGTAAGAATCAGCAGTGCCGATGCCATACCAATCGCCAGTCCGAATATATTAATGAAACTGAACCTTTTCCGTTTCATCAGATTCCGCCAAGCACTATTCCAGTAATTTCCTATCATACAGTTTCATTTTTAGCTGACATATTTTTTCCCAGCGGGCGGTTGACGTTTTCGGCTACGATTTGTCCGTCTAATAATTGAATGACGCGGTGTGCGTACATTGCATCCCGTTGAGAGTGGGTAACGATGATGATAGTAGTTCCCTGAGCATTCAGTTCACTCAATAGTTCCATTACTTCTATACCGTTCACCGAATCCAAATTTCCGGTAGGTTCGTCAGCGAGAAGCAATTTACAGTCCGTCACTACGGCACGAGCAATAGCTACGCGCTGTTGCTGTCCACCGGACAATTGCTGTGGATAATGGTTGGCACGATGCAGCAGGTTTACTTTCTCGAGTACTTTCTTTACTCTTTCTTTACGTTCATTGGCTTTGACGCCTATATAGATAAGGGGTAATTCTACATTCTCACATACGGTCAGCTCGTCAATCAAGTTGAAACTCTGAAAGATAAAGCCGAGATTATCTTTCCTGAGGGCAGTCAATTGGTTCTCATTCATTTTATCCACCTGTTTTCCTTCAAAGAAATAAAAGCCGGAAGTTGGAGAATCGAGTGTACCCAAAATATTCAGCAGTGTTGACTTACCGCATCCCGAAGGACCCATTATAGCAACAAACTCCCCTTGTTCCACTTGTAAAGTGACTTCGTTCAATGCCTTTTGTCTGCACTTCTTCGGTTGCGAAGAGTTTTGTCAGTTTTTCAGTCTTAATCATAATCAGTTCAATATTTATTAGTTATTCATATTTTAAAATACTCATCGGTTTCAAGCAGATAATGCGCCACACTTGTTGAAAAACAGTAAGGAAACGCAATCAGCATCAACAGCGCAAAAACGACTGCATATATCCACCAAGGTAGCGAAATATGGAAAGCATACGTCTCCAACCAGCCATTCATTAACACTGCTGATACGGGTATACCGATTGCAGATGCCAATATAGTGAGCAACATCAGCTCCTTGGTCAAGATAAAAAACAGGCTGCTTTTATTTGCACCGAGCACCTTGCGGATACCCACTTCTTTCAAGCGCGATAAGGTTGAAAACAATGTTACAATCCACAAACCGAGACATGCCACAAATATGGCAATTAAAGAAGCACTGGCAAATATCCAACCGAAATTACGGTCTGATTTATAAAGGAAAGTATTCAAATCACTCAAAAAGAAATAAGAAAATAAAGAAGTCGGAAAATATTCATGATACATCTGCTCGATCTCCGTCAAAGCACTATCTTCTCCTTCGCCTGTCAAGCGGACTGAAATATAAGGTGTTGCAATAAATGGTACTCGCTCTTTCATAAAGAAGATAATAGGTTTGTAAGCCACGGAAAGCGATTGCTGGTGATAGTTTTTCACCACTCCGATAATTTCGAGCGGTTCGCCTACCACCTCCATTTTAACCTGCTGTCCCAATGCGGCTTCGGGCGACTCATAACCTAATAACCTGACTGCTTCCTCGTTGAGCACTATCCGGTTGAGGTCACCGCCAAAGTCCTCAGAGAAGTACCGCCCACAAATCATAGCGGGCATATAGGCAGATAGATAATCATAATCTACGGCAAACATCTGCATCAGTTTCACTTGCGAAGGGTCACTTCCATAAGGACGATTGGTAAAATAATTGGCTACCTCCACCCCGGGAACAGCTCCTGAAACGGTTACGTGGCTTACATCTGCCCGTTGCTTCAGACGCTTGGTGAAACTTTCCAGACGTAGTGCCAATCCCTCGGTGAAAGAGGGGTACTTAATGACTAACATACGTGAATGAGAATCGACGGAAGCCTCACTTTGCATATAACACACTTGCCGAATCACTGTGAACGTGCCAGTAATCAGAACAAAAGAAGCGAGAAACTGAACCACAATCAGCACTTTCCTTATCCGGTTACCACGTTTACCGTGTAACAGTTTCCCCCTCATAATTTCCGACGGACGTATAGTAACCATCAGCCAAGAAGGATAGAAGCCTACAACAAACGTACCAATAACAACCACTCCGGCTACAATTCCCCAGAAAGCAGGCAACATAAGTATATCCGTCCCAAAGCTTTGCCCTGCCCAGCGATAAACAAGGGGTAAAAGAAGTTCCAGCCAACCAAGAGCTATCAGCGTAGCCAACAGATTCATGAAACCTGATTCAAGAAGTCCCTGGATAATAATCTGACGGCGCGAAGCACCAAAAGCCTTACGCAACCCGAACTCACGTCCGCGTTCCAAGAAACGTGCCACGGTCAGATTCAAGGCATTAGCCCAACCTATCAGTAGCAGGGCAACGGACATCACCAATAGTATAAGAACCGCAGTCCGACTCCCTTTCACTTCTTTCTCATAAGCTTTTTGTGGAGTGAGATGAATGTCTTTCAGCGGTATCAGTTCTACCGCCCAAGTCTTATGTCGCAGGGCATCAGTTTTGTACTTATCGGATATATTGAGAAAAGCCTCTTCAATCTCTTCCGGACATTTTCCGGACATCAGGCGGACATAGGTATAAACTCCGTGAATGTACCAAATGTCCTGTCGCTCTTTGGGAATCGTACTATATGAAAGTAGAAAATCATATTGCAGATGGGAACGAACAGGCATATCTGCTATCACGCCGGTAACTTCAAAGTTTTGCTGCGATGAAGGCGTACTGAAAGTCAGCACCTTCCCTATCGGGTCTTCTTCATCAAAATAACGATTTGCCGCACTTTCGGTCAGTACCACCGTATTAGGACGCACCAGTTGTCCGGTCTTATCTCCTCTAATTATCGGGAAATTAAATATCTCAAAAAAAGCAGGTTCGGTGTAGCAATAATGTGCTTCGGCAAATCTCCTGTCGAAGTAATTCACCACTTGTTCGCGGTCTTGTGCTGTTACACGGACATACTTCTCAATGCCTGCAATTTCACGAGCCATTGCAGGTGCATGGCCGTAAGCTGTAGTCGCCCAGTTATCTGTCAGCGTCTTGCCTTCATACAACCGGCTTTCAACACGATATACACGTTCGGTATTGTGGAATGAATCGTAGCTTAACTCCGACCATACGTAAAGTATGATAAGCAATGCTGTTGCAATACAAACAGACAATCCCGTTATATTTATCAGTGTCAGAGATTTTTTAACCCGCTGACTACGTATCACTTGTGAAAAGTAATTTATCATATCATAGACTTATTTCAGTATCAGTTTCTCGTTATCGCCAAACAGTTCATATCCGGATACAATCACCCGATCACCAGGTTTTAATCCTTCGGTAACCTCATAGTACTGCGGATTTTGTCGTCCGATGCGGATAGGCTGACGAATAGCAAATTTACCACTTTCATCCACAACATACATCCATCGTCCACCGCTTATTTGGAAAAATCCGCCACGCGGCACCAAAATAGCCTGTGCAGGGTCACCCAATTGTAGATTGATATGATAGGTCTGCCCTGCACGTATATTCTCCGGTCGTCCGGCTGTAAACTGCAAATCGGTACGAAACTGCCCTTCTTTTACTTCCGGATACGGCTTCGTCACCTCCAGTTTATAACTGACACCGTCACGGGTAAAGTCAGCCGGCAATCCGGGTACAACACGCTCCACGTAATGTTCGTCAATCTGCGCTTGTACTTTCAGGTCAGAAGTGATGATCTGACCAATGTGCTCGCCCGCAGCTATTGATTGTCCTATCTGTGCATCAAGATTACCTACCTGCCCGTCAATAGGAGCTTTCACCTTCAGGTTCTCAATTCGTTCGCGTACCAGCGCGAGACTCTGTTTCATATTACGTATGTTCTCGTCCAAGCTGTTTACCTGACTTTCACGGAAAATATTATCCTGACGAATACGCTCGTCAATGACATCCAACTGTTCTTTAGCCGCATCATACTCCTCTTTGGCAAGTCGATAATCTTCTTCTGCAATAAGTTGCTCTTTTTTATCAGGCGACTGTATTGCTCATAACGGCGCTGTTTCACCAGCCGATCTTTATTTAGCCCGATACGCTCTTGTTTTTAAACGCAAGCGTTCCTGCTCCATGCTAATACGGGTATTACGAAGTTCATTCTCCTGATAAGCCAGATCCGCTTCGCTCTGCATAATACCAATATTTAGTAACGGATTACTGAGACGCAAAATCACGTCGCCTGCCTTCACCATAGCACCTTCTTCTTTTAGACGTTCTTCCACACGTCCACCTTCCACGGCATCCATATAAATAATACGATTAGGCATTACCTGACCAATGACACGAATATAGTCATTAAACTCACCACGGTTAACGGTAGCAATCGTCAGACGTTCTTTCTCCACAGTCATGGAAGAGGTAGTGTCTCTGAATATGAAATATAAAACAACGGCAATAACAAAGGCTATACCACCTATTACATATAGATGTTTACGGGTAATGCCGGGTTTACGTTCAATAGGTGTATCCATAAGGAATCAATCAAAAATAGGGTTATTATAAATTAGTTATTAAAGATGTATCAACTTTGTTATTCAAAATATATAAACTCTGCCTTTATAAGAAAGTTCCCTCCCGGTAATATTTCTCCAGTTTCATCATCATTTCTACCTGCAAGCGCACACGAACCAGTTCTGCTTTGGCGGAAATAAAACGATTACGGGCTTCCATTAACTGAAAGACAGAGATAAGCCCTTCTTCCCACTTTCGTTCGGATTCTTTCAAGACCAGAGTTTCCGCGCTCAATTGCTGCAATACCTGTTGATGTTCCGTATAGCCGGCACGTAGGGAAAGAAGAGTTTGCTCAATTTCAGTATATAGCTGTTGCTTCTCCAATTCCTCTTCATTCTTCAGGCGATACAAGTTCAATTTCAACTTCCTTTGATTCGTAAAACGTTCAAAACCGCTCAACAAAGGGAAAGAGATACCGATACCGATATATTTTCCTATATTATCCCGCAATTGCCTGGCGGAAAATGCAGTGTTGTAGAAATTAGAACCTACCGTAAAGCGGCCATAAACAGAAGGAGAAAAAGCTCCGCCCGCCATTGCATATTCTTTTGCGGGCGAGCTTTCTGCTTTAAGCTAATCATACGCATGGCAGGGAGTACTTCCAACGATTGTCTATACAATGTTTCCGTAGAGGGGAGTGAAAGTAACGGGAGTTTATTCAATTCGACAATCGTATCCTGAATGACAAGTGTATCACCCGACTGAAAGTTCATCAACTGTTCCAGATGCAGTAATGACAACCGACAGCTATTAGCACGGGATTGGTAACGATATATATCCCCTTCCCTGCGGGCTTTTACCTCTTGCAAGTCGGAAACGGATTTCAAGCCCAGTTCCACAAATGTCTCGGTTTGTTTCAGGTATCGTTCGCTCAACCGGCTTTGCTCCAAAGCCAAATTCAAGAGTTTTCTTTCCAAAACCAGTTTGTAGTAAGCATCCGTCACCGTCACTTGATAGGCGAGTTCATTCTGCCTGTCTTTCAGTTCCCACTTGCTGCGTTCCCGATTTATTTTCCGAAAACGAACCTGATTGATACGTGAAAAACCTTCAAACAAAGACAAAGTCATATCAAGACCTATCGTTCCTTCTTCAAAAGTCTTTTCTGTATAACCATTAGTATCCGGGTCTATCGAACGCCCGAAAACGCTTTCCTGTTTCTGCGTTGGCTACTATGCGGGGAAGAAATGTACCGATAGCGGAAGCATAATCCGTTCGTACTTCCTTTATGTTAATGGCACTATTCCGTATAGAAGGATTCTGTTTCCATGCCAAACGGATACATTCATCCAAACTCATTGCAGATTGAGCATACGTAATCACGGGCAATAAAAACAATAAAAAGAAAATGTTCCTCATTCTTCAGTATATATGCAATTGTATTCTATATGAATTAAAAAAGCAAACATAATGCCACAACACTTAAACCACTGATTACAAGATAGATGACATACATTATTTTATCGTTCCCGTCCAATTATTACACACTATAACGTCTAAAAATTGGACGTTATCAATAAAAAGCCACCATGACCTGCGTGCAAACAGCCATTATTCAACGTTTCAGGCTATAAATATTACTTAAACAAAACATAGAATAAAGTCATGTTTCAGGAAATGTATCATAAAACGTCTAATTATTGGACACTCTCTTGCAGGGAAAAGTAAAAACGAATATCTTTTACCCAAAAACTTAAAGAATCGTTCAACCCAGGCAGATCCCCCCAATCTTACATATATGGAAACCGGAACTATTTTAATAGTAGATGATAATAAAAGTGTGTTGGCTTCGCTGGAACTTTTACTCGAAAATGAATTCAGTACAGTCCGCACAGCTGCCAATCCTAATCAAATAACAACACTGCTCACTACCACTTCCATTGATATCGTAATTCTCGATATGAATTTTTCGGCCGGTATCAATAACGGCAACGAAGGACTATACTGGCTGAAACATATTCACGAAATCCGCCCCGCACTCCCTGTGGTAATGTTAACTGCTTACGGAGATGTGGAACTAGCCGTAAAAGCTTTGAAGAACGGAGCTACCGACTTTCTTCTCAAACCTTGGGATAACCGGACACTGGTTCAGAAAATAAAGGAAGCATACAATAATAAATCGAACAGGAAAAAGTTCCTCAAAATCAAAAAAACTCAATCGTAGGATCCGGCAATCCGAACAAACCTGAAATGCTGATAGGGCATTCTCCCGCCATGCTACAATTAATAAAGGTAGTCAATAAAGTAGCCAGGACCGACGCCAATATTCTGATAACCGGAGAAAACGGGACCGGAAAGGAAATGCTGGCCAGAGAAATACACCGCCTGTCTCCACGCAATACTCGTCCCATGTCAAGTATCGACATGGGAGCTATCAGTGAATCCCTTTTTGGAGCGAGCTTTTCGGTCACGAGCGCGGAGCTTTTACGGACGCTTACGAAAGCCGTCCGGGAAAATTCGAAGCTGCCAGCGGCAGTTCGCTTTTTATGGATGAGATTGGAAATCTTCCCCTTGCACTACAAGCCAAATTACTGACTGTACTACAAAACAGGAATATCACCCGAATCGGAAGTAATAAAGTCGTCCCCGTTGATATACGACTCATTTCCGCCACCAATAAAGACATCCCGGAAATGGTGAAACAAGGATTATTCCGCGAAGATTTATTCTACCGTATCAACACTATCCACCTTGAAATTCCTCCATTACGAGAACGAGGAGACGACATACTCCTGTTCGTCGAAACCTTTCTCCACCGTTTCGCTTCGAAATACCAACGCCCGGAAATGCGAATGCATGAGCAAACAATAGAGAAACTACGCTCTTACCACTGGCCGGGCAATATCCGGGAACTGCAGCACGCTATCGAGAAAGCCGTTATCTTGTGTGAAGGCAACGTGATACGCCCCAAAGACATTTTGGTAAAACAAACCTGGAAGCCGCAAACCACCAGCACTGTCCCCAATTTGGAAGAAGTGGAAAGGCAAGCCATTGAAACAGCCATTCTGCAAAATAATGGCAACCTGACTGCCGCCGCCGAACAATTGGGAATCAGCCGTCAGACACTCTATAACAAACTAAAACGTTTCAAACCCTGAACAGCATGATATTCAGCCGACACATCTATTGGATTATACTACTACACGTCATGCTTATCCTCGTCACCTCGGGAACAGGCGCCTGGCTTATCATCTCACAACGCGGATTTGTAATAGGCACATTACTAATTACCTGTTCCCTCTTCCAAATCAGCAGGCTGGTAAATAAACTAAATTCATTCAACCAAAAGTTGCGTGTCTTTTTCGATGCCATAGAAGACAAGGATAATATGCTTTACTTTCCCGAACAAAACGTTAGTAAAGAACAGGAAAAACTGAACCGCTCTCTCAACCGCATCAATTTCCTGCTCGCCAAAACTCAATCAGAATATTCCAAACAGGAACACTTCTACCGCTCACTCTTGGAAGAAGTGCCCAGCGGTGTATTAGCATGGGATTCTACCGGAAAAATAATCATAGCAAACAGCACTGCCCTTTCCTTATTAGACTGCCAGCAATTAACCCGATACCGACAACTGGAATCCTTACTGCAAGAAAAAGGCAAAAAGGAGCACCTCAGTCTTTCACAAAGCCGGATGAAACTACAAGATGAAACAATAACGCTCTTGTCTATCAAGGATATCGGTGACGAACTTAGCGACAAAGAAAGTGAATCGTGGAACAAACTAAGCCACGTGCTCACTCATGAAATAATGAACACCATTGCTCCTATTATCTCCCTGTCACAAACACTGTCCACTTATCCGGACATCAACGAAAAAAGCAGTTCGCGGACTTCGCATCATTCAAGCACAAAGCGAACGTTTATTGCAATTTACCGAATCCTTCCGTCACCTCTCCTACCTGCCAAAACCCGAAAAGAAACTTTTCTCACTTACGGCAACCCTGCAAAATCTCCGGGAACTCTTATCCGGCGACTTCAAAGAAAGCAATATCATCTTCACACTGACCTGCGAACCTAAAACGATTTATATGAAAGGTGACGAGAAACCAACTCTCCCAAGTCCTGCTCAACCTTCTGAAAAACTCCGTGCAAGCACTGGAAGGAAAAGAAAAAGGCAGAATCAGCATCCATGCGCAACAAGACGAACACATATCTATTGACATTGCGGACAACGGCCCGGGTATTCCGCCTGAATTACAGGAAAAGATATTTATTCCTTTTTTTACCACCAAATCAGAAGGCAGCGGTATCGGATTAAGCCTATGCAAACAAATTATCCGCCTTCACGACGGGCATCTCACCATTCAGGAAAGCAATCCCGGCAAAACAATTTTTCATATTGATATGCCATTATAAAACAAACCTTTCCGGTGCTTTTCGTGTTTATTATTATATAAACGAACGAATCGCACGATATGAGCATCAAAGAACAATACTGGAAATATTCCCTCATTGTCATTATTCTATTTATGGGAGTTATCATCTTCCGGCAAATCACTCCTTTTTTGGGAGGATTACTGGGAGCATTAACTATGTATATACTTGTACGCACACACATGAATTATCTGACAGAAAAGCGGAAAATGAAACGCAGCATCAGTGCATTACTGATTACGGCAGAAACCATTATGGTGTTTCTTGTTCCGCTGGGATTAATAATCTGGCTAGTGGTAAACAAACTTCAGGATATAAATCTGGCTCCGCAAACCTTTATCGAACCCATTCAGCAAGTAGCAGAATTTATTAAAGAAAAAAGACCGGTTATGATGTATTGGGGAAAAGATACGCTATCATTCATCGTATCTATCCTCCCTCGTATCGGACAGATAATTATGGAAGGCGCCAGCAGCCTTGCAGTCAATCTATTCGTCATGATATTCGTGCTTTACTTTATGCTGATAGGAGGAAAAAAAATGGAAGCATACGTCAACGACATTCTTCCTTTTAATGAGGCAAATACGCAGGAAGTCATTCGTGAGATTAACATGATTGTACGTTCCAATGCTATCGGCATTCCTCTGCTGGCTATCATTCAGGGAGGCGTCGCCATGATAGGCTATCTTATTTTCGGAGCGCCCAATATACTATTATTAGGTTTCCTCACCTGCTTCGCAACTATTATTCCAATGGTAGGTACAGCATTGGTATGGTTTCCCGTAGCCGCTTATCTGGCTATTAGCGGAGACTGGTTCCATGCAATCGGGCTCGCTGCATACGGAGCCATCGTCGTGTCACAATCCGACAACCTGATCCGATTTATCCTTCAAAAGAAAATGGCGGACACACATCCGCTCATCACTATTTTCGGAGTTGTCATCGGTTTGCCGTTATTCGGATTTATGGGAGTCATCTTCGGGCCGTTATTACTCTCGCTATTCTTCCTTTTCGTGAATATGTTCAAGAAAGAATATCTGGATTTGCGAAATAACCTTCCTTCAAGATGAGGGAACTATCGAAAAAATGCGTACTTTTGCGGGCGTAAAAACGACACTTAAATTCAATGGAAGCATTTACATTCAATACTGCCGAACTGATTCTTTTATCGGCGGCAGGTATTCTTTTTATCATTCAGCTTATTTACTATTTCGGTTTGTACAATCGGATACACGTTCGCAATAAGACTGTACGCAAAGAGGAAACCCACTTCTCACGGGAATTGCCTCCACTTTCCGTCATTCTTTGTGCACGCAATGAAGCTGATAACCTGCGTAAAATTCTGCCTGCTATTCTGGAACAAGATTACCCGCAGTTCGAAGTCATTGTTATCAATGACGCTTCCACTGATGAAACAGAAGATGTGCTGGGATACATGGAAGAAAAATATCCTCATCTCTACCATAGTTTTACACCGGACAGCGCCCGCTATATCAGCCACAAGAAACTGGCTCTGACATTAGGTATCAAAGCCAGCAAGCACGACTGGCTTGTATTTACGGAAACCAACTGTATGCCTGCAAGTAACCAATGGCTGAAACTTATGGCGCGCAACTTCACTTCGCAAACGCAAATCGTATTGGGGTACAGCGGATACGACCGTATCAAAGGCTGGTTACACAAACGTATCGCATTCGATACATTATTTCAGTCTTTACGTTATCTGGGGTTCGCCTTGGCCGGAAACCCCTATATGGGTATCGGTCGTAACATGGCTTACCGTAAAGAATTATTCTTCAAACAAAAAGGATATTCCAAATATCTGAACCTGCAACGCGGAGAAGATGACTTGTTCATTAATCAAATAGTAACCAAAACGAATACGCGTGTAGAAACTGACTTCAACGCTACGATGCGTATACAGCCCGTCTATCGCTACAAAGACTGGAAGGAAGAAAAAATTAGTTATATGGCTACCGCACGCTTCTACCGTGGAGCACAACGTTACCTGTCGGGATTCGAAACATTTTCCCCGCCTGTTATTCTATGTCGCCTGTATGGCAGGTATCGTATTCGGCATACTCAACTTTCATTGGCTGGTAGCAGGTATTGCATTATTGATATGGCTGCTTCGTTACATAACGCAAGCTATTGTGATTAACCGGACAGCCAAAGAAATGGGGGAGGTAGAAAATATTATTTCTCATTGCCCATATTCGATATTCTCCAACCGATACAATCTCTTAATTTCAAGCTATGCCGCCTTTTTCCGAGGGAAAGGTGATTTTATGAAAGATAATAAACCTGTTTATTTATATCCGGAAGGAAGACTTACTCATATCGCATAGAGTTTGCCGGATTGATTTTCGTTATCAGGAAAGAAGGACCGATCAACATCAGCACCGACGACAACAATGTACCGATATTAATCAAAAGAAAAAGCCAGATATTGAAAGAGACCGATACTGTATCGACATAATAACTTTCCGGGTCGAGTTTGAGAATTCCGAATTGAGATTGAATAAAGTAGAATGCCAGACCGATCACGTTTCCCCAAAGCATTCCTTTTCCGATAAGAAAAACAGAGAACCAAAGAAACGTCTTACGAATAGTGAAATTGTCAGCTCCCAACGCTTTCAGGATTCCTATCATATTAGTACGTTCAATGATAATAATCAATAGACCGGAAATCATGGTAAATCCGGCAACCCCTATCATTAAGAACAAAATCACCCATACATTCATATCCAATAAGCCAAGCCATTCAAATATCTGGGGATTCAGTTGTTCAATATTCCGTACATAATATATGCCTCCAAACTTATCCCGCTGACTATCGGTATCAATAGCGATTTCATAAGTTACGTCTTCCAACTTATCATAATCACGAACCTGCAATTCCACTCCGCTCACCTGCTCCCGCTGCCAACCGTTCAAGCGGTTCACCAGATTGAGATCAGTCAATAAAAAAAGATTATCATACTCGGAGAAGTTAGTCTGATAGATTCCGGCAATCGTCAAACGACGGGCACGAACCTCATCTTGTATATAATAGGTATAAATTTTATCTCCTAGCTTCAACTTCATCTTAGTAGCCAAAGCCTTGGAAATAAGCACCTGATTGGAAGATACAGAATCACTGAAAACGGGAATTTCTCCTTCGACCAGATATTCCTTCATAAAGCGGGAATCAAATTCCGGTCCAACACCCTTCAGCACCATTCCCTGAAAGGCGTCGTCTGTTTTTATCATTCCCGGTTTGGTGGAATAACGTTGTACATGACTCACTTCAGGATAATCGGAAAGGGCGGCAATCAAACTGTCGCCAGCAACAATCGGATGTGTCTCATAAGAATTGACCGCATCCAGATTCGTTATCTGGATATGCGAGCCAAATCCAATGACCTTATTTCTCACTTCACTTTTAAACCCGATCACTACCGCTACCGCTATAATCATTACAGCCAAACCGATAGCAATACCCGCCATGGCAATGAGGACCGCAGGACGTGACACCTGCTTTCCGCCATCGCTTTCACGATAGATACGCCGGGCTATGAAAAGTGATAGAGACATCTTTTATTCCGTTCTTCCCAGCAACAAACATTAATACCTCCAAAGCCTTTCCCCATACACAAAAGACAAGACAAAAAGTGCACGGGTTAAGTCTTCTTTTTTCAATACGTAAGCAATACGAACCTCATTGATTCCAGAGCCCGGAGTGGTATAGAAACCGGAAGCCGGAGCCATAAAGACTGTCTGACCTTCGTACTCGAAGATCAGAAAGACACCATGCGCAGAACTTATCGGAGTCATCTACCGGAAGTTTGGCCACTGTATAGAAAAAGCTCCCATCGGAATGGGCGAATAAACACCGGGAATACGGTTCAATCCGTCAATGAGGCATTTACGACGTTCTACATACTCATCATACGTTTCGCGTGAATATTCTTCCGGAGCATCCAATGAAGCTTCTGCAGCAATCTGTCCGATCAAAGGAGGACTTAAACGAGCCTGACAGAACTTCATGACAGCATCGCGTATCTCTTTGTTCTTGGTAATCAGCGCACCGATACGGATTCCACATTCCGAATAACGTTTCGAAACGGAGTCAATCAGAACCACCATTATTCTCAATACCTTCCAGATGGCAGGCAGAAATATAGGGCGAACCGGTATATATAAACTCGCGATATACTTCATCAGAGAAAAGGAATAAATCGTACTTCTTTACCAAGTCACGAATCTGATTCATCTCACGACGAGTATACAAATAACCGGTAGGATTGTTGGGATTACAAATCAGAATAGCTTTGGTACGTTCATTAATCAGTTCTTCAAACTTCTCTACTTTCGGAAGGGAGAAAGCCTTCTTCAATGGTCGTAGCAATAGTGCGAATCTTTGCTCCGGCAGAGATAGCAAATGCCATATAGTTAGCGTATGCAGGTTCCGGAACAATAATTTCATCTCCGGGATTCAGACAGGAAAGGAAGGAGAAAAGCACCGCCTCCGAACCTCCCGATGTAATGATTATATCGTCTGCTGTAAGGTTGATATTGAACTTCGCATAATATCCCACTAATTTTTCGCGATAGCTACGATAACCTGCGCTGGGGCTATATTCCAGCACTTTGCGATCAATGTTGCGTATCGCGTCAATCGCGACCTGAGGCGTGGGCAGGTCAGGCTGTCCGATGTTCAGGTGAAATACATGAACTCCGCGTTGTTTGGCAGCGTCTGCCAAAGGAGCCAGTTTTCTGATAGGAGATGCAGGCATCTCGTTTCCGCGAATGGATATGGTTGGCATAATTTTAACTACAAATTACTTAATTACTATTTACTTTTTCTACTTGGAGCTGCAAATGTACGCAATAATTTGAATACAGAGACATAAAAACTTTAAAAACCTTAGCAAGGTTAAAATCGTTATGGTATTGATAAGGCTATACATTTGTCATACAGAAAACTTAAAACAATATCATAATGACCATACACCTTATCTCATTCGCTACTTCACAAACAAGTCTCGCTACGTAGCTCGCACGAAGCTATTTTGAGCGAGATTGAAAAATATTATACCGTCAAAAAGCTCGTCGATTATCAGGATATGGACAAGTTGACGAGTGATGATTTCAAGATTATTTTTATCGCTACCGGCGGAGTAGAAAGACTGGTCATCCAACATTTCGAACGACTTCCCCGCCCTGCCATTTTACTGGCCGACGGTATGCAAAACTCACTTGCAGCCGCTTTGGAGATATCTACATGGTTACGCGGAAGAGGAATGAAAAGTGAAATTCTGCACGGTGAATTATCGGCTATCATCTTACGTGTACATACACTCTATAATAATTTCCGGGCACAACGTTCTTTATTCGGCAAACGTATCGGAGTCATTGGAAGTCCTTCATCCTGGTTGGTCGCCAGCAATGTTGACTATCTTCTGGCAAAACGCCGTTGGGGAATCGAATATGTAGATATTCCATTGGAACGGATTTATGAACATTTTCAACAAATCACAGATGAACAGGTAGGTGCTTACTGTGCTGCCGTTGCTTCACAAGCTCTTGCTTGCCGTGAAGGAACTCCCGAAGATTTAATCAAAGCGATGCGATTATATCGGGCTATTAAGAAAGTATGCGAAGAAGAAAAGTTGGAGGCGTTGACACTCAGTTGTTTCAAACTGATTGAGCAAATCGACACTACCGGTTGTCTGGCATTATCTTTGCTGAATGACGATGGCATAATGGCAGGTTGTGAAGGGGATCTTCAGTCGATATTTACTTTGCTGGCCGTGAAGTCATTAACCGGAAAAGACGGATTCATGGCGAATCCTTCCATGATTAATTCCCGCACCAACGAGCTTATATTAGCTCACTGTACCATAGGCCTTAAACAAACGGAAAGATACATTATCCGCAACCACTTCGAGACAGAAAAAAGTATTGCTATCCAAGGCTTACTTCCAACAGGAGACGTGACTATTATTAAATGTGGCGGCGAATGTCTGGATGAATATTACTTGTCCACGGGAACATTATCCGAAAACACGAATTATATCAATATGTGCCGTACACAGGTACGTATCCGTATGAATACTCCCGCCGAGTATTTCCTGAAGAATCCATTGGGCAATCATCATATTCTGATTCACGGAAATTACGAAGATGCATTGAATGAGTTTTTCCTGGCGAATGCCTGCAAACGGACAGAATAAATAAAATACAGAAAAAGCAATCCGAAAACAGTCTAGAATAGAAAATATGAAAATCACACCCTCTTACCTTTTATCTCTCGTTACTTCTTTGTCTATTAAGCTATGCACCGCTCGATGCACAAGAAGCGTTCAATGACTCAGTCGCCTTAATCAAAAGAAACTATATAAATGCCACTGTCGGCAAAGATAAAGGTAAGGAGGTGCTTCTTAGGCAATTATCAACAATCCCTCCAGAGAAGGAAGCTTCGGATCAGAATGTAATTGAGTTACAACAACTATATCCTATCTCCCCTAAAGAAATCAAACATTTAATAAATACTCTCCATACGGACGGTTCATGGGAAGATATCAACTACGCAGATACGAAACGTTCCGGGTGGGAACCGAAAAAAACATACCGAACGGATATTGAAACTCACTAAATACCATTACCAGAAAAAGCAGATACTTAAACCGTCTGAAAGAGCCCGACTGACTAACGCCATTCATCAAGCAATGAATTTCTGGTTCAGTAGAAAACTGGTATGCAAAAATTGGTGGTATAATCAAATCGGCATTCCACGTACACTCGGGCCCGCATTCCTATTGTTCGAACAAGAAATGAGCGAACCGGAAAAACAAGGCGCAATCAAAGTAATGATGAATTCATCCTTCGGCATGACAGGACAGAACAAAGTTTGGCTGGCAGGTAATGTACTAATCAGAGCTTTATTGCAGAATGACTGGCAACTGGCAAAAGAAGCACGGAAAGTTATTGCCTCTGAAATAACTCTCGGACAAAAAGAAGGAATCAAAGCTGACTGGAGTTTTCACCAGCACGGGCCCCAACAACAGTTTGGCAATTATGGCCTGTCTTTTTTATATGCAATATGAGTTTCTATTCGGAACTATTTACCGGCACTACCCTTGCTTTTTTCACAGGAACAACAAAAATTCTCACCTCCCTGCTACTAGAAGGTTACCAATGGATTATCTGGAGGGGATATTGGGATGTAAATGCGCTTAACCGCCAACTATTCCGCAACGCAGATATTGACAAAGGATTTAGTTTACTCTTTGCCGCACATTCATTAATGAAAAGCAGCGAACCGGAAGTTGCCGATCAAATAAAGAAAATGATTCTTCGAAATTCTTCTTTTTTCACAAGTCCCCAACTCATTCACCGGAAACAAACATTTTCGGGAGTCGGACTATACCGTTCACCGTACTCCTACCCTGGCTGGCTTCCGTACGTATGGCTTCCGAACGAGTAATCGGCACGGAACTGGTGAACGAGGATAACCTGAAAGGATATTACATGGCCGACGGTGCATTGTATACGTATGTGTATGGAGATGAATACCATAACATTTTTTCCTTTTTGGAATTGGAGAAGAATCCCGGGGATTACTACTTATGAAAGCAATGCGCCTATTCTAATCCCAATAAAACAGATGCGCGAAATCACAGTTCTATGTAGGAGGAACGACTTACCAAAATACCGGAATTACTGCCATGCAGCTGAAACGTAACAAACTGGAGGCGAATAAAACCTGGATATTTACGGATAACTATGTATTATGTATGGGAAGCAACATCCATGCTGACAGCACAGCCACTATTATGACATCTATTGACCAACGGTTCAGCAAAGGCAAAGTATGGTCTGATGACAATAAACGGATTTTCCATGATAATACCGGATATATCATCTTGCAGGCGGACACTTGCATCACTCTGACCGAGAATAAAGAAGGACAATGGAAAGACTTTATGGGAATGTACAAACCCGAAATTCTAAAAAAGTAAATTATTCTCAGTTTACTTAAAACACCGTAAAGATGCACCTGCATCTTATGTATATCTGACACTTCCAGCCACCACACAACAAAAAGTGCGCGATTTCGACATAGTCGCTCCGTTCATATCATCCGCAATGATAAAAAAGCACAAGCGGCTGTCATCAATGATCTATGTTACGCAAGTGTTTATCATCCTACCAATTTACTAATAGACAATGATAATCCGATTGCTATCTCAGAACCGGGCACTTATATCATTCATATAAAAAAGAAAGAAATCGTGTCTCACGAATCTTTTGCACTCCAACTTACAAATAAATAACCGGTCACCGAGGAACTGATATTCCCGTGTCCTCCCATTTTCTATCATGCCACTCTACAACCGAAGTGAAACCTGCCTTCTTCAAAGCAGCCAGAGCTTCGGCACGAGCATTATTTATCCTTTCCGGATAGTGCGCATCACTATTCACCTGTACCCGAACACCTAATTCTTTCAAGAAAGTGAAATATCGTTCATTAGGATAGAATGTTCCCAGTTCATGATAAGCCTTGGTATTGATTTCTACAATATAGCCGTGTTCGGCAATGGCCGTGAAGTATCCGCGAACCAATGTATCATACCACGGTTCATCCAATAACCCCGAACGATAGCAGGAAGCATTGTAGTGCATCTTATCCGCATGACCTACAATATCAAATCCCCCTAATTCTACCATACGAAGCAGATTCTTATAATAAAGGTGAACAACAGAATCCAAGTCACCATCGAAGTGCCTGTCTACCAATTGACGGAAAAGATCTGCCGGGGTATCAATATCTACGATTTTCCCTTCCGGAGAATAGAACATATGCACGGAACCGATCCGATAATCAAGTGGCAGATTCTGAAAACGAGGCAAAGAAGGATTGCTGTCCTCATCCAGATAATCTATTTCAAGGCCGATTGCCAATTCTATTTTATCAGCATACTTTTCTTTGAGACGAGAGAATTCAGAAAGGTAATCTTCCATTCTATCCCACTCCATCGTCCATGCGGTAGAAAATGGTAGTGGAGCATGAGAAGAAATGCCATAGGAAGTAAAGCCTTCGCTGATAGCAAAGCGGATAAAATCTTCCATATTGGCCCGTCCGTCGCAATACAGGCAATGACTATGATAATTGGTCAGGTTTGTCATAAAGGTTTATGTTATCAGGGGTATCTGGTTATCAGAATTTTCGGGTTTATTGTTATTCGAATTCAACCTTCTATTTCGCTTAGTTCCAACCAGCGCATTGTCTTTTCATCAATCAGGTCATTCACTTCCGGCAATCGTTTTGACTTCTCGGTCAGTTCGTCCACAGAGAGCGTACCGCTGCACAGCTGTTCTTCAATCTGCGCCTTCTCCGTTTCCAGTTCGGCTATTTCTTTTTCCAGTTGTTCAAACTCACGTTTTTCTTTGAAGCTCATCTTCCGCTTATCATTCAGACGGACACGGGCCGTCTTCTCCTCCTGCGGTTTCTCAGCCTCTTTTTCCTGTTGCGCTTTCGCATCTTTCCAATCTCGGTAATCACTGTAATTTCCGGGAAAGTCACGGATATCTCCCTGTCCGTTGAATACCATCAAATGATCTACTACCTTATCCATAAAGTAACGGTCATGAGAAACAACAATCACACAGCCTTTGAAGTTTTGGAGATATTCTTCGAGCACGTTCAGAGTGATAATATCGAAGTCGTTGGTAGGCTCGTCAAGCACCAGAAAGTTGGGATTACGCATCAGAACCGTGCAGAGATACAGACGGCGACGTTCACCTCCACTCAATTTATAAACGTAGCTATGCTGCGTTTCGGGCGTAAACAGGAAATGTTGAAGGAATTGGGATGCCGTCAGTTTCTTGCCATTACCCAGTTCAATTACTTCGGCAATATCCTGTACCACATCAATCACCTTCATCTGTTCGTCAAACTGAAGTCCGTCCTGCGAATAATAACCGAAACGAACTGTTTCGCCAATATCCACTGTTCCGCTATCAGGCTGTACCTGTCCCATCAGTATCTTGATAAAAGTAGATTTCCGGTTCCGTTATTGCCGACAATACCCATCTTTTCATAACGGGAGAAATATAAGAGAAATCATCCAGAATCTTCAGATCTCCGAAACTCTTGTAAAGATGATCGGCTTCGAATATCTTGCTTCCGATATAAGAGGCTTTTACTTCCAGTTTCACATTATCATTGAGGATATGTTGCTTCGCCACCTTTTCCAATTCGTAGAAAGCGTCTTCACGGTAACGGGCTTTATGACCGCGTGCCTGCGGCATCCGGCGCATCCAGTCGAGTTCAGTACGATAAAGATTATTGGCGCGTTCTATCTCCACGCTTTTTGCTTCGATACGTTCCTGACGTTTCTCGAGATAATAGCTGTAATTTCCTTTATATTGATACAGTTGCTGATTGTCTATTTCGATAATCTCCGAACAAACACGATCAAGGAAATAACGGTCGTGCGTCACCATCAGCAAGCTAAGATTGGTACGGCGCAGGTAATCTTCCAGCCATTCGGTCATATCCAGATCAAGGTGGTTGGTAGGCTCATCAAGAATCAACAAGTCCGGTTCAGTAATCAGGGCGTTAGCCAAGGCGACACGTTTCAACTGTCCGCCGGAGAGCTGCTTCACTTTCTGGTCGAAGTTACGGATTTTGAGTTGAGAAAGGATTTGCTTGGCTTTCTGTTCATATTCCCATGCCTCCTCCTGGTCCATACGCACCAAAAAAGCTCCATCCATCCCGGGATGTCCATCGGTTTCCATACAACGTTCGTACTCCTTTATCAGTTCCACGGTACTGTTGCCGTGATGAAAACAAGCCTCAAGGACGGTCAATTCTTCAGGATATTGCGGGTCTTGCTCCAGATAATCGACACGAAGGTCACGACGGAAAACTATATTTCCGTTATCATATCCTTCTTTGCCTGCGATGACATTCAACAAGGTTGTTTTTCCGGTACCGTTCTTGGCGATCAGTCCCACACGCTGGCCTTCGGCAATGCCAAAAGATATATTTTCAAAAAAGAACCAAGTCGCCGAAGGACTTGGTCAGGTTGTCTACTTGTAAATAAGGTACTGCCACGTAGTTTAGTAATTAGTTAGGTAGTGGTTAGTAATTAATAATCAAGGATTTATATTCTTCAATAACATTGCAAGGCTGCCCTGCTTTTACTTTGCTCCAAGCTATCTTCATCGGGTCGATAATCCGGTCCTTGTAGTCAAGTACGGGAGCCTTCACGGTTGCCGTCAATCAAGGTCTTCCATTCCATGCCTTCCACTTCGTTGGCCAGAATGGTGCATACCGTTATGCCGATTGCCAGCCATTCGTCCTTTTTTTCTTCGGTCCTATCTTGCCACTGTCAATCACCTGCTGAAGTTTTTCCAAGTCGTCTTCCACTCCCTGAAAATCTTTCTTCAGTTCCTCTTTCACGGTAGATACCACCCACTCGTAGCTTTCATTAATCTGATAAATCTCGGAGAGACGGACAGGAATAAGTTCCGCCGGATATTTCTCACCCTCCTTGCGAATCTCCAGAGTGGCGATAACCTCCTCTGCTTCCTTCACACTTCCGCCTTTGGGAACGGTAAACGAACATTCGAAAGCGATATTGCCGATACCGGTAATCCACAGGTGAGAAGTATAGTATTTTCCTTCCTCCTGAAACATTTCCTTGCTATATGCACTCTCCAATGCCCCGACCTTCACCAATGAAGCCGATTCATTCTCTTTCAGTTCCTGCCGAACGACATCCCTGCCGTAAGTAGCATTGCCTTTAAATGCGGATATACGAAAATTCCCCGTCCATACATCGGGATTATAGAAAAGAAAAGAGCCTTCGCCATCTTCAAACTCATTCCAGTCTGATGGATAGTTCATAGAAAACCATGCTCCGGGAGAGATAAATTTCTTGCCTTGCATCCTTTTACTTTAAATGATTACTTGGCAAAAATACAAAAAAAAGTGTTCACTACTTCCCTATCGGCTGTATTTTCCTCCGCACTTCTTTAGAAATCTCCAAAAACATATAGTTCAGCTTTCCGGAATGGATTCCTTCTACATTATCCTTATACTTCTTGTTGGCATATTGTTTGGATTTCTCGAAGGTGAGCAGAGACATTTCGTTCTGTGATTTACCTACCATGGTGGAATCCAGTTGCTCGTCGGGGAAGAAATCATCCAAGTCAACATCACCAATCATTGTTGTTTCAAGGAAGTTCATGTCTTTATGGGAATTATCGGTATAATACCCCACAAACATGTGTCCCGGAGTACGTACCAGAATCGGGTCTATATTGATAGAACGAAGCAACGACGCAAACAACACACTACCGTCCACACAATTAATCTGTGAAGATTCCAGTGCATCATCAAACGTACGAACCCGCTGCGAGAAAACAACATTGCTCGAAAGGCTGGTGTTGGAAACAGAACTGTAACGGAATTTGCGTTTCTGCAATATATTCCAGAGAGCATACACCTGCTTGTCCACCGCCCCTTTAGCCTTACTCTGGTATCCCAGAAAACGATTCACGATACGGGTATTCAACGCTTCGCGAAGCAACTGGTCAATCATCGGATTCTCTTCATTGACATAGGCCGCAAAGAAAATACTGGTATCATAGAATTTAGTTCCGTTAGCCACATATCCCAACAGACACTCGTTGATGCTGCGTACTGAAAAAGTACGCACCCGCTGGCCTAAGTCGTCTCCGTTCATTTCCACCTTCACGGCTACGCTGACCGGCTCGGCCTGAACATTATTTTTCAATGCTTCATAATTCCAGATGATATCAGGATAAATGGTATACTCAGTCCGAGGTCTATTTAGAACGAACTCCGACACGGAACGGGAGAAGAAAGGCGTCTCCGCCACCTCGATACGCACACGGCTATAAGCGGTTCTTGATTTCACCCGCACGGCAATACATGACTTCGGATTTCCCAGATACATAGAATCGGTAGGCGTGATTACTTGCGCATCCGTGGTGGCTACCGACAGTATGGCGGAAGGAAAGATATTCCCTCCCAGATCATCAACAATCTCGAAACCGGAATTGAAAGAGGTGTATTTAAAGACGGAAATCCCTCCTATCAGAAGGAAAAGGACGATGATCGCCCCTATCACTTCGCGCCTGTGATTTTTCAAGTCAAATTTTATCATTGCTTGCAAGTTGTATTTTAATCTATTGCTATTCTATTTCTCTAACAAAGATAACAAATAACAACCGTTTTTTCCTCCCCCGGCCAATAAAAACTATTAAATTTCGTCCGAACAGCCGTATTCCGCCGAATGTAATACGATTGTAATATTTGTTTCATCCGCCCGTAACAAAGTCTCCTCATCTTTGTCCCGAAATAAAAAAAAGACTAACTTTGTCATATCACATTAATACATATATCTTATGAACGATTACCGTATTTTAGTTGTCGACGATGAAGAAGACCTCTGTGAGATCCTGAAATTTAATCTTGAGAATGAAGGTTACGAGGTGGATACCGCTAATTCTGCCGAAGAAGCGCTAAAGATGGACATCAGCAGCTACCACTTGATTCTCCTGGACGTGATGATGGGAGAAATCTCCGGATTCAAAATGGCGAATATGCTGAAAAAAGACAAGAAAACAGCTAAAGTGCCTATTATCTTTATCACAGCCAAAGATACCGAAAACGATACGGTCACAGGCTTCAACCTGGGAGCAGACGATTATATTTCCAAACCCTTCTCGCTGCGTGAAGTGATCGCACGTGTGAAGGCCGTATTGAGACGCACAGTAACAACGGAAACGGAAAGAGTCCCCGAACGTCTTACTTATCAGTCGCTCGTTATTGACATCACAAAGAAAAAAGTAAGTATCGACGATGAAGAAGTGCCATTGACTAAAAAAGAATTTGAGATCTTGCTTCTGCTGGTACAGAACAAAGGACGTGTATTTTCACGCGAAGATATCCTGGCCCGCATCTGGAGCGATGAAGTGTACGTGCTCGACCGTACTATCGACGTAAATATCACCCGCTTCGGAAAAAGATAGGCGAATACGGCAAATGCATTGTCACCC
>VOFK01000107.1_pt1 | contig 34000 bp, 41 predicted proteins | sample 5384121 | NCBI WGS metagenome assembly VOFK01 (sample SAMN12384730, study PRJNA508395) | human gut metagenome | isolation source: healthy gut J | host: Homo sapiens | reverse complement strand
TCCGGCTGCCGAAGCCGGTCTGCAGGCGGGCGATATCATTATGGAGATAAACGGTAAGGATATGGCACAGGGAGACAGGACACCCAACGAACTGACCTCTTATGTGAGCGATAATTTGCGTGGCGACCCCGGCACGACTTGTGTATTGAAATTGGAACGACCTACGGCAGACAGTACTTATATTCCTATGGAGCTGAAGATTACCCGCGGAACCATCCGCACCAATCCTGTTCCTTACTATGGAATGGTAGATAAGAACATCGGCTATATTGCCATCAGTACTTTTGCTATTGAAGGATGTTCCAAAGATATAAAGAAAGCATTGATTGAGTTGAAGCAGCAGGGAGCCACTTCTATCGTTCTTGATTTGCGCGGAAATGGTGGAGGACTATTGAGCGAAGCTGTGAATGTGGTGAACTTCTTTGTGCCGAAAGGAAAAGAAATAGTAGTGACCAAAGGTAAAATAAAGCAAGCCGGCAGTACTTATAAGACATCCAATGAGCCGATAGATATGGAAATTCCTTTGACCGTGTTGGTGGATGGCGCTACGGCATCGGCTGCCGAAATCGTTTCCGGTTCTTTGCAAGACCTCGACCGCGCTGTGATTGTGGGTAACCGCACCTATGGAAAAGGCTTGGTGCAAGTGCCGCGTGAACTCCCTTATAATAGTAGCATGAAGGTAACAACTGCCAAATATTACATTCCCAGCGGACGTTGTATTCAGGCCATCGATTATGCCAAACGCAATGCCGACGGTTCGGTGGCACGCATCCCCGACAGCCTGACTACTGTATTTCACACGGCAGCGGGACGTGAGGTGCGCGACGGCGGCGGTATCCGTCCCGATGTGGAAGTCAAGGCGGAGCGTTTCCCCAATATCATGTTCTATCTGCTGAATGATGATATGATTTTTGATTACGCCACCCAATACTGCATCAAGCATCCCAACATCGGTGAAGTGAAAGACTTCTCAGTGACGGATGCCGACTACGATGATTTTAAGCAAATGTTGAAGAAGCGTAATTTCACCTATGACCGTCAGAGTGAGAAGTCGCTGAAGAACTTGAAGGAGATTGCCGAATTTGAGGGATACATGGAAGGAGCATCCGAAGAGTTTGCAGCGCTGGAAAAAGAAACTGACGCATAATCTTGACCATGAGTTGAACCGTTTCTCCAAACAGATAAGGAAAGCGATTGCTGAGGAAATAGTGAAACGTCATTATTTTCAGCGTGGCGTGATATTGGAACGCATGAAAGATGATGCAGATCTGACTAAGGCTATCGAAACATTAAAAGATAAAGAAGGATATACTAAAATTCTGTCTGTCCCGGCAGATAAGTAACAGATTCTTTCTTCGGAAAACCATAAACAAGGACGAAAAAGGTGGTGGCAGTACTTTCTTTCCTATTCGGAAAGAGTGCTGCCACCACTTTTTTTTCCGATATCTGTTTCATAGCATCAAGATTCAGTTTAAAAAATGGAGAATTTCGTTGAAGTTCTTATTCTCTCATGAAAACAAAACGCAAGTTTGCCATTGGAAGAAAAATAGCTTTCACACAGAACCCTCATGAATAGGAGATTTCAGTACCTGTTATGTGTGAAAGCAGATTGTTTCAACTTTCCTGACTGACGGAATTTCTTTCATCTGCATAATTCCATCTTCTTCTTAAAGACCTTGGTCTTTTTGAAAAAGACTTAATTCTTTTTCGGAAACTCTTTGGTCTTTTTTGAAAACTTCAAGGTCTTTTCATTATGATACATTGACATCTGTTAAGATTTTCAAGTTGGGTGTGAAACAAATGATTGACGGTACTTAATCTGTTGGGTATGTGGTGAATAAGATTTTAGGAGAAAGAAGAAAAAAGTGCATCTCTTAGTAAGAGATACACTTTTCGCTGCAAATTTACACAAAGTTTTGATAATTAAAACTTTTTGAGAAGAAAAATCACAAGGCAAGTGCAAAAATATCTTTAGTCTTAAGTTATAGGACACTTTTTTATCGACTTAAATAATTAATAATAAAGCGGTTATGTGCGTTCGGTGTATCTCTTACTAAGAGATGCACCGAACGCAACTCTTTTTTAAGGGTTTGAAAAGTGAGTAATTATCTGAAATAGAGACGATAAAAAGAGAGTACAATGGACTACCTGTTCCTACATCGCGACAAGCGCACTTTTACTTCCGAAAGGCAGAAGAATCTGCTCTTCCGGGCTGCCCGGCTTTATTGGGAGCAGAAGTATGCGGACAACGAAGTGGTTCCGAAAAGAAAAGTTGATTGTGAGCTATATAAATATGTATTGTACTATTTGGAAGTTCGCCAGGTGTTTCTTGATCCGAAGCTCTCTTTGAAAAAACTGAGTGATATGATTGAGACGAACCAGACTTATCTGTCCAACGTGGTGAACCGCTACTTCGGTTGCCATCTGAAAGAGTTGGTGAACACATATCGGGTGGAATATGCCAAGGAACTGCTCCGTTCGGGCAAGTGTCTGCCGGAGGAGCTGCCTCAACGCTGCGGGTTCTTGTCGCGAAGTGCTTTTTATGCTGCTTTTAAAAAGGTGACGGGTGTTTCTCCCAAACGTTATATGAAATATGAAATGAGAGCACAGCACTCAGAATCAATAAATTATGTATAACCAATTTTAGTTTTTTAAATTTATAAATTTAAAGTTTTTCTATTATGAACAAAAAGTTTTTAAGTGCAATCCTGTTCGGAGCCTTGATGGTTACCTCGACAGGAACATTTGTATCTTGTAAGGACTACGATGATGACATCGATAATTTGCAAGGACAAATTGACAAGCTTGTTACTCCCGAGACGCTGAGTGCTCAGATCGCTCAGTTGCAGGCTAATATTGATGCAGCTAAACAGAGTGCAAGTTCTGAGCTGGCGACGGCTAAAGCTGCTTTGGAAGCTGCGATAGCTGGTAAGGCTGATACTGCTGTTATAACAAGCTTGACAGAGAAAGTAACTGCTGCTCAGACTAAAGTTGACAACTTGGAAGATAAGTTAGGTACTATTGAGTCTACTTTAAATTCAGTTAAGTCGGATGTTGATAACCTGAAACAAAATGCAGGTAAAGTTGAAATGGCTGAAATAGACCGTAGAATCAAAGAACTTAGAAATGAATTGCTGGCTATTATCGGTGATAAGCTGAGTAGTTTGGTGTTTGTTCCTGCTTTGTATGAAAATGGTATCGAAGCGGCTCGTTATCCGTATGCTCAGGGGATTTATAAAGCATTTACAGGAAAAAGCGAAGGCAATAATGCTGAGGGAGCTAAGTTTACTATTGCTGAAAAAACACCTTTATAAATGTTGCTGATGAAGGTGATTATACAATTAGCTCTTTAGCTAAAGCTGTTTATCATGTAAATCCTACCACAGCAAATTTGACTAATGTCGCTTGGGGATTCTTATATAGTGAACCTGAATATGTGGATGCATCTGCACGTGCTGCTGTAACTCCTAAACCGGTATACAGTACTAGCCGACAATTGGCTAATGGTGATTTGGAAGTAGTTTATAAAGTAGAAAACCCTGCTGAACTGAAAATTGTAGCTGATAAGAATGTGTCTGTAATGGCTTTGACCGGTACTTATCAGAACGAAGAAGCGAAAGATACAACAGTTACTTCTGATTATGCTGCTATTTTGCCGGCTGTAGTTACTTTTAAAGCGATTGCATTCAATACATTAGAAACAGAAAATAATGCTTGTGCTTTGGGTGCTAAACAGCATGAACTGTATATCAAAGGTGAAGATGCAGCTAAAAAAGATGCAACTATCGACGTTAAGTATAATGGCGGTACTCTTGACTTGACTCAGTATCTGAATGTACATTATACTCAGGCTGATATTAAGGCTGCTGCTGATGATGCTGAACACCAGATTATGGCGTATGCTGATGTGGCTGATTATGGCTTGCATTTTGAATATGAAATGTTAGGTTATAAGACAGGTGCTAATAATACAGAAGAAAATAAGTATGGTACAGTAAATAACAATGGTATCTTTACTCCTTGCTATGTAAATGCAAATGGTAATACTACTCCATGTAGCACGAACGAAGATGGTATTTCTGCTGTAGGTAGAACCCCTATCGTATTGGTTAAGTTGATGGATGGCGAAAACATTGTCCTTGCAGGTTATGTTAAGTTGCATATCGTTAAGGATTTGGGTATTCAAACTTTGCCTGAGGTATTTAATGCAACTAAACCTTATGTATGTGATGGTTTCGAAGATGGCATTACATGGGATGATATGTCCGGTAAGATTATTGAAGCGTTGAAGATGACCAAGGCTGAATTTGTTAATTCATTCAATTTTGTAGCTGGAAAGACTTACATCACCAATGACAGTCAGAAGACATTTGCTGAGGTTGAGAATAACGTATACGGTGAGTTGACAATCTCTAGTGACTTTACAAATGTAACAACTACGAATGATATTATTACATGGACAGCAGGCTTTGATGAAATGGATGCCATTTCTAAATTAGAAGGCCGCACTGTAACATTGTATGCTTGCTTCCAGTCTAAAACTGATACAAAATTCTTTGTATATGTACCGTTTACTGTGACTATAGCAAAACAGCCGGAGGTAACATTCGGAGATAAGATCAAGGCTTACTGGTATCCTACTACAGAGCCTACTGTAGCTAAGAGAGATACTGTACGTATGAATGTTCCGAGACCTACTACTAATGATAAAGCCGTAGAGAATTATTCTAAGGATTTAGATGATAATTTTGAAGGCAATGTGGTTAAAGTAGCTAAGACTTCTGCAACTCAAAATCAGTATTATGATTTGGAAGTTTTGGGCACAGCTTATTCTTATGAATTTGCGGCTACACAACCTGAAATTGCAGATCCTAACCAGAATGGTGTTAAGTACCAGCTTGTTCGTGGTACCGATCACACTAAATTGTATGTAGGTACAGCAGATGTTGAAGGTAATCTTGTAGCTTCTATTGCTGCTGATGGAACCCTGACTTATGCAGCTACCGACAGTGCTAAGAAACTCTTGAACTTATACGGTCACTTGATTCCCAAGCATTTTGCAAATGTTGAAATTGTTGCTACTTATGATGAGTGTAAGTTGGCTTTAGGCACAGAAAACTTCAAGGTACGTTTCTTGCGTCCGGTTGATGTTCTTGATGGTGACCAAGCTAAATTCATTGATGCTCAGGCAAATGGCTCTTCTATTGTTTTAGGTGATTTGTTTGACCTGAAGGACTGGCGTGAAGAAGCATTAATCGTTAAGAATGCTGCCGGTGTGTACGAAAGTGCTGTAGAGAATGGTGTTCCTTTGTATCCTTATTATGAATTCGAGACTATTAAAGTTGATATTGCCAATGCAGAATGTGACTTGACCGGAACTAGAAAGAAAGTTTCTGAAGTTACAGATAAATTGCAGTTGTCCGTTACAGAAAATGGAGCAGAAAGTGCTACTAATATTGTAAACATTACAGAAGTTGCAGCTTTGAATACTACTAAGATTGTTTACAAGAATAATGAAGGTAATGTTCAGAAATTCACATTGTGGATTCCGGTGGAAATTACTTATTATTGGGGTACTTTGAAAGCTGTAGCCAAGTGTGATGTTGAATCAACAAAAGCAAATCAGTAATAGAACAGGTATTGCATTATTAGCAATTGAATAGATGGAAGGTGCGTTGTTGTCAGCGCACCTTTTATTATTGGTGGACTAATCTTAATTGTATTGCAAATGAAAATAGATAAAATCGTTTTTATTTTATTATTAAGTTGCTTGTCGTTTTCATGTGGACGAAAAGAAACAAAAGAGCGTATGAAGACTTATGCTGATGCAGAAAAAGAATTCGTCGGCTCATTGACAAAGACGGATTCCATTACGGTTCTCGAAATGTCTCAGAAGTGTATGGATAGCTTGAAGGAGGGTAATATAGAAGCAGCGTTAGGAATGCTTTATGTGGTTAAAGATGGTGAAGCGGTAAGACTTACAAATGAAAATGCGGAAAATCTTAAAAAGCATTTCAGTACCTTCCCGGTTGTAGATTATCATTTGGAGAATTTTAGTTTTTCCACTCAGGGATGTAATGATCTTAAATATAAGATTGAATTTGCAAAAAAAGATGTGGATGGAAATGCTCCGACGATGGCTTTTATGTTTAATCCTGTGAAGATTGATGGCATTTGGTATTTATGCATTAAGCATCGAAATCAATCCAGTAAAGAAATGCTAAATCCGCGGGAAAGTAATTCTCCGGCTCCCGGTGAGGTAGTACTACGCAAGTCATAGAATGGCTGGTTAAAATAGGAAGAGATAGTGATTATTGGTTTATGATAGATGAAGAGAGAACTGATTCCGATAGAATGAATATTATTCTCTCTTCACTTTTATTTTTTAGAAAATAGACTCTTGTGTCTGTGTGGTCAGCAGCTCCAACGCCTTGATTCCCATAACCGAGTTTCCTTTCCGGTTTAATCTCGGGCTCCATACTGCTACCGAATAACGTAACGGATAAACAGCCGCTATGCCACCGCCCACACCACTTTTTCCGGGCAGACCCACAAGGTAAGAAAACTCTCCCGCTTCATCATAAAAGCCGCATGTCTGCATAATGGCATTAATACGCTTCACTTGCGACGCAGTAAGGTTGATATCCCCAAATGTGAATGGCTGTTTGTGGTTGGCAAAAGCCAGAAAAGCTTTGGATAAATCATAGCAACTCATTTCAACAGAACATTGGAGAAAATAGAAATGGAGAACGCGTTCGATGTCATTCTCTATATTATGATGATACTTCAGCAGATTGGCGATGGCTGCGTTCAGGTAACCTTTTTCACGTTCGGATACCGCTACTTCTTCATTGTAATTAATAGTATCGTTTCCACAAATATTACGGATAAAGTGGAGGAAATCTTCTTCGGGTGTGGCAGATGCTTTAAAAGTATATCTGCCAATACAATGGCACCGGCATTGATGAACGGATTGCGGGGAATTCCTTTTTCAACTTCTAACTGTACAAGGGAATTGAATGCAGTGCCCGATGGCTCTTTTCCCACTCTTTTCCATAGTTCGTCTCCCTCAAGGCTGAGGCATACGGCAAGTGAAAAGACTTTCGAAATACTCTGGATGGAGAAACGAGTGTCAGCTTGTCCCAGCATGAAAGTTTCTCCTTGAATGGTATTGATGCAAATGCCAAACTGATCCGGGTCTACTTTTGCCAATGCAGGAATATAGTCAGCCTGTTTGCCGATGCCGGCAAAAGGCTGTATCTCCTGATAAATATTTTCGAGTATCTGCTGATAATTCATGGTACAGATATTTTATATTTCAATATAATCGCCGTTCAGCTTAATCAGTTCAATCAGTTTCTCTACCGCCTGCTCTTCGGGGATATTTTTTTCGATGCATTCTTTTTTCTTATAAAGGCTGATTTTACCTCGTCCGGCTCCTACATAACCGTAATCGGCATCCGCCATTTCGCCCGGTCCGTTGACGATACAGCCCATGATGCCTATCTTTAAGCCTTTAAATGAGAGGTGGCGGCTTTGATTCGGGCAATAGTCGATTCCAAGTCATATAAGGTACGACCGCAACCGGGGCATGAGATGTATTCTGTCTTTGCTGGTGCGGATACGTCCGGCTTGCAGGATACCGAAAGCGGTAGTATCTATTACGGTGTGTGGCAGTGAGCCTTGATTATAAATGAAGATACCGTCACAGAAACCATCAAAAATCAATGCACCCATATCGGCGGCTGCCTTAATCTGTAAGTTCTCCGCTTCTTCTTCCTGATAGTATTGGAAGAATACAACAGGATTTTCCAGTCCTTCCGTCATCAGTTCATGCACCATGGCGCGGTATTCACCTAACCGGTTGGGGTGATTGCTTTGTGCAATGATAACCACTTCCGGGTGTAACTTGAGTGCGGCAATCACTTCTTCATTCATTGCCATATAAGGTAGGAACAGGAATTTTAACTCAGCCTGAGTATGATGTAGCTCTATCATTTGCTGATAGTTGAATGCAGGATACACATTCTTCTCTTCAGGGTTCCAGGCATCGGCATCTACCAGATAAGCTGTTTCCTTATTACGTAATTCAGGAACTGTTTGTCCACAATAAATGTAATCGGGATTGAATTGTGGATTGACTTCGTTCTCTCCTTCCAAACGTTCGGCAATTACTACCGGAAGATTATCTCCGCCAATGTTGCGCACAGCTTTTTGTTTTACGGCGTGAAGGGGAGAGATAATTGAATTCCGGCGATTCTTTTCCGGGAATGAAAGGGTGGTTTTCACGTGCCAGTATATAGTCGACCAGTTTACGAGCTACCGGAATTTCTGCTTCCGGGGCTTCGCTCAATGATACGCGGATGGTATCTCCCAAACCATCGGATAACAATGCACCGATGCCTAAAGCTGACTTGATACGTCCGTCTTCACCGTCACCGGCTTCGGTTACACCCAGATGGAGTGGGAATGCCATGCCTTCTTTTTCCATTTCCGCTACCAGCAGACGAACAGTTTTTACCATGACAACCGTGTTGGAAGCCTTGATGGAAATTACGACATCGGTGAAATGTTCTTCTACGCAGATGCGGAGAAATTCCATGCACGATTCTACCATGCCTTCGGGGGTATCGCCATAACGTGACATGATGCGGTCTGACAGAGAACCGTGATTCACACCAATACGGATGGCGGTATGGTTCTCCTTACAAATATTCAGAAAAGGAACGAAGCGGGTACGTATCTTTTCTATTTCTTGCGCGTACTCTTCATCGGTGTATTCCAACTTCTTGAAAGTGCGTCCCGGGTCTACATAGTTGCCCGGATTGATACGTACCTTTTCTGCGTATTGTGCCGCTACATCGGCTACTTTGGGGTTAAAATGCACATCGGCTACCAAGGGGGTGTCATAGCCTTGTGAACGTAATCCGATATTTATATTTTTCAGGTTTTCGGCTTCGCGTACACCCTGTGTGGTGAGACGCACGTATTCACCGCCTGCATCGATAATCCGTTTGGCTTGTTCTATGCAAGCGTCGGTATCCATTGTTATGGTATTGGTCATACTTTGGATGCGGATGGGATTAGCACCGCCCATCGGAGTGGCTCCAATGTTTACTTCAGAGGCTTCCCGGCGTGAATAGTTGAATAAATCGGTCATGGTTAATTCCTTATCTTTAAAGAGGTTGTAAATGTTCGTTTTAAATTTTCGGGCAGAAAATATTCTTTCCTTCTAATCAGGATAGGATATTTTCTGCCCGTGTTTTTTATAGCGCAGCTTTTCAGCGATGCTTATGTAAAGAATCAATTCGTCTTATATTCGAACTTTACTTCTTTCAATTCTTCATTGGCTTTCACTATTTTCTTTTTCAAGCCGGTTTTGTAATCTGCAAATTTAGCTGCGAGCTCTGTATCACTCAAAGCCAACATCTGTACGGCCAGAATAGCGGCATTCATTGCACCGTTGATGGCAACTGTTGCAACCGGAATTCCGGGAGGCATCTGGATGATGGAATAGAGTGCGTCCACACCGTCGAGAACAGACCCTTTCACGGGGACACCAATGACTGGCAGTGTAGCAGTGTTGGCGGCAATTACACCGGGCAATGCTGCGGCCATGCCTGCTGCAGCAATGATGACTTTAATGCCACGACCGGCAGCGTTCTTGGCAAACTCTTCCACTGCTTCGGGTGTACGGTGTGCCGATAGAGCGTTCATCTCGAAAGGTACGTGCATCTCGTCCAGTAGCTTGGCAGCCTTTTCCATGACAGGAAGGTCGGAGGTGCTGCCCATGATAATACTTACAATAGGTTCCATTGAATATTTCTTCTGTATTTTATTCGTTTACTAAAGCTTTGTAGGCTTCGGCATCCATCAAATCATTGATGTCATTTGCATCGTTAGGTTTGATTTTAACCAGCCAACCTTTGCCATAGGGATCTTGGTTGACCAGTTCGGGGTTGTCAGCCAATGCTTCGTTTTGTTCTAAAACTTCTCCTGCAACCGGAAGGAACAGGTCTGATATAGTCTTTACTACTTCGATAGTACCGAAAACTTCTCCTTTTTCCAAAGTCTCGCCTTCGGTAGTGATGTCTACGAAAACGATGTCGCCCAATTGTTCTTGTGCATAATCGCTAATGCCTACGTATGCGATATCACCTTCTACGCGTATCCATTCGTGTTCCTCGGTATACTTTTACATTGTTTGGGAAATTCATAATGCTTTTTAATTTATAAGGTTAATACTAAAATTTTTTTCAAATAAACAAAATTCCTATGACACCGCAAAACAATCCGACAATAAATCCTGCCAGAACTTCTAATAATGTGTGTTGCTTTACGATGATGCGTGCTGTCCCCAGCATTCCTGATAGCAAAATGAAAAAGCAAAGCCATGATACAGGATTGAAATTGAAGATCAGGCTGTATGACAACAGACCGCCTACCATCATGCCGCTACTGGCAACATGGGTGCTGATTTTCCATTTGAAGTTTATCACAATGCAGATGACCATGCAGATGAGTGTGGCTACAATGATGCCCGACATATAGCGTGGCAAATGAATCTTGTACATCGTAAGCAGGCAGGCTACATAGCTGACAATGGTTAGGGCGTATGGGACGAATCGTTTTTCACGATGACCCAGTTCATGGATACCCCAGCCGTTTATTTTCTGAAAAAGATAAATGGCAAGCATCGGCATCAAGATGGTAAAGCAATACACGATACCCAACACCACCAACTTATATTGGAGGGGCATGATGCGTAAATAGGTGAAAAAGAATAATAAGAAAAAGGCAAGAAATGGAACCATAAAAGGTGTGAATATGCCTGATATGATGCGTGAACCTATTTCTAACGGGTCACTTTTTCCAATCTCTTTTAAAGAACCGGTGGTTTCGTTTGCTTCCATATTTTTATCTTCTTAATCGTGCAACAGGAATATTTAACTGCTGGCGATATTTGGCCACGGTGCGGCGTGCAATGGGGTATCCCTTGACTTTCAGTATTTCGGCCAGTTCGTCGTCAGTATAGGGTTTTTCTTTGTCTTCGTTGTCTACACATTCCTTTAGTATGCGTTTTATTTCGCGAACGGATAATTCTTCACCATCTTCGGTGGTGTAGCCGTCACTGAAGAAGAACTTCAACGAATATATGCCGTAGTTTGTTTGCACATATTTGCTGTTGCTGACGCGTGAGATGGTAGAGATATCCAGTTTGGCGCGTTCTGCCACATCTTTTAATATCATCGGTTTCAATAGTGACTCGTCTCCTTCAAGGAAAAACGGACGCTGGATGTCGATGATAGTCTGCATGGTGGTGAGTAAAGTGTGTTGTCGTTGTTTTACGGCATTGATAAAACCTTGTGCGGCATCTACTTTCTGTTTTAAAAACATCAGAGCGTCTTTTGATTCTTTACTTTGATTTTCTTTGTTACGTGTATGTTCGTCCAGTAGTTCGGTAAACTCACGGCTGAGGCGCAGTTCGGGAACATTGCGGTTGTTCAGATTGAGGGTGATGGTACCGTCATCGAATGTTTCTACAATAAAATCGGGGATAATCTGCTGGAAATTACGCCCCATGGCTTCGCCCAATGAACTTCCCGGACGCGGGTTTAATTTGGTAAGTTCGGCCAATGCTTCGTTATATTGCTCTTCGGTGATGCCCAGTTTCTGAATTATTTTATCTTTGTTCTTACGGGTGAACTCATCGCAGCATTTTCCGATAATATCCAGTTCTATCTGTTTTAGTGGGGAATCTGCTTTACGGTTGATCTGAATGAGCAGACACTCTTGAAGGTTGCGTGCACCGATGCCGGCCGGGTCGAAATCCTGAATGATTTCGAGTATTTTGTTCAGTTCGCTCTCTGTGGTATAGATTCCACGATAAATGGCAAGCTCGTCCATGACGGATTCTATGCTTTTACGCAGGAGTCCGTCATCATCCAACGATCCGATCAGGTATTCGGCTATTTCGCGCTGTTCGTCAGTCAGGTCTTGCATGGCAAGCTGCTCTTTCAATATTTCGTAGAAGGAAACAGCATCCGAGAAAGGTATCTCTTCGGCTACTCCTTCGCGGCTGCGGTTGTGTTCCTGCAATTTATAGTCGGGGATGTCATCCTCGGTACGATAATCTCCCAGTGAAATGTCATCGTTGGGTTCGAGTTATCGTTATTATCTTCATTTCCTTCAAAGTCAGTACTCTCTTCCCCGTTTTCGGGCGTTTCTCTTCCTTCCTCCAAGGCCGGATTGTCCAGTATCTCAGAATGAATACGTTCTTCCAGCTCCACGGTAGGCAATTCCAACAACTTCACAACAAGGATTTGTTGTGGTGACAGTGTCTGTACTTGTTGTTGGGCTTGTGTTTGTACTTGACGTGAGCCTTGTGCCATAATCTCTTTACTATTTTTGGGGGCAAAAGTAGCGATTTGTATCGTAATAATCTTCCTTTTTGCCGGGATAATTTTAGGGGTTCATCCTAATATTATTAATAATTGAAGCTGCTTCCGCCCAGAAATTCTCTTAATAAGGAGGTTGGAGGCAATTCTTTATCTTGCACAGATACGAAATATTCGAGGAACTTACGGAGGCGGTAGGCTTCCGAGTATTCCGGTCGGTTATTGGGCACTTTCCGCAGAATAGGTTCCAGATAATCTTTTAAAACAGCAAGCTCGAACAATAATGCAGAGTTGAACATGGCATCTGCATTTTCCTGATAAGGGAAAATCCATTTGTCTTCTCCGGCACGTACGCTAGGCCAACGGCTGATGGTGTCTTCTGCCGAATATCCACGATATTTGTAGTCACGGACAATGCGGCGCAACAGCCGGGTTGTCGGTAGTAGGGATATAGTTATGGTTGTCCAATAAGATGGTTGTCAGGGCCGATACATATATTTTATATTTATTTTCAGCCGGGATATGCGGAGTCAGTTCAGGGTTCAGTGCGTGAATACCTTCCAAAATCAGTATCATATTATCATCTATCTTCAGATAGTCTCCTTTGAACTCACGTTGACCGGTGGAGAAATTAAAACGGGGCAGTTCGACTTGCTCTCCACGAAGCAAAGCCTCCAGTTGTTGATTAAAAAATTTCAAGTCCAAGGCATAGAGGGATTCATAGTCATAGTTGCCGCTCTCATCTTTAGGGGTATCTTCTCTATTTACGAAATAGTCATCCAACGAAATAGGATAAGGTCTCAGGCCATTGGCCATAAGCTGGATGCTGAGTCGTTTGCTGAATGTCGTTTTTCCTGATGAGGAGGGACCGGATATCAGAATCAGTTTGACTCCCCGGCCGTTTTTCCCACGATTATAGATTTCATCGGCGATGTTTGAAATCTTTTTTTCCTGCAAGGCTTCGGATACGTTGATTAAGTCGGTAGCATGACCATTGTTGCAGACTACATTGAAGTCGCCCACAGTGCCTATGCCTAAAATCTGATTCCAGCGACGGTGTTCCTTAAATACATCCAACATCTTTTCTTGTTTTACAACTTCCTCCAGTTTGTCGGGGTTTTGTCGGTTGGGAACACGAAGTAACAGTCCGTCATAGTATTTCACTATATCGAACAAGCGGATGTATCCGGTTGCTGGGCAGCAGGCTGCCATAATAATAGTCTATAGTGTCTCCTAACGTATAATAAAAGGAGTAAAGATTGCCCGAAGTTTCCAGCAGTTTTACTTTATCCATCATTCCTTTTTTGCGGAACAACTCTACCACTTCGGTGGTTTGACATTCAAATCGATGGAAGGGAATATCTTCTTCAATGATTTCCTGCATACGTTTCTTGATGCGCTGTACATCGTCCAACCCTATTTCTCTGCCGATGTGTAAATCACAATAGTATCCTTTGGAGACGGGATGCTCCAGCACGATGCTTCCGTCGGGATAAAGATCTTCGACAGCTTTGCACAGCACAAAGCATAACGAGCGGACATAAGTACGCATGCCCGAGGAACTTAATATATTCAGGAATTCTACATCTTTATTATTATAGGCTCTGTAGTTGAGTCCTTCTACCTTATTATTAACCTTGGCACTGACAGGTCCGTAGGGGATATCTAAATTAAAACCATTATAAATATCCAAAAGTGAGCTTCCAATTGGGAAACTTTTAATAATATTGTTATTTTTTTGCAACATATTTGTAACATAATCGTAATGTTTATTACTAACGTAGTGAAATCGGCTGTTAATTTACCGAATAAAAGGGAGATAAGCCAATTCCTACCAAATTAATTGATGATGGAATATTCTTTTTATGATTTCTTAAAGCTGCTGGGTTCACTGGCGCTATTCCTTTACGGAATGAAAATCATGAGTGAGGGCCTGCAAAAGTTTGCAGGTGACAGGCTTCGTAAAATTCTCACGGCGATGACCACCAAACCGGGTAACCGGAGTTCTAACAGGCGTGCTGATTACAGCATTAATCCAATCTTCTTCTGCCACTACCGTCATGGTAGTCAGCTTTGTGAATGCAGGGCTGCTGACATTATCCCAGTCCATTGGAGTAATTATGGGAGCCAATATCGGTACTACCGTAACTGCATGGATTATATCAGCGTTGGGCTTTAAGGTAGATATCGCTGCAATGGCTCTCCCACTTTTAGCTGTTGGTGTGCCATTGTTATTTTCTGGAAAGAGTAACCGTAAATCCATAGGGGAGTTTATTTTCGGTTTCTCTTTTTTGTTTATGGGTCTTTCTTTACTCAAAACAAATGCACCGGACTTGAGTAAAAACCCGGAGATGTTGTCTTTTGTGCAGAATTATACAGACATGGGCTTTGGCTCTGTGATGCTGTTTGTATTGATAGGTACAATATTGACGATGATTGTGCAGGCATCGGCTGCAACAATGGCTATTACCCTGATTATGTGTGCCAATGGTTGGATTAGTTTTGAACTTGGTGCTGCTTTGGTATTAGGTGAGAATATTGGTACTACCATTACAGCTAATCTGGCTGCATTGACTGCAAATACGCAGGCCAGGAGGGCTGCCTTAGCTCACTTGGTATTTAATGTTTTCGGTGTTATCTGGGTGTTATGCCTGTTTAAGCCGTTCACAATGGGGGTGTCATGGTTTGTAGAAGATATAATGAAGACGCCGGATCCTGCTGTGGCTGTTTCTTTTAAATTATCGGCTTTTCATACGACATTTAATATATGCAATGTGTTGATTCTTATTTGGTTTGTGAAGTTGATAGAGAAAACCGTTTGCAAGATTATCCCTCAAAGAGAGCAGGATGAGGAATATCGTTTGCGTTTTATTACAGGCGGTATGCTTTCTACGGCAGAGCTTTCTATATTACAGGCGCGAAAAGAAATCAATCTGTTTGCCGAACGCACTCACCGTATGTTTGGTATGGTGCGCGATTTGTTGCATACAACGAATGAGAATGATTTCAATAAGCTGTTCAGCCGTGTAGAAAGTATGAGAATATCAGTGATAGTATGGAGGTGGAGATAGCCAATTATCTGAATCAGGTTTCGGAAGGACGTTTGAGTTCTGAAAGTAAGCTTCAGATTCGTTCGATGCTTCGTGAGGTGACAGAAATAGAAAGTATAGGTGACAGTTGCTATAACTTGGCCCGTACCATCAACCGCAAGCATCGCAGTGAAATGGATTTTACACAGAAACAGTATGATCATATCGAACAGATGTTTAAGCTGACAGATGATGCATTGAGCCAAATGATTGCGTTGGTAGAAGATGAACATCATACTATTGATGTGAATAAGTCTTTCAATATCGAACACGAAATCAATAACTATCGCAATCAGTTAAAGAACCAGAATGTGCTGGATGTGAACAATAAGGAATATGATTATCAGATGGGAGTACACTATATGGATATTATTACCGAATGTGAAAAGTTGGGTGATTATGTAGTTAATGTAGTGGAAGCCGGCAGTAATGTGAAAGAAAAGAAAGCATAAGCCCGGATTCACACTCGTGATAGAATAGGTTGGATATAAAGTACACGGCAGACAAAATCGAGAGTTATATACTAAAAGTGAGATAATGTCTATATTTATTTTTCTGAAACTGATAGGGTCGCTGGCGCTTCTTATGTATGGCATGAAGACCATGAGTGAAGCTCTGCAGAAACTGACAGGTGGGCAACTTCGCCATTTCCTTGGAGCAATGACGACCAATCGGTTTACAGGACTGCTGACCGGGGCGTTTGTAACGGCTTCCGTACAGTCTTCTACTGCTACTACGGTGATGACCGTTAGTTTTGTTAATGCCGGATTACTGACATTGGCTCAAGCTATTTCTGTCATTATGGGAGCTAATATTGGTACAACGGTGACTGCATGGATTATGTCAGTGTTCGGTTTTCAGATAGACATGAATAACCTCATTTTCCCTCTTTTTTGCTTTTAGCCGTTCCTCTTATTTTTTTCTAATAAAAAGCCAGAAAAAGTCTTTTGGAGAATTTATATTTGGCTTTGCATTTATGTTCTTGGGATTGACGACATTGCGTGAAAATGCTATGCACATGGATTTGGAACATAATGCGGCAATCCTTGGTTTCATTACTTCTTGCAAAGAGTGGGGATTTTTGTCTATCCTGTTGTTCCTTTTGATTGGCAGTATCATAACTATGTGTGCCCAATCATCGGCGGCAGTAATGGCTATTACTTTGATTCTTTGTTCGAGTGGTGTGCTTGACTTGTATTTGGGTATAGCCTTGGTAATGGGTGAGAATATCGGTACGACCGTAACCTCGAATATTGCTGCATTGACAGCAAATGCTCAGGCGAGGCGTGCAGCATTGGCACACTTTATCTTTAACACGTTTGGTGTGATATGGATATTGTGTATCTTCCATCCGTTTGTCAATATGGTAAGTGATATGGTTGAACATCTTTTTCCCGGGGGGAATCCTGAGGTGGCTATTACTTATAAGCTTTCTGCCTTTCATACAGCATTCAATATTTGTAATGTGCTGATTCTTATTTGGTTTATTAAACCGATAGAGAAGATAGTGTGTTGGGTAATCAAACCTAAAGAAGATGAAGAAGAATTCCGACTGCGCTTTATTACCGGTGGACTGTTATCGACGGCCGAACTTTCTATTGTTCAGGCTCGTAAAGAGATCAATTTATTTGCTGAACGTACCCGCCGTATGTTTGGTATGGTACGTGACTTGCTTCATATATCGAATGAAAATGATTTCAATAAGCTTTTCAGCCGCATTGAAAAGTATGAGAATATTAGTGATAATATGGAATTGGAGATTGCCAATTATTTGAATCAGGTGTCTGAAGGTCGCTTGAGTTCTGAAAGCAAGTTGAAGATTCGTGCCATGTTGCGTGAGGTGACGGAGATAGAAAGTATTGGCGACAGTTGCTATAACCTTGCGCGTACCATTAACCATAAATATCGGGGGAATGAAGACTTTACCGAGAAACAGTATAGCCATATTCATCAGATGTTCCAACTGACTGATGATGCTTTTGAATCAAATGGTGTCTTTGGTGGAGGATGAGGGGCATCAAGTGGATGTGAATAAATCTTTTAATCTTGAGAATGAGATAAACAACTATCGTAGTCAGCTGAAGAATCAGAATGTGCTGGATGTGAACAATAAGGAGTATGATTATCAGATGGGTGTGCACTATATGGATCTTATCGGTGAATGTGAAAAGCTGGGTGACTATATAGTTAATGTAGTTGAGGCACGGACAGATATGAAAGAGAAGAAATAGTGCTGTTCTTTTTTATCTCATTGTAGTGATATAAAAAGCGTGAGTATCTGTACGAACTCACGCTTTTTTATGGAATCATTTTTGGTTGATTACTTTTCGATATCAATCAATTCAACTTCGAAAATCAAAGCAGAGAAAGGTTTGATTTGGCCGATGTACCATGTAAACCGTAAGCCAGTTCTTGCGGAATATAAAGTTCCCATTTTGAACCGACCGGCATCATAGTCAAGGCTTCTGTCCATCCTTTGATCACTTGGTTAGCACGAGTAGTGTAGGGTTCCTTGCGGTCGTATGAACTATCGAACTGAGTTCCGTCAATCAAAGTACCTTTATAGTTTACTTTTTACAGTTGAAGAATCGGTAGGGATGGCACCTTTTTTACCTTCTTTGATAACTTTGTATTGAAGACCGCTGGGAGTAGTTTTTACACCTTCTTTTTTTGCATTTTCAGCCAAGAATTTTTCTCCTGCGGCTTTGTTGTCTGCTTATTTGGCTTCCGTAGCTTTTTGCCTGAATAGCTTCTGCTTTAGTCTGAACAAACATGTTGGCTTCTTCTACAGGCATAACGTTCTGCTTTTTCAGAGTTGCGACAAAACCTGCCAGGAAATTTGCTTTATCCAAGCTTTGAGTAGAATCGTTGCCAAATAAGCGTTGGCTCATCATACCAAACATACGTCCGCCTACTTGCTGTCCGACTTGCAGACCTACCATATATGCAACGTCTTTGGGACTTGTTTTGTTGGCTCCGTCTGTAACACCTTTAAGGAATTCTGCCATGTAAGTACTGTCAACGCCTTGTTGTTGAAGATACATATCCAATCCCTGTGTATTAGCAACACCCATCATATAAGAAAGTGAGTCTACATCATTCTTCATGTTTGCTTTTGGTGCCTGAGCTGTACAAGATGCTAAGCTGGCAGCGGCAGCGATAGCTACAAAAAAACTAATTTTTTTCATTTGCCTTAAATACTTTAATATTATAATACTTCAATTAATTCTACATCGAAAATCAATGTGCTGTGAGGAGGAATCATTTCGCCGGCTTGCTGTGCGCCATAGGCCAATTCCGAGGGAATGAATAATCTCCATTTAGAGCCTTCCGTCATTAGTTGCAAGGCTTCTACCCATCCTTTAATCACTTGATTAACACCGAATACAGCCGGTTCACCGCGTTTGATAGAACTATCGAACAATGTTCCGTCAATCAATGTACCTTCGTAATGACATTTCACACGGTCGGTAGCCCCCGGCTTTTTACCATTACCTTCTTTGATGATTTCATATTGCAAGCCGCTGGGGAGTGTTACTACTTCAGGTCTTTTAGCATTTTCTTCCAGGAAAGATTTGCCCTTTTCAATATTTGCTGCATTCATTTTAGCTTCCAGTTCTTCGAAATATTTGTTCACGATTTCGCGCGCTTCATTATGACTGATAGCTGTCTCTTTTTCCATCTAATACGTCTTTAATTGCCTGAGCAAAGTCATTCACATTGATACCTTGAGCACCCATGCTCAGCAAATTTTGGCCGATTCCCAGGCCGATAGCGTAACTAAATTTATCCATAACTGTTTATTTTATAAGATGTTTTTCTACAAAACGCACAAAGGTAGGTCTTTTTTTATTTGAATGATTATGATTTTAACAATTTAATTTTTCTTATTTTTTGTGTGTCTAGTTTAAAGAGGAGGCTAAAAATGAAGAATTTAGTGATTCTGACCGGTGCCGGAATGAGTGCCGAGAGTGGTATTAGTACCTTTCGTGATGCGGGAGGACTATGGGATCAATATCCTGTGGAGCAGGTGGCTACTCCCGAAGGGTATGTTGCGAATCCTCAGTTGGTGATTCAGTTTTACAATGAGCGTCGTAAACAGTTGTTGCAGGTTAAGCCGAACCGGGGACATGAACTGGTAGCTGAACTGGAGAAGTATTTTAATGTAACTGTTATTACTCAAAATGTTGATAATCTACATGAACGGGCCGGTAGCAGTCATGTGATTCATTTACATGGCGAGTTAACGAAAGTTACTTCTACTTTGCAACCCAATAATCCTAACTATATAAGAGAATTGAAGCCGGAAGAATTTGAGGTAAAGATAGGAGACCTTGCTGCTGACGGCTCGCAATTTCGTCCTTTTATAGTGTGGTTCGGGGAGTCTGTACCCATGATTGAAAAGGCGATTGAGTATGTCGAAACGGCTGATGTTTTCTTGATTATAGGGACTTCTTTAAATGTATATCCGGCAGCCGGATTGTTAAATTATGTGCCCCGTGATGTCCCTGTCTATTTAATAGATCCCAAAGAAGTGTCTATAGCTTCGGACCGAAAAGTGTATGCCATACGCAAAGGCGCTTCGGACGGTATGGAGGAATTGAAAAAAATATTGGTGAGATAGCTTGTACATGAACAAATTCATAGTATATTTGTTATGTATTTATTAAAAAGAACATTTGAAACATAAAACTGAAACAATTATGAAAAAGTACGTTTGCGTAGTATGTGGTTGGGTATACGACCCAGAAGTAGGAGATCCGGAAGGTGGAATCGCTCCGGGAACAGCATTTGAAGATATTCCAGATGATTGGGTTTGCCCTCTTTGTGGAGTAGGTAAAGATGATTTTGAAGTTCAGGAAGATTAATTCCGGTTCATAAGCAGCATATCAATTAAGTGGAAGAATTCCGCAGGATAATCAGATGGCGCAGCTAATTATTGGTTGCGCTTTTTTATTGTTGTCCTTACATGATTGTGATAAAAAGAAAAGCGCAACCTATATTTCAGATTGCGCTTTATATAAGAGTTGAATAGTTTTATTTTTTTTCTTGTCTTTCAGGACGAGGCAGCAATACTTTGCGAGAAAGTTTGAATTTGCCTGTTTTCGGGTCAATATCAAGTAATTTGACTTCGATTTCGTCACCTTCTTTCAAGCCGGCTTCTTCGATTGTTTCGAGACGTTTCCAGTCTATTTCGGAAATGTGCAACAGACCGTCTTTGCCGGGCAGGAATTCAACAAAAGCACCGTAAGGCATGATAGAACGAATTTTGCCTACGTATACTTCGCCAACTTCAGGAACAGCAACGATACCTTTAATGATACGCATAGCGTCATCAATACATTTCTTGTTAGTTCCGGCAATTTCAATACGACCTACACCGTCTACTTCTTCAATAGTGATAGTTGCACCGGTTTCTTCCTGCATACCTTGAATAATCTTTCCGCCCGGACCGATAATGGCTCCAATGAATTCTTTAGGAATAGTCATTGTTTCAATGCGAGGAGCATGGGGCTTCAGTTCAGCACGAGGTTCAGCAATGCATTCAGTAATCTTATCAAGAATGTGCATACGTCCTTCTTTGGCTTGATTCAATGCTTTTTCCAGGATGTCGTATGATAAACCATCGACCTTGATATCCATCTGTGTAGCAGTAATACCGTCACGGCATGTACCGGTAACCTTGAAGTCCATATCTCCCAAGTGGTCTTCGTCACCAAGAATATCAGACAATACAGCATATTTTTTCTTCACCGGCATTCTTGATCAATCCCATTGCAATACCTGAAACGGGCTTCTTCATTGGTACACCTGCATCCATTAATGCCAAAGTTCCGGCACATACAGTAGCCATTGAAGATGAACCGTTTGATTCAAGAATATCAGAAACTACACGTACAGAGTATGGATAGTTAGCCGGTACTTGTCCTTTTAATGCACGCCATGCCAAGTGACCGTGACCAATTTCACGACGGCCTACACCACGTTGAGCTTTAGCTTCACCGGTTGAGAAAGGAGGGAAGTTGTAGTGTAACAGGAAGCGTTCTTTATGCTGATCCAATACATCGTCTACCATTTTTTCATCCAGTTTTGTTCCTAATGTAACAGAACTCAAAGACTGAGTTTCACCACGAGTAAAAATAGCAGAACCATGAGGACCGGGCAGATAGCCTACTTCACACCAGATGGGACGGATTTCTGTGGTCTGACGTCCGTCAAGACGCTTACCTTCGTCAAGAATGCAACGACGCATTGCCTCTTTTTCTACATCGTGATAATAGCGGTCGATTAACGGAGCTTTTTCTTCCAGTTCTTCTTCTGTATACTGAGCCTTGAATTCTTCGCGGATAGCATCGAATGCATCTTGGCGTTCGTGCTTATTTCTGTTTCCGGATGCAGCAATAGCGTATGCCTTTTCGTAGCAAGCGTCATGGACAGCTTTGCGGAGTTCTTCATCGTTCTCTTCGTGGCAATATTCACGTTTAACAGTAGAACCCACTTCTTCCATCAATTCCATTTGAGCTTTACAGTGGATTTTGATTGCATCGTGAGCGGCTTTCATGGCAGCCAGCAAATCCTGTTCGCTTACTTCATCCATTTCACCTTCTACCATCATGATGTTGTCGTATGTAGCAGCAACCATTAGATCCATGTCGGCTTTTTCCAGTTGCTCAAAAGTCGGGTCAATAACAAACTGACCATTGATACGTGCTACACGTACTTCTGAAATCGGACCTCCGAATGGAATGTCAGAAACAGCTAATGCAGCTGAAGCGGCCAGTCCTGCCAATGCATCCGGCATATCTACTCCGTCTGCTGAGAACAAGATAATGTTTACGTATACCTCTGCGTGAAAGTCATCGGGAAATAAAGGACGCAAGGCGCGGTCTACTAAACGGCAAGTCAGAATTTCATAATCCGAAGCTTTGCCTTCTCTTTTTGGTAAAACCACCGGGAAAACGTCCGAATGCTGAATATTTTTTCTTTGTACTCTACCTGAAGGGGCATGAAATCTGTACCGAACTGCATCTTTTGCTGCACAAACAGTAGCTAGCAACATGGTGTTTACCCATGCGGAGCATTACAGAACCGTCTGCCTGTTTTGCCAGCTTTCCCGTTTCGAGCGTAATGGTTCTACCATCGGGAAGCTCGATTGTCTTAACAATTGGATTAATCATAAAAAATGTTTTAATATAATTTTCGTCTAAAATTCGTGCAAAGATAGGTATTTATTCTTCTAATTGGGTGAAAATGAGCCAAAAAGTTACACAGATTACCGTTTTTTTATTTTAATGCGTAAGAAGCTGGATAAATGCTTTGACAAACCGTGAAAAGACGTATCTTTGCAGCAGAAATTTATTAGAAAACACACATTATATTAATTTTAGCGATGAAAAAGAATGTATATTTTTTGCTCGCACTTCTGTTGATGGTACTGAGCGCTTGCGATAATGAACCGAAATTTAAAGTCTCAGGTGAGATTAGCGGTGCCGATAATAAGACTTTGTATTTTTGAAGCGTCGGGACTGGATGGTATTGTGGCACTCGATTCTGCGAAACTGGGAAGTAACGGAGTTTTCAGTTTTAGTGGAAAGCGTCCCGAGTCACGGAATTCTATCGTTTGCGTCTGGATAATAAGGTGATTAACTTCTCGGTTGACTCTATTGAGACATTGACCGTAAAGGCCGGAGCTAATGACTTTGCAACAGGGTATTCTATTGAAGGATCGGAAAAATAATATGAAAATAAAAAGAATTGGTATTATTGTTGGCTGATTTGCAAAAAACGGGTGGATCAACTGGCGCATAACCGTAACATTCCGGCCGGGGTTGCTCAAGACAGTTTGGTGTCAATGGTCAATAACTATAAGAATAAAGTGAAACGTGAATATATTTTTGCGGCTCCTAATATGACTTATGCATATTTTGCTTTGTTCCAAGCTTTGAATGGGTATATGCTTTTTGATCCGTTGACCAATAAAGATGATGTTAAATGTTTTGCAGCTGTGGCAACCAGTCTGAATAATACTTATCCGCATGCAGACCGTTCTCGCAACCTTTATAATATGGTTATTAAAGGTATGAAGAATACACGGACTCCGCGGCAGACAGAACTGGATATTCCGCAGGACAAGATAAAAGAGGCTACCATCATTGATATTGAGTTGAAAGATATCAAGGGAAATGTACGTCGTTTGACGGATTTGAAAGGCAAGGTGATATTGATTGACTTTACGGTTTATAATAATGCTATGTCGGCTGCTCATAATTTGGCTTTGCGCGAGTTATATAATAAGTATGCATCTCAAGGACTGGAAATCTACCAGATTTCGTTGGATGCCGATGAACATTTCTGGAAGACGTCTTCCGATAATTTGCCGTGGATTTGTGTGCGTGACGCTAATGGAGCATATTCTCAGTATGTTACATTATATAGTGTGACTAACTTGCCTGCTGTGTTCTTGGTGAACCGTGCTAACGAATTAAGTGCACGTGGTGAAACAATTACTAATTTGGAAGAATCTATCAAAAAACTCTTGTAAAAAACATAATAATTGAGTCGGATTTGTTTAAACATGTTACATAGCATGGTTTTTATACTTGACTCGTATTGTTTAAAAACTATCTTTGCAGAACTTAAAATAATAGAGAGGGTTCGACATATTCAGTGTCGGAATTCTTTTTGTTTTTATAGGAGTGAATATAAACAATGAAAAATATATAATAATTAAAAAGGAGGAAAACATTATGGCTTATATGTCAGAAGAGGGTTACAAACAATTGGTGGAAGAGTTGAAATATTTGGAGTCAGTAGAACGCCCCAAAATTGTATCGGCTATCGCAGAGGCTCGAGACAAAGGAGACTTGTCGGAAAATGCAGAGTATGATGCTGCAAAGGAAGCACAAGGTTTGTTGGAAATGAAAATTAATCAGTTGAAAACTACTATTGGTGATGCAAAGATTATCGATACGTCGAAACTGAAAAATGACACAGTCCAGATTTTGAGTAAAGTAGAATTGAAGAACGCTAAAACAGGCATGAAGATGGCTTACACTATCGTGGCTGAAAGCGAAGCAAACTTGAAATTGGGTAAGATTTCTGTTAATACACCGATTGCACAAGGCTTATTAGGCAAAAAAGGTGGGTGATGTAGCTGAAATTACTATCCCTCAGGGAAAAAATCAGTTTGGAAGTAGTAAACATTTCGTTTTAATGTATAAGGCAGGGTCGCTTCGTGCGGGTCTGCCTTCTTTAATACTCATAGATATGGCAACAATATTTAGTAAAATTATTACTGGTGAGATTCCCAGTTATAAGGTAGCTGAGAATGAAGACTTTTACGCTTTTCTGGATATCAATCCGTTGGCAAAAGGACATACATTGGTAGTGCCTAAGCGTGAAGTGGATTATATCTTTGATTTGGCGGATGATGAATTGGCTTCTATGCATGTATTTGCAAAGAAAGTGGCATTGGCTATACAGAAATCCTTCCCATGTAAGAAGGTAGGAGAAGCTGTTATTGGTCTTGAAGTACCTCATGCTCATATTCATTTAATTCCAATTCAAAAGGAGTCGGATATGATTTTTTTCAAATCCTAAATTAAAACTTGCTAACGAAGAGTTTGTTGAGATAGCTAGAACAATTAATGAAGCCTGGGAAGGCCTGAAGTAAGTAATCCTCTTTTTCTATTATATTATAAAAAAGGGCGTATCTTGATTGAAAGATGCGCCCTTTGTTATATAGACTCCGGAGTACTTCTGTTGTTATACGAATTTATCGCCTAGTTTAATCTGAACATCGTTAACGAATTTACGGATGGCACTTTCATCATCTTTTTTGCAGACAAGCAGCACATTGTCGGTTGCAGCAACCAAATAGCCTTCAAGATCTTGAAGTACTGCCAACTTTCCTTCCGGTACTACAACAACATTCTGTTTGCAATTATATAATAAGGAATTACCGTTGATTGCTACATTCTCATTTACGTCTTTTGGCGAAATGTCATAGAGAGAACTCCATGTTCCCAAATCAGCCCATCCAAAGTCACATAGTTGTACAAAGACATTGTTTGCTTTTTCCATAATGCCGTAATCAATAGATATGTTGGGACATGAGGCAAAGTCTTCTTCGCCTTCAGATAATTTGGAGCATACTTCCGGCATTATTTCGTTAAAGGCATTGATAATTGTATTGATATTCCAAAGGAAAATTCCGGAATTCCAGTAAAACTCTCCACTTTCGACGAATACCTTGGCAAACTCCAATTGCGGTTTCTCAATAAAGGTTTTGACTTTAAAGAACTCTCCTTGTTTTTTTCATCTATTTGTATGTAACCGTAACCGGTTTCCGGGCGGTTGGGCTTAATTCCCAGGGTAAGTAATTGTGGGGAGTGTGAAACAAACTCCAATCCTTTTATGATAGCTTCTTTAAATTCCTCTTCTTTTAGAATCAGGTGGTCAGATGGTGCAACGATGACATTTGCATTGGGATTTATTTTTTTTGATATGATAGGAAGCCCATGCAATACATGGCCGTGCTTCTCCTTGTCGGTTAATAAAATTTGTTCTTCTTTTAATTCGGGAAGTTGTTCTTGGACTAATTCCTTATATAGTACATTGGTCGTTATGAATATATTTTCTAATGGGACGATTTTCTTGTATCTGTCGAATGTCTGTTGGATAAGAGAACGTCCTGTACCAAAGAAATCAAGGAATTGCTTAGGGAGATTTTTGCGGCTATATGGCCAAAATCGGCTTCCGATACCTCCCCCCATGATCACACAATAGTTATTGCTGTTCGTCATGATATTGAATCGTTTTAAAGTTTGTGCTAATATAAGGCTTATTTTTATATTTTTCTTGTTCAATCTACCATAAATGATGGTATATTTATCTTTTTTTGAAAAAAACGCCGAAAAGTTTGCAGGTATGAAAAAAAGTCGTACCTTTGCAACCGCAATCGAGAAACAAACAATGTTTCAAGAGATGCCCAGATGGCGGAATCGGTAGACGCGCTGGTCTCAAACACCAGTGGATTCACTTCCATCCCGGTTCGACCCCGGGTCTGGGTACTGAGTCGGGAAGTAGAGCAATCTGCTTCCCGATTTTCCTTTTCCACCCCTCGCAATTCATTGGTTTGCTGATAGATAAGGTCGAGTACTTTGTTGTATGAATCGGTTCTATATGATTTTCCGTCAAATTCGATTTTTCCATCAAAGATAGAACCAATAAGTTTCAACTTAACCTCTACAGGGGCATCTCTGATATACTTATCTAAATTGTTTATCAATGAGATAGCATAGTCTAATTTTGGTTCTATGTTACCACGGTTCCCTGTCTCAAGCAATGCTATACGGGATTCAAGTTCCTGAGCCTCTTTTTCGTATCTTTCAAGAATACGAGTATAGCGGTCGGAATGTGTTCTATCCGTTATAAGCATATCTTCTGCATCTTCTATCTGCTTACGCTTTTCATTTAGTTGTTTCTGTAATGCCGCTATCTCGGTTCTGATTTCCCGCTTTGCACCTCCTTGAACATCTAACAACACAGCTTCATACAAACGCAATACAGCTTCGTTCGGCTTCAAACAGCCTACATATTGCGCAAATGCTTCATTAGCTTCCTCCGCTCTTACCCTCATGTGCCTTGCGTCTTCACAGCAATTATAATAGGTATAGTAGCCGCCATTTCCCTTTGAGCGTGAGCCAGTGAACGCATGACCACATTTGGGACAGACGATATACTTTCTTAGGAAAAGGTCGGGATTGATGGCTTTCTCAATTTCGGCTTGAATTTCTTCTTACCATCCAATACATCCTGCACCTTGTAAAACACCTCTTCTGAAATTAAAGCCTCATGTTGACCTTGTACCAACTCTTCGGGTTCGTCTTTATAGGCAGGTACACGGATTTTACCCATATAGAAAGGGATTTCTGAGCATTCCCAAGAACGTACTTTCGGGTATATTGGGACAATACTTCTTACGTGCATAGCTCGCACTGATAACGCCATTTGCCAATTCCTCAAAGGCTTTTCTGATAGGTGTAGCTTTAGCCTCATCAATAATCACATAACAATTATGTTTTGACTCTCTTACATTCTTATACCCACGTGGTGCTTTGTTGGAACACTTACCACTCTTCAACGTTCCTCGTATTCCGTCAATAGTCGCTTTAGAACGTGCGATATTGTCACTTTGAGCGATACCAATATATGCACCCAAAAAGGACGGGCCATGAAGTAGATTCAAAGTTCAATTCTTCTTCAATAGCATTAGGTTCTACCCCAAAAGTTTAATAGTTCTCTTACGGCATCAGTAGCCGAGAACAAATCTCTTGAAAATCTATTCCACCTCAGAAATAAAAGTTTCTGTATCTTTCCTCGGTTCTTACGGACATATCTCAAGATTGCTTGCATCACAGGACGTTTGTCAAAGGTTTTTGCACTTTCGTCCTCTTTACAGTCGCAAAATTCGGGCATATTGATAATGTTATAACCCTTGTAAGTGCAATAGGCTTTAAGGCGTTCTTCTTGAACTTCCACACTTGTTCCTTGCCGTTGTTCGTCTGTGCTGACTCGGCAATAAATAATTACGTTTGTTTTATCTGACTTATAATTTACTTTTTTCATACCTCAATTAATTTTAGTTTCACATTGGAGCTTAGCCATAGAGTAAAGAAATTCTCGAATGGCTTTAATCTCATCTTTTGTATATCTTATTGTTTCATTTTTTTTGATTTAATATTTTTGTACATTGCTCAATAGTAAGCATTTAATATTAGTATATCTCTCCACTCAAGGTGGTTATTCGCTTTTAAGCCTCCTCTGTTCCGTTAGGGACACACAGGACTTCTGGTCGGCGGGGTATGCTTAGAACCCTATTACTTTTTAATCTTCTTACTCACTCATAGTTATTTAGTTAATCATTAAACTCTTTTTCAAACATACCACGGCTGTAGTATAGTACAAAATCTATTTCAGTAAATATTTGTTAATGCGTTTAGCTTTCTAAGCGTGTTTACGCTTGTTTTTGTGATTTTTGCGATGTTACGGAGTGAATAGCCCCTCTTCAAAAGACGGATTTCTTCAGCATACTCTTCTTTCATCTGCTCGTTGGTCTTTCGATAGCCAACTTTGCGACCGACAACGCCTCCATTGTTGCGATAATTGTTATAACCGCTTTCCATACGACTTCGGATGAGGCTACGCTCCATAGAATTGAACTGAGCCAAAATGCCTAACACCAATGTAGCAATCGGATTGATTTCACCGCTTGGGAGTAAGGTTTCAAGTCCATTCTGATGGATGTAGAGACTGATTTTCTTCTCGTTGAACATTTCAATGATTGAAAGAAAATCAACGGCTCGGCGACTCAATCGGCTACATTCGTATATTAGCACCTTATCAACTTCATTTACTTCAACGTAGTTTAACAACTCTGTCATTGCATGACGTTCTTCTACCTTTTTTGCACCGCTAATCTTTTCGCTGAAGGTCTTTATAACAACATAATTCATGCGGTCTGCATATTGTTGAAGCTCTACAAGTTGACGGTCGTAATCTTGCCCTGCCGTTGAAACTCTTGCGTAAATAACAACATTAACTTTTTCCATATCGAACAAAACTTATTGTACTTATATTATCAATTTGTGTATTACAAAATTACAGTTTAAATCATTTGAATCAAAATATCTTTAGCTAGAAATAGTTAAGTTGAATTGATACAAATGACATCTAAAGTTAATTTCGTATATTTGCATCAAAATCAGAAATTATGAGCAAAGAACTAGCCAATAGAGTAAAGGAAATATGCAGCGAAAAGGGTTTACAGATGAAAGATTTAGCAGCTATAATGAATGTCAAGCCCGAGTCTTTGAGTCGTACATTGAACGGTAATCCGCAGTTATCAAGCCTTGACAATATTGCTAAGGCGTTGAATATAGGGGTAGCCGATTTGTTTGCTGATAGAGTTGAAAACAATATCATTTCGTCCTCGGCTACACCTAATTCCTTACACTCAATCATTGTCTATAAGGATAAAACCTACATTTCTAACAATCTCAATGACTTATTAAGCCACGTCAGAATGATTTGCGGTGAGTAACTGGTCAATACGGATTCTTAGAGACTGTATCTCTGCTTCATTTTCAAGATAAAAGCCCAATTGAGAGATGGATGACAAAGAAATAATCAATTCATTTCTTTTGTCATCAAAATCATAGTCTAAAATAGAAGAACCATTGCCCCATTCAAAATCATAGTTATAACCCCAATTCTCGAAAACAAAGCATCCATTATCGATACAATCTAAAATTTCGTCACAATTGTCACTGATTATCTCGCACTCTTCATATACCTCGCTAATATCGTACTCATCATCTAAGTCAACATACGCTCCGTACTTTTTTTCAATATCACATTTCCACATGTCCGCTTCATCTTCATCCACATCCAAATAATAATCTAAATCATCTTTAACAGAAGACGACTCCACGAATACATTGTAGAGATATTTTCTTAATTTGGACATCACATTCTCATTCTGTTCTGCTATTTTCAGCAGATGATTGAATTTATGTGCATTCATCACTTCAATTGACTTTTTGGTAGTCACACCGTTAATACTATTTTTCATAATCTTTTACATTTATTTTTTCTATTCCAAACATACCGCAAGGTGGCGGTAGTGCCAAATCAGTTACTTTTAATAATTGTTAATTCTTAAATTTTTACCGACAATCGAGATAGCACATACTCAAGAGAATATGATTCACACCCCTGCTGTGCTTCTACATATCTATTTGAAATGCAATTAAATGACTTAACAATTTCAATGAACCTGCTTTGTAGTTTAGCACGATGTACGTTACATTCAGTATCAACTGTTGCACAGCCATGTGAGCCAGTCATTGGATTACCCGATATAGCCCAAATGGGCAGATTGTAGGCATCCCATGAATATCGTAGGCAATACTTCCACCACTCGATGAAAGTTCCTAAACATGGCGTTACCGTACTTCCAATAGTGAGGCGTAATAACCTACTGAGGCAAGAAAATATCGACTGTCATTCTGTATTTTATCTGCATTGTCGATAAAGTTGTATACGTTGGTGTAAAACAACCTCTTGTTTGCCCTAATTGTTTCACGACTCAAAGGTCTATAGTACTTCGGTTGCACATAGTTCCGTTTCGGGTAACAGCGAAGCTTGTAGCCGTTTCGTAATGTTATATTGTCTATCATAACAGTTCTTTATTGTTAATTCTGATTTATAAAATTGATATTATAAGACACACGGTGAGCGTGGCAACGGATGAATGGTCGCTATTTCGTAACTATTTCTGAGCATATTACGTGGTGAGGATTAATCGAAAAATGGAAGCCGTTTGCCGAGAATATAAATATTCTTGCTTCTTAAGAGGTCGAGGTCAATCTCAGGAGATGTACAACGCTTGAGACATTGACGGCAAATCATAAGAATCTTACCTATGTTGTTCTGTCCTCTGAATATACCGATATTGCGTATAGCATTGGTTTCGACATTGATGAGAAAGTCTATATTTTTCTTGGAAAGGTCGCTATGTTTCTCTGTAATTGACAGAGCAACAGACCTCCGAGCCTCAACAAGTTCACGGTTGGAACATCCCCATATCCGTCCGCTTCCACCTGTATCGGTTGTTGTTTCTTCTACGAGTATGACATTTTCGGGAATGGACAATAGTTTGCATCTGAAGTCGGAATTATGCAAGCACTTCTGCCATACGCACCATAGCATCCACTGGGTACGAAACTCGGCAAAGTCCTCTCTAACTTGCTTTTTATGCTTCCCCTTAACAAATCGTTTGGCAGCATACGGACTCTTTGCAGCCCTCAGTTCTTCTTGAATAGCTTGATGTTCGGCTGTGTCATGGGAAAACTCGCCTGCAAGATAAAGTTCCTCCGAACTGCGCCACTTCACGCCCTCAACCTCAAAGGGATAGCAAGAGGCCATATTGCAAAGGTCAAGCTTAATACCCTCTACAATGTCGTCAACGTGCTTAAACGGCCAAACGTTCTGTTGCTTAGGGTCATATACTTCTTCATGGTCAAGAACAATAGCTTTGTCCACCTTTACGGAGAAACCGCCAATAGTAGGCAACTCGTCTAAATAAAGCAATACTCCGAATAGATAGATGTGCTTTGAGCGCAGTAATTCAAGGTTAATGTCGGGTGTAGTTCCACGCATAGCAGCATCACGGCAAAGCATAAGAATCTTGCCCATTAGGTTCTTTCCCTCAAATACCCCTTGCTTGCGCCACTCGCCAAGTCGCTTTTCGTCACACGCCTTCTTAATGGCAGCTTTGCTAAGACCATCAGCCTCTAACTTCTTCTTGTATTCTTTGGTTAACACTCTCTGTACCTTGTTCTTTGTACCCCAAATAGCGGCGGTTGCACCGTTCTGAAACGTGGAATCCTCTATGATAACCGCATCCGAAGGAATGTCAAGTAACATTTTACGGAACGCTGCATTATTCGCCACCTTGCACCATACGCAATAAAACATCCACTGAACATTAAACTCTTCCCAATCAGCACGTTTGGTATCTTCATTAAGGCGACGAATCTTTTTCTTTGCCATAAAGCCGTTAGCCTCATCTCTAAGAGCCTCTTGCAGTTCGGTATGACAATCGTTATCATTGCTAAACATCCCTGCGATGTAAGCACACTCTGAATTGTAGAAGGTATTCCATTGTATCTCAAATGGATAACCGCTAACCATATTGCCTATGGCAAGTGCATGACCGTCAATCATGTCAGTACCTCGGCGAAAGGCATAACAATTAACAGTTGAGGCATCGTAGGTCTCAACACGGTCAAGTACAATAGAGGAAAGAAATTTGCTGTTAATCATACAGTTGAGTATTTTTTGTTTATTTCTAAACCACATGCCCTTTCGGGATACACCGTTGCCCTCAACTTCTTAAGGTATCAAGTAGGCTGGTTGTCAAAGTAAGTCGCTAATGAGACTTCTTACCCTTCATGTTGGTATAACCGATTTTCGATTACAATGCAAAGGTATAGCTAAAATCGCCAGACTCCAAATATTTGTTCCTCAAAGGGCTAATTTATGTATCTGTTAACGAAAAACTCATTCAGAATGATGATTTACCAGATTTTATAACTATCAATTATTGCGTTTATAACCGATTCTGACTAACTTTGCAGTCTGTTATGAAGACTTCAAGAATCACTAAATACGACCCCACGCTATCTGTGGAAGAGAATGCAGCCAACAACAACGTCACGACTGCTGCCATAAGGTCGTATATACAATCGAGATGTATAGACCGCTCTACTGACCGTCAAATATACCTCTATAATAAGATAAAGGAGTATGTTGACGAACATCCCAAAGTGAAAGCACCTCAGATTGCCGAAGCTCTTGGTCTTACAGCAAATACGATAAGGAAATATCTTAAAATGTCAGAGCCGCCTAAACCGAAAGAAAAGAAAATCCACTATTATCAATCAAGTCGACCAAGGTGCATTTTCTTTCTGTTTCGGATAATCAGACCGATATTCTTAAAGTCATTCTTGCTATTCACTTGCCTAAGAGGATGAGATTTCAATGTGACCTCACGGCATGGAAATTGGGATTCTATCAAGAGGGACTTCAAGAACCTATACAGTGTTACGACAAATATGCCTCTATGCTGAACAATAATGAGGTGAAAGATTTGGCAGACTTTGACACCGATTGGCATGACGGCACATTTGAAAATATTGTGGTAGACCTCCCATGTTCGGTCGAAATCCCTTCGACCAAAAGCCGATTTGACGTATCAACGCATTTTTCAAGCCTTCCCGAATTACTACAAGAGCATGAGAAAATGCTCCGACTCGCATACCGTAAAAATGCAGACAGACGGCATCCTCGTCTACAAGACAATGGATTTCACATATCAGAATGCGCCCTACTGGCTATCAGATGAAGTTATCAGAATGGCAAGGGAAATCGGTTTTGTTCGACAAATATATACGTATTGCTGGACATATTCATCATCATAAAAAGGCTGCGGTTCCGGATAAATTACAGGCATTGCCGTCACTAAACAGACGGTTGTGAGAAAGATTCTGGTTTTGTCGATGATGATGTTGGCTTTGTGCCCGGTTATGCACGGGCGGGAGGCCAGAGTTGCTGAATATCCGGATATTAACGGACATTATCTCAAGAGGGAGTGGGAGGCGGTACGAGCGGCTTTCCAGGCGTGACAGGCCTGAGAAAGAGATCGCTCTGCTGACGTTCATCAAAGAACAGGCGCAGAAGAAACGGCTGACAAGGATTAACGATGCTGTGGTAACTATCGGCACGACACAAAGCGCGGGAGGAACTGGAAGCTGCGGGACTCCCCGAGAAACGTATTGACGGAAGAGTTCATCAAGCCGGAAAACCCATAATGGCATATTCATTAATCACCCGAGGGATTTGGGACGGCAGAAATTTAGCAATACGTAACTGAACGAAGTACAACAT
>VOFK01000438.1_pt1 | contig 34001 bp, 49 predicted proteins | sample 5384121 | NCBI WGS metagenome assembly VOFK01 (sample SAMN12384730, study PRJNA508395) | human gut metagenome | isolation source: healthy gut J | host: Homo sapiens | reverse complement strand
TGTTTCCGAAACCGGTGGCTGGCGTTATGCCCTTGCAACCCCAACCTTGCAACAGATAGGGAGAATTATGGAAATTATTGTTGATGCCTTTTTGATGCACCGGACGACGGCGTAAAGTCGCCGTTTTTGTATCTGGCATAGCCCGCTGATCGAATGGCTGAACGCAAACCATGGCGAGCGAATAAAAAGCGCTGGCGGCGGCCCACTGGGGCTTTGTGCCCGGCGCAATGCTGGGCTGCGTACCACAGCGCGGGTTTTCGGCGGTAGCGGCCAACTTTTATGCCAGTCGGGTCACGTACCCCGGCACGCTGCTGGCCGTGTTCCTGGCAACATCGGATGAAGCCATCCCCCTGCTGGCGGCGGAGCCCCACCCCTGTGGAACAAGCTGGGCCTGCTGCTGGTGCTCAAAATCGTGTTTGGCATTGCAGCCGGTCTTGTGTTGGATGCAATTGCTGCGCCGCATCCTGCCCAAAGGGCTGTATGGCGGCTATGAGGGCCATGCCGATGAGGTGGACTGCCACGAAGAACACGAGGAACACAGTAGCATTTTCTGGCGGCACTGCGTCACACGCTGGAAATTTTTTGTGTTCATCTTGGTGTTCAGCTTTATCATTGGGCTGATCTTTGGCTTTGTCGGGGCAGATTCCGCCGCGGCATTTCTGGGAAGTCTGGGCATTTTCCAGCCCATGATGGGCCGCGCTGATCGGTCTTGTACCCAACTGCGGTGCCAGCGTTGCTGCTGGCTCTCAGCTGTATATGGGCGGGCTATTACCTTTGGCAGTTTTTTTTGCGGGGCTGTGCTCCGGCGCAGGTATCGGCCTGGCTGTGCTGTGGCGTGTCAACCCCAGCTGGAAACAGAACTTGTTCATGACAGGGTTGCTCTGGTTCTGCGGCACCTGCTGCGGTATTTTTGCTGCAATGGGTGGTGTAAGAACGCCGGCGGCCATAACCCGTAAAAATAATAAGTCCGATGCGGAAGCATCGTCCCCTTGGATATACTTTTGTGGGATGTTGTAGCCAAGGCTTGCGATAAAAATTCTATTGTGGCATCTACCGTATGGTTCCGGAACGGTCAAACCGTTCCCTACGGAGCATTTATAGTGGGTGATAGAACATAAACATTCGGTAGGGCGGGTCACCTGATCCCGCCGAAACCTGGCCCTATTGCATGTTGAAAAATTGTGATGAACCAACAAATTGCTTGGGGGGGCGGCGTCCCCGACGGACGTATCAATCATCAGTGAGCTTGTTTGCCAGTAGAGCGGGTGCCCCTCACCCCGCCGGGCCTTTAACGCTGTTATCCCAAAACGTGGGAAGAACCCTGCCGTGCACGCAAAGGCTCTCCCTCCAAATACAAATTTACCCCAAAACAAAAAACAAACGCCGCAGGGAGCATCACGCACTCCCTGCGGCGTTGTCATTTATATCGTCCTCGCCTTCAGCCTCTGCAGCCGGTTTTCTTCTTCCCAGTCGCCGAAATCTTCGGCTTTGGCGATGGTGGGGTCCACCTTGCCGTCCTCCGTCAGCTTAACGGGTTCGGTTTTGTCCTGTACCGGGTTTACGTTCGGCACATCGCCACCGTTCTGGGATGGAAATGGTAACGCCGTCATCTTCCTGCGCGGGTTCTTCCACCGGGGCAGCAGGCCCGCCAGGCCTGCTCAGCGGGGGGCAGGTTCCTCAATCGGTGCGGGCTGTTCCTCGTCGGTATTTTCTTCTCGGTTTCGTCCGCATCTTCGGTGCTTTCGGAAGCTTCGCTGTCGTCAAATGCGGAGTCATCCACAATCTGTTCGCTCTCTTCGTCCTGAGCCAGATACTTGCTGGACAACATAAACGCTAACACCGATGGCTGCGCCCAGCACAATGGGAATCAGATGAAATTTTGCCATAGTAATTTCTCCTTTCGTGCGCGGGCAACTGGCCCGGACAGTTGTTTGGGGGCGGTTGTGCCTAGAACGATTGGCACAACCTTAAATTAGTGTCAGGCCTGGTGGGCAGAAATACAAAGTCAAATTTTTTAAAAGTTAAAAGCAAAATCCAAAAACGCGAACTCGCTGCCTTACATCTTGTGGTCAGCAAACAGCGGGTCATCCTGCCACAGTACGGTGCCCGGCGGCGCGGGTGGCGTTCGTCAATGATGCGCTGGTTGCCGGAGCCGCGGAACTGCAGCGAAATATCGTGCTGCGCGGGGATGAATTGCCGTCCACCAGCACATCGATCAGGCTCAGCATCTCGTCCGTCACTTCGCAGCGGGCGGGCTGGCTGCAAAAGTTCGGTTTCGTATACATTGCCGGTGTAGCACCAGATGGTTTTGTGGGGTACAACACCCGTACTTCGTGCAGGAACGGCACCAGCGCACGCTGGTTTTCCGCTCAAAGCGGGTTCGCCGCCCAAAAGGGAAAGCCCATCAATATATCCGGGGCAAGGCTGCCCAAAATTTCATTGCGCACGGCTTTATCAAAGGGCAGGCCATAACTAAAATCCCAGGCAACGGCGTTAAAACATTCCGGGCAGTGGCGGCAGCCCGAGACAAACAGGCTGGTACGCACGCCCGTGCCGTTGGCAATATCACAGTATTTTTATGGTTGCGTAGTTCACGCGGGGAGCCTCCTTTATAACATGCAACACTATATCTTTGTATAGTGCTGCGGCAAATCATCACAATAGGCAGGTGCCTTGCACCAGTATACCAGCCGTGCCGGGCAAAAAGCAAGCGGCCAGGGAACAATAAAATCACATATCATCGCAGCTTTGAAAAAAGTGCCTATTTTACCCAAAAAGCCAGCGCTTTTTTCGGCGTTTTGTTTTGCAATCTTTTGAACGTCCCATCGCGCTATATGGCATATATGGGTGCTGTTAGCAAATTATATACAATATATTGTGGTGTATTGGCTTGACTTTGCCGGGTCGATGCGGTAAAAATAAATACGCTCGCCAAAATCATGGAGCGGTTTTGGCGTGGGGAATCAACCCGGCAGCTTTTATTGAGGTAAGGAGATAACAGTTCATGAAGATCATCAAGCGCAACGGCAGCGAGGCCGTTTTCGATATATCCAAAATTATTGCAGCGGTGACCAAAGCCAACAACGTTGTTGCCTCCAACCAGCGCTTGACCAAGGAACAGATCACGGCCATTGCCGACGATGTGGCGCAGGAATGCCAGAGCCGCAACCACGCCATGAACGTGGAGGAGATCCAGGATCTGGTGGAAGACGCCATCATGCAGACCAAAAAGCGTATGAGGTGGCCCGCAAATATATCACCTACCGCTATGTGCAGAGCCTGCGCCGTACCCATAACACCACCGACGACCGCATTCTGTCCCTCATCGAGTGCAACAATGAGGAAGTCAAGCAGGAAAACGCCAATAAAAACCCGACCGTCAACAGCGTTCAGCGCGATTATATGGCCGGCGAGGTCAGCAAGGACCTGACCATGCGTATGCTGCTGCCTGCCGAGATTGTAAAGGCACATGAGGATGGCATCATTCATTTCCATGATGCTGACTATTACGCCCAACATATGCATAACTGCGACCTGGTCAACCTGGACGACATGCTGCAGAACGGCACGGTTATTTCTGGTACCCTCATCGAAAAACCGCATTCTTTCTCCACGGCCTGCAACATTGCCACCCAGATCATTGCGCAGGTGGCATCCAACCAGTACGGCGGCCAGAGCATCAGCCTGACCCACCTGGCACCGTTTGTGGATATCAGCCGCAAAAAGATCCGCCGCGATACCGAAGCGGAGATGAAGGAACTGGGCATTGATCCCGGTGAAGAAAAGCTCTCCCAGATCGTTGAAGCCCGTCTGCGCGAGGAAATCAAGCGCGGTGTGCAGACCATCCAGTACCAGGTCGTTACCCTGATGACCACCAACGGCCAGGCACCGTTCATCACGGTATTCATGTACCTGAACGAAGCGGGCGAAAACCAGCGCCTGAAATCTGACCTTGCCATTATCGTGGAAGAAATGCTCCGCCAGCGCTACCAGGGTGTTAAGAATGAAAAAGGGCGTCTGGATCACCCCCCCGCATTCCCCAAGCTCATCTATGTGCTGGAAGAAGATAATATCCGCGAAGGCACCCCTATTTCTACCTGACCAAGCTGGCCGCCAAATGCACCGCAAAGCGCATGGTGCCGGACTATATCAGCGAAAAGAAGATGAAGGAATACAAGCTGTCTAAGGGTGAGACCGAGGGCAACGGCGATGTATTTACCTGCATGGGCTGCCGCAGCTTTTTGACCCCCGACCGTTCCGGCAATGGCTGGAACAATGGGCCAACGCCCAGAACTATGTGCCGGGCAAGCCGAAGTACTATGGCCGCTTCAATCAGGGTGTTGTTACCATCAACCTGCCGGATGTGGCCCTGTCCTCCGGCGGTGAGCCGGATAAATTCTGGAAAATTTTTGATGAGCGCCTGGAACTGTGCCACCGCGCCTTGCAGTACCGCCATAACCGCCTTAAGGGTACCCTGTCCGATGCGGCACCCATTCTGTGGCAGTACGGCGCTCTGGCCCGCCTGAAAAAGGGCGAGCCTATTGATAAGCTGCTGTACGGCGGCTACCCACCATCAGCCTGGGCTATGCGGGCCTGTATGAATGCTGCAAATATATGACCGGCAAGAGCCATACCGATCCCGCCGCAAAGCCCTTTTGCCCTGAGTGTGATGCAGCACATGAACGATAAGTGCAACGAGTGGAAAAACGCTGAAAATATTGATTACTCGCTGTACGGCACCCCCGCTGGAATCCACCACCTACAAGTTTGCCAAGTGCCTGCAAAAAGCGGTTTGGCATTGTGCCGGGCATTACGGACCGCAACTATATCACCAACAGCTACCATGTGCATGTGACCGAGCAGATCGATGCGTTCACCAAGCTGAAGTTTGAAAGTGAGTTCCAGCGCCTGTCTCCGGGCGGCGCCATCAGCTATGTGGAAGTGCCCAATATGCAGGATAACCTGGAAGCTGTCATTAAAGTGATGCAGTACATCTACGACAATATCATGTACGCGGAGCTCAACACGAAATCCGACTACTGCCAGGTGTGCGGCTACGACGGAGAGATCCAGATCGTGGAGGACGACGGCAAGCTGGTGTGGGAGTGCCCGCACTGCCATAACCGCGACCAGAGCAAGCTGAACGTTGCCCGCCGCACCTGCGGCTACATCGGTACCCAGTTCTGGAACCAGGGCCGCACCGCCGAAATCAAGGACCGCGTGCTGCATCTGTAAAAACGTATAAAGATAATAGAATAAACAAAATGAGGCGTATCCACGATATATGGATACGCCTCATTTTTGTTGCTAAGAAAGGCAACACCGCACAATTCCCGCCTTGCGGCTTAAGCACCGCTCCGGCAGCTGCGGCACGGCATCTGTGTTGCCAAAATGCTCGATAATGTCGGGTTGAGGTACCCGCATCGTGCTTCGGGGGCAAAAGCCCCTCGCACTCTGCGACCGTTGCCCCTGCTTCGGTTCGCTGTTTCCGCCACTGGCGGCGCTCACCTTTGCAGCATCCAGTATTATCTGCGCTTTTGGCTTGGCATCTGCCGCACCTCGCTCGCCGTATCGGCACTTAGAATTATGCGGTATTGCCCTAATAAAATAAAGCGAATATAGAAAAGAAAAATCTATACCGTAAAGCAACCGCCCGGTACAAATCCTGTACCGGGCGGCTGCTTTATGATGAAATAGCAGAGAATGGCAGAAAGTTACAGCTGGTCGATGGTGGGGTAGCTGTCAATGGCACCGTAGCGCTGCACACTGTAACCGCAGAACCGGTTGGAAAAAATCCAGCCACTGGTTCAGCTGGTCCGCCTGCAGAGCGGGCAGGGCGGCGCGGTCCACCCCTGTTTTTGTGCAGCTGCCACAAGAACGAGCCGATGAACCCGTCCCCGGCGCCGGTGGTATCCACGGCCTTTACCGGCTTGCTGGCGGAAAAGCCGTGGGCGGTGCGGGTGTAAGCGTAGGCACCGGCACTGCCGCAGGTGTAGAGCACCAGCTGTACATGGCCCACAAACAGGCTGGGCAGGGCGGCTTCAATATCACTGGTGTCGGTCAGAAATTCCAGCTCTTCGTCAGAGATTTTGACCACATCGGCCAGCGGCAGGAACTCCAGCACCGTGCGGCGCAAAGCATCACGGTCCGGCCACAGCGGAAAGCGCAGGTTAGGGTCAAAGTCAATGATAGTCCCGGCGCTGCGGGCTGCGGCAATGGCAGTTTTGTGGGCTTCCCGCATGGGGCTTTCCACCAGGGCAACGCTGCAAAAATGCAGGGCATAGGCGTTGGCAAACAGGCTGGTATCCACCTGCTCCGGGGCGTACAGCAAATCGGCTGAGGGCTTGCGGTAAAAACTGAACGTCCGGTTGCCGTCCGCTTCCAGCGAAACAAAGGCCAGGGCGGTGTTGGCTTTGTCCGTCAAACAGATGTGGCTGGTATCAATGCCGCAGGCAGCCAGTTCATCAATGATCTTGTGGCCGAACGGGTCATCTCCCAGCTGGGTCAGCAGGGCAGAATCCCCACCCAGGCGGGCATAAGCACCGCACACGTTGGCGGGCGCGCCGCCCACACGGGGGCTGAAAGAGGGAACCTCGGCAAAGGAACAGCCGGTTTTGGACGGAATCATATCGATCAGCGCTTCGCCGATCGCATACAAGGTATCATGTGCCATGGAATGTCCTCCGTTAAATCGAAAGGGAATACAGGGTGCTGCCTGCGCCGCAAAGCTGCACGGCAACCTTGCCCGCTGCCGGGTAATACCGGGTGGAAAGCACCGCGGCACCGTCGTTCAGAATATTTCCAGCGAGGAAGCATCCCCACAACACGCAGGCTGCGGCAGGGGGCATCCAGCACAGCCTTTGCGCTCGGTGCGCCCGGCGGCAATCGCTGCATCGGTAAAGCGCAGGGTACAGGTGCGGTCCGCTTCGGTGTAAGTCAGGGTCAAGCCGTTGGCAATGGTCAGGGACAAAATCCCCGGCGGGGGAGGCGGTCAGGTCAAAGCAGGGGTCCGTTTCAACCGTTTCGCCGTCTGCCGGCTGGCGGGCTTCGCCGCGCAGGGCGTTCAGCTCGGCGGCGGGGCTTGCAGCAGGCAGCCATTGCCGTCCTGGGTCAACACGCGGGGCAGGGTCAGGCAGTGTTGCCAGCCATACTCCACGGTGGGGTTGGTGTAATCGGCATCCGGCATGCCCATCCAGCCAAACTGGATGCGGCGGCCATCCGCGGCGACAAAGCTTTGGGGCGCGTAATAGTCAAAGCCATCGTCCAGGGCGTGGAATTCGCTCAATGTGCAATCGGTGCGCCAGTCACCCTGCAGGGCAAAGTAACCGCAGCCGTACACGTTCTGGCAGGCAATGCCCTGGGGCGATACCGCCAAAAACCACTGGCCGTCCAGCTCAAACAGGTCGGGGCATTCCCACATATAGCCAAAGGGTTCGGGGGTGGTAATGGTGTTGATGTGGTTCCAATGCAGCTTGTCGGCGCTTTCAAACACCAGCACTTCGCCATGGTCGTCCAGTGTTCGGGCACCCAGCACCATATAGTAGCGCCCATCCAGTGCAAACACTTTGGGATCGCGCACATGGCAGGTCAGCCCGGCGGGATAATCCTGGTTGTACATCAGGCAGCGCTAGTTGTCCAGATGGATGGCATCGCGGCTGGTGGCAAGGCAGACATTGTGCCCGCGCCCCTGCTTGATGTAGTCATATTCGCCGGGGTGCTTGACATTGCCGGTATAGTACAGGTACAGCATGCCGTCCTCCACCAGAGCGGAGCCGGAATAAACGCCATGGCAGTCAAACGGTTCGTCCGGGTACAGCATTACGGGCAGGCGTTCCCAGTGGAACAAATCGCAGCTGCGCACGTGCCCCCAGTGCTTGACCCTCCCGTGGGGTCAAACGGGCCGTACTGATAAAATACATGGTATTCATCGCCGATCTGGCACAGCCCGTTGGGGTCGTTCAGCCAGCCAACCGGGGGCTGAACATGCAGCTTCTGCCGGTGGGGATCCGCCGCCGCGCGGGCGGCCCCGGCGGCTTCCACCATGGGGACAAGACGCTTCAAATCACGCTGCAAGGCATTCATAACAGGTAGCTCCTTATTGATTGAGAGAGGGGAAAACATCAGGCTTTGGCTTCCTCGGCCTCGGGGGTCCAGATCACCCAGGTCACAGCGAAGGAAACGCCGAAGGAAATTGCCATCATGATGAGGTACTGCAGCGGCATGTGCAGATGCAGCAGGATGCCGAAGATGCCGGTCACGCCGGTGCCGGTGGCACCCAGGCCGGTCACGCTGGCATACAAAGCGCCACAGGCACCGCCGACCAGACCGCCGATAAAGGGGCTTAAAGTAGCGCAGGTTGACGCCGAAGATGGCGGGTTCGGTAATGCCCATGCAGGCAGAAAGGGCGGAGGGCAGGGGCCATAGACTTAACTTTGGCGTTCTTGCTCTTGAGGGCAACGGCAAAAGCGGCACCGCCCTGGGCAACGTTGGCGGCACTGGCCAGGGGCAGCCAGTAGGTGAAAGCCAAACTTGGCCAGCTGGCCAAGGTCGATCAGGGTGTACATATGGTGGATACCGGCCACAACGGTGACGGCGTACAAACCGCCCATATGATGAAGGAACCGATGCCGAACGGCAGCTGAATTAAAGCCTGAACGCCGTTGATGATGCCGTCCTCCAGCGTGGTGAAGATTGGGCCGATGACAGCGAGGGTGAGATAACCGGTAACGAAAACGGAGACCAGCGGGGTAACAAACAGGTCGATCATGGCAGGCACAACTTTGTGCAGCCGCTTTTCAATCTGGCACATCAGCCACACGGCAATAATAACGGGGATAACGTGGCCCTGGTAGCCGACCAGCGGAATTTTGTACAGCCCGCCAAACACCGACTGGTAGGTCTGCACGCCCTCAGAAGCAACGGTCCAGGCGTTCTGCAGGTTGGGGTGAATCATGATCATGCCGATGACAGCACCCAGGAACTGGTTGCCACCAAACACCTTTGCGGCGGAGAACGCGATCAGGATAGGCAGGAAGGTGTACGCCGTGTTGGAGAACAGCTGGGCAAACACATAGATGGAACCGCTGGTATCAATGTTCAGGAAGCCGTTGGTTGACCATAAAGTTCAGCGCTTCCATAATGCCCATCAAAAGCCGGAAGCCACGATGGCCGGGATGATGGGAACAAAGATATCGCCCAGCGTCTTGATGGCCCGCTGGTACCACGGCGCTTTGGAAGCGGCAGCCTGTTTGACTTCCTCCTTGCTGGCACCGGTGATTCCGGCCAGGGCGGTGAACTCGTCATACACCTTGTTCACAATGCCGGTGCCGAAGATGATCTGCAGCTGGCCCTGGGCTTCAAATACGCCCTTGGCGCCTCAGCATTTTCGAGCTCTTTTTGTTCACCTTGGAATTATCCACAATCACCAGGCGCAGGCGGGTTGCGCAGTGTGCGGCCGATACAATGTTGGAAGCACCGCCGATGTTGTCCAGTACCTGCTGGGCTGCTTTCTTGTAATCCATGTTGCACGCTCCTTCTTTTATCTGTTGGCCCGGTAGGAGGTTCCGGGGCCTGTTTCATTTGACAGCTTTATTATATACGAAGGTGAGTGCTTTTTCTATTGACCAAACGACCCAACTTGCAAAGACTCTGTTATCGATTTCACACAGTTTCACACCGTTCTTTGGTAAAATGCACAAAAAACAGGGGACTGCATGGAAAGGGTGCACAAAACAAAAAACTTCCCCGCAGTGATGCAGGGAAGTGTGGCGCAAAGGATGCCTGTTATAGCGACCAGACATTTTCATCTGAGTTGTCATCCCCGGTGGAGGCCCGGCATTTTAACTCATAATCCAGCTTGATCCTCTGCGGCTCGGCATGGGGGTCCGCCAGCATGTCCAGCAGCAGGCGGGCGGCTTTGTCTCCGGCGGTGCGGTAATGCAGATGGGCGCTGGTCAGCGGCACATAGGCAACGCGGCCAATGCGGTTGTCGCCCACAGCGGCAATCATGATGTCATCCGGCACCCGCAGACCGTGGCTGCGGCAGTATTGCAGCGCACCCAGGGCGATGGAGTCGGTCGCGCAGAACAGGCAGTCCAGCCCCGGCGCACGGCCAAACAGCTGCTCCGCCTGGTGGTAGCCGGATTCCATGTTGAACTTGGCAATGCTCATTCGCTGCGGCTGGGGCACGAGACCTGCATCCCGCAGCGCACTGTCAAAGCCTTCGCGCCGGGCAAGGCCGACGGCTTTGTCCAGCAGGGTCACGCCCAGGTAGCCCGGCTTGCGCCGCCCCTTTTGCAGCATGTGGGCGGTGGCTGCCTGCGCCGCGCCGAAAATCATCGTGGAACACACAGCTGAACCCGGGATACTGCTGCCCCACGATTACCACCGGCACATGCAGGCTTTGCAGCACCGCGTGGTGTTCCGGGGTAAACATGGTGGCAATCAGGGATAATGCCGTCCACCGTATCATGCCGCAGGGTATCCAGCGCGCGCACTTCGCGGGTGTTGTCGTTGGCGGTGTTGATCAGCAGCAGCTGGTAGTTCTGGTCGTCCAGTACCCGGCTGATGCCCTCCACCATGCGGGCGCAGCTTTCGCTGCTCAGCCGCGGCGCATGATCACCCCAGATCTGCCGCGTGCGGCGGGTGCGCAGCATCTGGGCCTGCATACTGGGGCGGTAGCCGGTGGCTTCCACCGCAGCGGCAATCTGGCGCGCTTTCGGCGCTTAAGTACCCACCATTAAAATAGCGGCTGACCGCTGCCTTGGATACCCCGGCATATTGGGCAAACGCGGTAATGTTCATAGGCCGCACTCCTGTCCGGCTGCCGGCGGGGGAAACTTGCCGGCGCACTTTTTTATCAGTATAATGCAGAAACTGGCAGGGTGCAACGGGAAAGAACGGAGAAAAAGAAAAATAAGAATGAATGGCATGAGGCAAAGAACAAAATAGACAAAAAACGGGGATTGAATTTGTGCTTTTGACGGAGAAAAAGAATGAAAGCTGAATACAAAAAAGCACACAGCTAAAAAAAAAGATTTACCAGAATGAATTTGGTGTAAAAGTTATCTTCCGCGCTGGCACAGGATGAAAAGGATATGCGTTATAATATAATATTAGTTACACGATGAAAAAGTAAGATGCCCCTGATGCCAGTGCGGATGTGCGCAGGGCAATGATATGTGTTTAGTGAGGAAAAGAATGGGACTGCTGCAAAAAATTCAGGCAAAAACCGAGGAAGCCCGCGCGAAGGAAAAGATCCGCCCGCTGCTGGAAAGCCGCATGATGCGGGACATCCTGCTGGAGATCGGCCAGCGCGGCAACGAAGCGCTGGACCCGCAGTCCGTTCCATTGGCTATGCGCCGCCGCGCCACCCAACTTGCCAGCGAAAGCGGCCTGAGCGGCCTGAAGCAGTGCGCTGTGGATGAACTGCATCTGGACGAAGCGGGAATCACGCTGGTCTGCAAGGGGGGAGCACACGGCATTTTTGTACGCAGACTATAACTATGAAAACATTGAGGATACCGACTGCCTGCCCGCTGTGGCCGAATACCTGGTGCAAAGCACATGCGCGGGGCTATAACATTACCCGCAGCTTTTACAGTGTGCCCAAAGCCAACGGCCATGTGGAGGAAAAGACCCGCGAGGTGACCGTGGTGCGCCACCACGAGGATACCCCCTTGCCCCCCGGCCCGGTGCAGAAACAGCATTTGTTCTGATGTACATGAGATATCCCCAGCATGGAATTATGCCGCCCCGCATCTTGACGCGGGACGGCATTTTTTATACTAATTTAGTATCCGGCAGGAACCCAGAACATGGAGCATTCCCCAAGAGGTCGTAAGAGGGAGCACTCGAAAGTTTGCATCCGGCAGGTCACCTTGTCCGCAGGAAATCCCATAACAGCGGGCTTTTATCGGGTGTCGCGTACCCAACCTTTCATCGTTATCTTGCATCGAAATCTCGCATTTTTCCAAACGCTGTACGAGGCGGTGCCAGAATATATAAGCAGGCGTATCGAAGCGGTCGTAACGAGATTGACTCGAAAGTTTGCATCCGGCAGGTCACCTTGTCCGCAGGAAATCCCATAACGGCGGGCTTTTATCGGGTGTCGCGCACCCAACCTTTCATCGTTATCTTGCATCGAAATCTCGCATTTTCCAAACGCTATGCGGGGCGGTGCGATAAAAACTAAATAAGCAGACGTATCGAAGCGGTCGTAACGAGATTGACTCGAAATCAAGCAGGCATTTTGAAGTTGCTATTGATTTTCTAGCGAACCATCGTCAAAAAACACACCATTTTCTACAATTAAATATTTGCTGTTCTCTCCTACTTTTCTCCTTTTTTCCGGAGAAGATTTTGGGGATTACTATAGGGAGCATTACCAAGAGGTCGAAGGGGTCGCACCTCGAAATGCGATAGGGGCGTTTGTAGCGCCGCCAGAGTTCAAATCTCTGATGCTCCGCCAATCAACGGTACAATGTGTTTTTTAAGCGTTTTTTTATGCAAAAAACGGAATTTTTGAGTTTGACAATTTCATAACAGGAGAGAAAGCGCCCTGTTTTGGAGAGAAATCACACTTTTTTAAGTGTCATTTCCCGGATTTGAACCCATTCCAAGCCCGTTCAGCATCGCTTCTGCCGAAGAAACCTTGGAAGCGTAGTCCAAATGCGAATAAATATTCGCGGTGGTAGAGAAATCGCTATGTCCCAGCCACTCCTGAATCATCTTCATCGGGACACCGTTTGCCAAAAGCAAACTGGCGCAAGAGTGGCGCAAATCGTGAAAGCGGATGCGCCGCAGATGATAATTTTGCAAGATAATCTGGAACGAATTGGAGAGATAATCCGGCGAGCAGATTGCCCATTGCGTCTACGCAGATGTAGTCTGCGTATTTTTTTGTTGTAGCACCTACCACACAGCTTGCGGTTTTCTTTCTGTTCCTCCTCCTGCAAGGCCAGTAGCCGTTCCTGGAAAACCGGCACAAGCGGCAAGGTGCGCTTGCTGGATTTGGTTTTTGTGCCATTGATTCTACAAGCACTTCTTTTCCGTCCAGCCGAACCGTTGTGACCGTGTGGCAGATTTCAATGGTGTTCTGCTCAAAGTCTACAGCAGCCCATTTCAGCCCTACAACCTCGCTGCGGCGCAGACCATAGAAGGCAGTCAACATAACTGCCACCTCAATTTTACTGCCGCGCACAGCGTCGAACAGTGCGTTCATTTCATCCTTGCTGTAAAAGTTCCCGGTAAATTCGTTTTTCTTCGGGCGGTCCACCTTGTCGGCGGGGTTCACATCGATCAGGTCCGTTTTCACCGCGTATTTCAAGGCGCGGTGGATAACCGCATGATAGTGAATGACCGTATTGGGCTTCACACGCTCCAACTGTTCCTGATAAAATGCTTGGATATGAACCGCTTTCAGGTCTCCCAGCGTAACGCCGAGATTTCTAAAGTAAGGAATGATCCTGCTGTTCGACAGTTCTTTGTAGCTGGCGTAGGTTGTCAGCTTGACGGTTGACTTTGCGATTTCCAGCCATTGCACCAGATAATCCGCAAACAGCATGGCTTTGCTGGGCGGACCGTTGGGGTCAACGGGTGGCTCAAAGTCGTCTTGCAGCTCACGCATCATCGCCTCGGCGCGCCGCTTGTTGCCCTTGATGGGCAAGCCCGTGGATTGCCATTTGGTTTTTGCGTTTGCCGTCATAAGTTTTGTAGGTTAGTACCACATAGTAGATACCATTTTTTTTCTTGCAGATGCCCTGCGACCATAAAAAAATACCTCCTTCGGTTTGGGTCGCCCCCGATCTGCTGTTGACAAGAACAGCATAACGCATCGGCGCAAAACAATCAACACTGTCGATTCTCTGCTCGACAGTGTTGACCGCAAATTTGAAGGTAGGTAAACAGGTGGGCTTTGGGGATGCGATACGAGCGCCCGATTTTCATCGCCGGGATTTTGCCCTCGTGCAGCAGCTTGTACCCCGTTTTGGTACTGATTCGCAGGGCATCGCACATCTGCTCGATGTTCATCACATCGGGATACTTGCGCAGCATCACACGATAGGCATCGCGCTGGTTAAATCCTTTGCTGCTTATACAAAACACCTCTTTTTTTTGAAAATTTGCGGATTTAATTCCACAAGCATGGCGGCCACTTGTGGAAAACAAGTGACCGCCATAATCTGAAATCAAATTGTACGCCCTATTCGACACTACTTCCCGGACATACGAGGGCGAACCACCGGCCCGGCTGCTGGAAACAGCTCCCGCTTCCTGTACCACATTGTTGGCAGTACCGCCGACGCCTTGAGAGCATCGCCACGGTGCGTATCATGATTGCTGACCCTTCGCTTGAGGTATGTGTTCCACGCCACCTCTCCGCCTCTGGGGGCGCTCCACCGCCGTTACGGCGGTATCCTCGCGTCAGAACCGGGACGCACCTGCCGAAACGCTCCTTTGGGTTGCGGCAAGGTCAGTTGTATGTAGCCGGTGATTCGGATATTCTGCTTTCAAGGTTCTCAAGGGGGAGAGAGGGTGTTTTTGGCCCCTCTATATATGAATATCGCTTTGAGAATGGAAAAGTTCGAGAAAAAATTGCATTTTTCAAAAATATTTTTGTAGGCTACACGGGAGCTGTGTTTTTTGCTATACCACAACGATTGGAATCAAAGACAATGATTACAAGCAAGTTGATTTTCGTCTTACGAAAGATGTTTTAGCCGATCTCAAGGATCGAATTTGGTGCTTTCAAAAAGAAAACGGTTTATTTTAAGTTGAGTATTAGTAAATAAAGGAAGGGAGATGCATTGGCATCTCCCTTCCTTTATTTAGATTCTAAACTTGCGAACAGCCTGTACAAACTCCATCAGCAAAATTTGCCGCAAGTCCTCATCCACATGGCCGTTCACAATACTACATTTCCGCACAAGTGGTTCAAAGATTGCAAACAATTCCTCAAATGCCTTTTCCTCGCCACGTTTTGCCCGCAACAGTAATTCCTTAAATGCAATCATATTACTTACCTTCCATTTCTTTACGAATCTTCTCGCAAGCATTATGCCGATGAGTGCTTATCGTATTGGTCTCAACGCCCAGCTTGGCAGCCACTTCAGATACCGACAGTCTATCAATATACAGGGCAATCATAATTCGCACTCTTTTGGTGTCAACTTAGGCAGATAGTTGCGAATGCCCTCCCACATCAGTCTGGCTTCAACACGTTCCTCGATAGGTGCGTTAAGCCGTCTATAGGTCTCCTCTACTTCACCGCTACATTCTTCAATCGAGACTTCATGTGCAGCTTCAGTCATTTTAGTGCGAATGTATGAAGCACGCCGTGCATACAACACTTTCGTCAAATACTTGGTAAAACGTGCCGCCAGTGCTGCATCCTCACCGTAAATCCAATATTTATTGGCATCCTTTTTTCTGGACATATTTACCTCCAAAATTTTGAGTTTCATTGAATAGAAGCTCAAAAAAGGAGGTGCGCGAGCACAACAAATACGTCGTTTCAACGTGCATATTCAAAAAGACAAGCGCGAAAAAGGCCCGACAACCAATTTGGCTGTCGGGCCTTGAAACGTAATGTAACTATACTTACATCGTATTTCGGTGCGTAGGTGTGGCCCAGTGCAAGGGGCTATGTTTTCACACTATTGTTGTAAAAAGTACAGCTTGCGCTGTACTTTTTCACCAAGGCATCAAGAATCCCGGTGTTCAACTTATTAACCTCGACGTAGAAAACGCCCGCGCTTGTCAGGCGCGGGCGTTATAAAAAGGAGAAAAACGCGATTTTGCATTACACAAAACGCAGAAAAAGAGCATCAAATATCTATCAGCAATATTTCTCAATGATTTTCTGCATAGCATCCCAGCTTTTCTCCATGTCGGCGGTCAGTTTGAACTGGGTTCGGGCGCGGTTGAGGTTTTGAGTCTCGTAGTTGATGTGGAAGTAGTGGTCGCCCTCCAGATAATCGGTGAGGAAGCGCATACCACATTCCATCGTCATCAGTTTGGCACCCCACGGCAGGGTCTGCTTTTCCAGCGGGGTGAACGCTTCACCTGCTGCCTGCAAAAGAAGCCCTTGGTGTAAATTTCAAACAGTTCCATGCTGAAATTCACTTTCGAGAGGTCGGATTCATCCTCGGCGCAGTGGTTAGCGCCAAAACGGATTGAATCGCCAAAATCGTTCGCGGCCAGCCCCGGCATGACAGTGTCGAGGTCGATAACACACAGCCCCTCACCAGTCGTTTTGTCGAACAGGATATTGTTCAGCTTGGTGTCGTTGTGGGTGACGCGCAACGGCAGTTTGCCCGCTGCCAGCAGGTCCACCATAACATGATAATCCGCTTCACGGGCGCGGACAAACTCAATTTCGCGTTGCACCTGTGCGGCGCGTCCCATGCGGTCCTCAGCCACAGCACGCTGGAAGTCCGCGAAGCGTTTTGGTGTATCATGGAAGTGAGGAATCGTCTCGTGCAGGGTATTTGCCGGGTAGTCGGCAAGCTGGTGTTGGAAATTACCAAAAGCAACCGCGCTTTGGTAAAAATCTTCGGCGGACTGCACCTGCTGCAAGCAGACGGTGTTCTCCACGAAGTCATAGACACGCCAACAGCTACCATCGGCAGCCTGATAATAGGGTCTTTCCTCTTTGGTAGGCACCACATGGAGCGTAGCACGCGACGAGTCAGCCCCGCGCTGTTTGGCCTTTTCGCGCAGAAAATCCGTTACGCCGCAAATGTTTTCCATCAAACCGGCCGGGTCTTTGAATGTATTGGTATTGATTTTTTGCAGGATATAACGCTTTTGCGTTGTTTGTTCTGTAACAGCGTACGTCTGGTTGATATGCCCCCTCGCCATAGGCGGTCGGCTTCTGACACCGGGCCGTTCCACTCCCCACGCGGCTAAAATCTTGTTCATTTCATATACATCCTTTCGGTTTTGTATCAGGTTGTGATACTGTACAGCACAACACCTGCCACGGCGGCGCCCGCCATGACCTTGATGGGGCTGGGCTTCCACTTGCGTAGGACGAAAAAACCTGCAAGGAAAAATTACCAGCGCTATCAAGTCAAAGCTGCTCAAATCTGCGGGAAGAGTACGTTGGCCGTATAGTGCCAGAATCAGCAACGAGATACCGGCAGAGGCAATCATAGCGATTACAGCGGGCGCAGCCCCTGCCAAAACCCCCTGCACAATGCTCAAGCCACGGAAGCGGTAGTACACATAAGCCAAAGTCATCACAATGACACAGGATGGGAAGATACAGCCGATAGTGGCAATCAGCGCTCCCGGCAGCCCTGCCACCTGAATTCCCACAAAGGTTGCCGCGTTAAGAGCGATAGGGCCGGGAGTCATTTCAGCAATGGCCATAATGTCGGCAAACCCCGTCATTGTCAACCAAGGGTGAATATCCACGACTTGGTCTTGAATTAAAGGCATGGCTGCATACCCGCCGCCGATGCTGAACAGGCCGACTTGAAAGAAACTCCAGAACAGTTCCAGATAGATCATTCCTCGACCTCCTTCTTTTGCAGATACAGCGTATCCAACGCACCAATCACACCGCAGACCAGAATAATCAGGATAATGTTCACGGAGAAAAAGCGAGTCGCCACGAAAGCCGCCAGCATCACAGCGATGGGCAGCCAGCGCTTCTTTTTCAGAATGGGCCATGCCATATTGATGACTACATCAAAGATAACTGCCGCCACACCGGCCAGCATACCGGCCATAGCCATGCTCACATACTTGTTGGAGCGAAATGCTTGGTAGAAAGCAGAAATGATGGAAATGATAATCAGCGGCGGCAGTGCTGAACCAACTACGGTAATCAATGCACCGGGGATTCCTGCCACATGGTAACCCACCAGAATAGAGGCATTGATGGCGATAGAGCCGGGGCTGGACTGGGCTATGGCCGTCAGGTCCAACATTTCTTCCTCCTCAATCCAGTGCAGTTCTTTCACAAAGCGCTCCCGCATGAGAGGGATAATGACAAACCCGCCGCCGAATGTACACGCGCTGAGTTTAAAGGTAGAAAGGAACAACTGCCAATATTTATTTTTCTTGTCCAATAGAATCTGTCTCCTTTTCAGCGGTACATCTGCACCGCACGGGCCATTTCACGCATTCGGGGTTCAGCGTAGGCAAAAACTTTTGCAGTGCCTTGCAATAGTAACTGCGTTGGGCTTTGTCTGCTGTATTACGGTCACGCTTGCAGCCGCCGTGACATAGGTTTACCCATCTGCATTGCTGACATTCTGCGGGGACATTCCGGCCATCCTTTATAAAGATGCGCATTTTCTCCCCCCAAAAGCAACGATTGTAAAGAGTCATTTTGAATCGTTCCGAGTTTGTACTCGTCCAAACAGTAAAAATCGCACGGGTAAACAGCGCCACTGCCCTCCACAACCATGTAAGAACCGCACGCGCCGGTGGTGGAGCAAGTTCCCGTCGGTGCGCCCATGAGCAGCTGTATATAATCTTCAAACAGGCGAACACTGACATAGACACCTGTTTTCCAGTCACGATACCATGCGTCAAACAGGGCGCACAAAAAAATTGCGCGTACAGTTCCGGCGAAAGAGAGTAATTTTCGATTCCTCGCTGCGCGCCCAAGGGGTCTAAGCAAGGGATGAATTGGAGATAGCGCACACCCGTTGCTTTCATAGACTTATACACACGTTCCGCCTTTTTAGCCAGACGCTTGGTGACAACACATAAAAAGGTTGCACTCGATATGATACTGCTCCAGCAGTTTGATCATCTGCATGACCCTTGTCCATGTTCCGTCGCCGGAAACATCTGGGCGCAAAGCATCATGTACATCTGGAGTACCGTCTAAGCTGATACCAACAAGGAAGTTTTCTTCGCGGAAAAATTTCGCCCATTCTTCGGCAACAGCAAGGCCGTTTGTCTGGATGGCATACTGCACCGTTACACACTTTTGGTTGTACTTTCGCACTGTCTGCGTAAAGAACAGAAAGAAATCCAGCCCTGCTAAGGTTGGTTCTCCGCCCTGAAAAGCAAACGAAACAAAGCCGCCTTGGTCAAGTTCCTCAAAACAGCGTCGTATCAATGTCTCGGCTGTCTGCAAGGTCATCATGCAATCTTCGGAAGTGCTACGGTTTTGCTGCTCATCCCGATAAAAGCAATAGTGGCAGCGCATATTGCAAAATCCGGCTGCGGGTTTTATCAGAAATTGAAGCTGCTTCATAACACCTCGGTGTTCTGCAATACGGTCAGGGGGCGTTTTGCCCACAAACAAGGTATGACCGTCTGTGTACTGTTCTTCACGGTTCTTTAAGGCGTTAATCAGCAGTGCACGCAGTTCAGCTACACGCTCCGGGTTTTCGTCCAGTGCATTTTTGTTTCGTGCGGGTCATCGCGCAGGTTGAAGTACAGTTCCCGTCCAGTCTGGGAGTACCAGATGTATTTATCCTCTTTTGTCAGGATAAAGTGCATGGAATCTTCACCCAGCGTGTGTTCCCCATGCAGGTTTCGCGGTCTCAGCGGGTGCAACAGGCTGGTGCCGTCCACCGTTTCGGGAATCGGGGCTCCTGCCAGTTCCAACAGCGTGGGCATAACATCCCGCAAAGTTCAGCCAAGTTCGTGCGAACCGTGCCGCGCTTTCCGATGTAACGCTCCGGCCCGGAGATAAACAGTGGTACATGGATACTGCCTTGAATGGTTTTGCTTTCTGGAACATCAAATGGTCGCCCAGCATTTCACCGTGATCGGAGACAAACAAAAATCACGGTGTTATCCATAATCTGTTCTTCCACCAGCGCGGAAATCAAGCGTCCGATTTGATGATCCATATGGGTGATGGCAGCATAATAGCCCGCCCGCAGCTGCTGAATATAGCTTTCATCCGAGGGTGCAGTCTGGGCATGGTAACTGTGACCGTCGCGCTCCCAGCGGACGCAGTCGTTCCAGTCGCCGCGCCAAGGTTCGGCTAGCGGCTTATCTTTGTACAAATTCAAATAATATTCCGGGGCGTCCAGCGGCGGATGCGGCCGCACGAAGCTGGCCATCAAGAAAAAAAGGTGTAGAACGGTCACGGCGGCGCAGAAAATCCCGGCACTCGCTGGCGACCCAGTTGGTGGATGGTACTTTTCTTCGTAAATCCACGGACGAACCACCCAACTGTTGCAGTCCAAGCCAGTATCTACGGGGTCTGCATCCACACCAAGCTGCTGCTTGAGCCACCAATAATAATCATCGGCCACACGCTGGTCTTCATAACTGGGCGTACTGGGGCGGCGGTAGGCATGGAGATAGCCATCATGCAGCCGTACATCGTTGAATCCCAAATTATTGCGCAGCGGGTGAACGTGCATTTTACCGACGCACTGCGTATAATAGCCCGCCTTGCTCAGTTCCCCAGCCAGCGTGTGGGTATAGTTCCACGGCACTAAATCCTCATACCCGACGCGACCAGTGTGTTCCTGTGACATACCTGTGTAAAGAGAGGCACGTGCGGGAACACAGGTCGGGCAGGCGGAATAGGCGTTTTCATAGCGCACACCCTCGGCGGCCAGGGCATCGAGAAACGGTGTTTTTACATCCTGGGTGTCCGGCAATACCAAGGCAATCGCCGCGCATCTGGTCTGCCATAAGCAGGATAATATTAGGATGTTTATCCATAACAAACCTCATATCAATGTTTTTGCAGTCAAAGGCGTGCCGCACAGTACGGCACGCCTTTTTCCTGCTTTTTACAGATTATACCATTTGATCTCGTTTGCGTCCATGTGCAGGGGTAAAGCTGCTTCCATCGCCGGTGTAGACGGTGGTGTCCTGCGGCTCATAGGTGTTGTTTACCACACAATATTTGCCGTTCTTAACGTAGGCGTGCACCTCGACATTGTAGTTCGTGCTGAACCATTTGTGCAGGTCGGCTTCATCGTGGGCAGCCCACAGGATCGCGCGGTACAGCACGCGGTTGTTCACAAAGCTGTACGGCAGACCGCTGATATACACGCCGCGCCCCTTGCCGTACTCATGCGCAGCCATCTGGACTTCCTTGTCACGCTGAATGAGAATTTCTGTGCCTTCCCATGCAAAGATGTTCTTCTTGCCCTCGCCAAAGTCCACATCATGGTCGGGGCAGTCGGCCAGAATAAAGTGGTCGCGGTGCTCGTCCCAGTTGTACTTGTCGTAGTTTAGGGTGAAGCCCGTTTCCTTCTCCACGCCAAGCGGCTGCGGACAGTTGCAAATAGCGGCCCCTGATACTGGTGGCCGCCCGGTTCGCCGACGCCGATCAAGCCGCCGCCACGATGGACAAAGCCCTTGACAGCAGAGGAAATTTCCGGGTCCTCCCAGACCTTGCCGCCGGTGTGGGCAGTGTCGCCGTCGCCGACGTTGATAAGGACGTCAATGCCGTCCAGCACCTTCGGGTCGGCCTTGATGTCGTCAAAACTGATAAACTTCACATCGAACGGTGCGCCGGACAACGCTTCGATCACGCCCGCATAGCTGTAATTCTGCTTTTGGTACAGGGCGTGATGGACCATGTGACAGCCCCACGCGCGCTGCTGCCCCCCCAGCTGTTCAGCACAGCCACGGTCTTTGACGCAGTAGGGCGTCGTGCCCTTGATGTTCTCATACAACTCACGGAACTCGTCGCAGACGCTCTCGACATAGTCGAGGAAGTCCGGGAACGGGCAGGCCAGCTTCAGGTAGCCGCCGTAGCCGATGCGGTCGATAGGCTTGCGCAGGATCGCCCTCCGCGCCGTCACCCAGTTTTCCTTGGCCTCCCGCACAGGGTCGCCGCCCTCGTGGAAGGTGTCCGGGAAGAAGTAAGGCAAAAAGCGGCCCTCGGTGTACTTGACGCCAGGGATGTCGGAAATCAAGCGCAGGGTGCTGCCGTTGCCGACGCTGCCGACGATGGCATCGACGCCGGATTTCTGAAATTCCGGCATGAACGGCTCACAGCCGATCCAATGGTCGCCCAAGAACATCATGGCTTCCTTGCCGTATTCGTGGACGATGTCGGTCATTTCTTTCATCAGACCGGCCACCTCACGGCGCTGGAACGCCTGAAAGTCCTTGTACTCCTTGCTGGGTACGCGGTACTGGTTGTTGTAGTAGCCTTGGTCGATGATGAACTCCGGGCGGAACTTGTAGCCGACTTCTTTCTCGAACTGCTCCAAAATGTAGGGGCAGACGGAAGCAGAGTAGCCGTACCAGTCAACGTACTTCTCGCGGCGCAGCTCGTCAAACACCAGCGTGAACAGGTGGAAGAAGGTCGTAAAGCGCACAACGTTGACATAGGGGTGGCTTTCCAGATACTCGCGCAGACGGCGCAGGGTGTAGGCGTGGGTCTTGGGCTGGCGCACATCGAACGGAATCTGATGCTCGACGTCCTTCCAGTCGTTGATGACGGAGTTGTACATATGAACAGGGTCCCAAATCAGGTAGGCCAGAAAGCTGACGGTGTACTCATGGTAGGCGGCGGGGGTGTCGATGACAACGCTTTCGCTGGCGGCATCATAGTGCCAGTCGGCGGTGGGGGACAGGCTCGCCCGTCGTGCGGTCCATGACCTCCCACCAGCGGGCAATATCGTCATGGTCGTTGACCTTCATCAGCTCGCGGCTGATGCCCGTCATCAGGGGGGATGGTCAGCGCACCGCCTTCAGCGGTGTAGAACGGCGTCATAATGTAGCACTGCTGGGTTTCGTCGGGGGTTGGCCTTTGCCCATGCGTTGTCCTTACGGGTAGTGTAATAGGTGGCGTAAATCTTTGCGCCGGTGTCCTTCAGCTCCTGCGGAAACTCGGTGCCGTCGCAGTCGCGGATGGCATCCGCGCCCCAGCGCTTCAACAGGTTGAGGGTTTCAGACACTGCGTCCGTATCAGTGGGAATCGTCACGCGGCCCATTTTTCTTACATCATTCATATAAGGATTCTCCTTGAAACGTAATATTTTGAATGGAGGAAAGTCAAATCAGCCCTTGACGCCGCCACTGGTAGCACCGACAATAATCTTTTCAGACAGGAAAAAGATACAGCAGGAAAAAGTAGGCAGGAACACAATGATGACTGCGGCAAACATAGCACCGTACTGGCCGGAATATTTCATTGCGTTGACAATCTGCAACAAACCGACACCAACAGGGGTCATAGAATCGCTGGTAGTGAAAATCAACGCCATGAAGAACTCGTTCCACACAGACATGAAGTTGAAAATCGTAACCGTAATAATGGCGGGCTGAACCAGCGGCAGCATAATCTGCCAGAATGTCCGAGAATGGCTGCATCTGTCAATGTAGGCCGCCTCCTCATAAGACCGGGACAGTGATGAGAAGAAATCCAGCAGGTAAACCGTGGTATACGGTACGCGCAGCATAATGTACAGCACAACCAACAGCACGCGACCCTTGATGCCCCACTGCACAGCCAAAGAGTAGAGCGGCATGATGATCATAATGGTGGGAACACTCATGGCAATGACCAAGCCGATACGGATGGCCTTACCGCCGACAAACTTCCAGCGAGAAAGCACATAAGCACCGGGCGCGGAAATAAGCAATACGCCCACACAGGAAACAATGGCATAAACCAAGCTGTTGAAGAAATACAGCGATACATTTTGGGTGTTCCAAGCTGTGACGTAGTTATCCCACTTCAGGCCATTGGAAAAGTCCATAACACGGCCCGTCAGAATTTCCTTTGTTGAGGAAAGGCTGGCGCAGACGATCCAGAACAGGATGGCAGCCGTAAGCGCGACCCACGCGCAAACAATGATATAACCGGGCAGAAGCCGAAGCTCTTTCTTCCAGTTGATTCTATCGTGATATTTTCCCATAACTGCTCTCCTCCTACCTTAATACTCCAGATCCGAGTCTTTCAAGATCAGGTTGGTGATAACGTACACAGCAATGATAATCAAAGTCAGCACAACGCCAACCGCTGCGCCTGCACCAGCATCGCGCTCTACAACGCCCTTGCCGCCAAACACCGTATCGTACAGATACACAACGGGCACAATGGTGGCCGTTTCCGTGTTGATGGGGGAGAACATCTTCGTCCACAGGAAGAATGTGGTAGCATTGATGCTCCAGAAAGTAACACAGGTGCGGATGACGCCTTTCAGCAGGGGCAGCGTAATCTGGAAGAAGCGGTCAAGGATATTCGCGCCGTCGATGGTGGCAGCTTCGTACAAATCCTGCGGGATACCTTCGATGCCGCTGATAAAAATCAGCATATAGTAACCAACACTGCCAAAGATGAAAGCAATCATCATAGCCCAGAAAATCAAGTCTGTACCCAGCCAGCGGACATTCTCGCCGCCGAATGCTTTGACGATCTGGTTCAGCAGACCATAATCATAGTTGAACACATACTGAATCCACATGGTAGCCAGTGCCACGGCGCTGATGATATTGGGCATATAAATGGCGGCCTTGAAGAATTTTGCGCCGCGGATGCCACTGGTCAAAATCACGGCCATCAACATGGACAGGCACATGGTAATGATGCCGCCTACCAGCCAAATCATCACCATGTTTTTCATGGAACTGATAAAACCGGCATTTCGCAGGATTTTGAAATAGTTTTGCAGCCCATAGAAGCTCCATGTGCTTGTAGATGCCGTAAGGCTCTCTACCTTAAAGAAACTCATGATAACTGTCCGAACAATCGGATAGACATACATGAACAACAGGCAAAGAACGGTGGGCAGAATGAATAGGAAAATCATTGTCTTGTTCTTTTTCATACTGGTAATACCTCAAAAATGAAATGTCATAAGCAAAGGCGGCACCCATTCAGGTGCCGCCTCCGTTCAGATTGAGGGAATCCTGAATAAATCCATTACAGCCGCACCGCTTGACGGCGTACCGTGATTTATTATAGGATTAGCCGCACAGGGTATCCAAGTAAGCGCAGTAGTCGGCGCCGGTTGCGTACTTGCCTTCGAACAGCTCGATCATGGAGCTCTTGATGGAGGACCAGCCGTCCAGCGTGTTCAGAGAACCGCACCAGCTCATCGGGGTGGTGGTGTTCTTCAGCGTCTCAACAGAGCCGGCCAGGACAGACTCTTTCAGGCGGGTGTCAGCAGGGATCTGACCGCCCTTGTCAACCAGCTCCTGCCCGCAGGTGCCGGTAACGATGGTCATAATGAAGTCAAATGCAGCCTGCGGGTTCTCGCAGGAAGAGGAGATGGCCAGAGAGTTTGCACCGGCGTAAGCAGAAGCATCAACATTGCCCTCGACTTCGGGATAGTTGAAGAAGCCCCAGTTTACAGGCTCACCAACAGCAGCATCAACCTCGGAAGTGACATAGTTTGCGCAAGCAACCATAGCCGCCGTGCCAAGGCCAACCTTGGTCTGGCTGGCAGGATAAGCATCAGGTGCGCCCTCGGCCAGATAACCAGCGTTCACGAAATCAATGATTTCCTGCGCAGCCGTAACAGCAGCTTCATTGTCAGCCCAGCCACCGTTCTTGCCCAGCTCGGCAATGGTGTCCTCGCCCAGATGGCGGACCAGATGGTTGTAGAAGTTGAAGTTTGCGTAAGCACCGTCCAGCGCCAGCGGCTCATAGCCGTTGTCTTTCAGGGTCTGGCAGACAGTCAGGAACTCATCCCAAGTCTTGGGGGCGTCGGTAATGCCACAGGCATCGAAAACGTCCTTGTTGTAGAAGATACCGCCAATCTGGGGCTGCTCTACGATGGAGTTCAGGTAGCCAGCCCATTCTTTGGACTGATCATTGAAGCAAGCATAGCTGAAGTCATCATAACCGACAGCGTCTGCCATCTCGGTCAGGTCGTAGGTGTAGGGAGCGTAAGCGTGGCCGATACGGTTGTAATCATCCTCGAAGATGTCCAGTTTTTCGCCAGATTCCAGCGCGGCAGAAATCAGGGTGTTGACATCGCGGCCTTTCCACTCGATGTTGACATGTGCGCCAGTCTCAGCCTCGAAAGCGTCAGCGGCGGCCTGAATTGCATTTGCCTGAACCTCACCGGCAGACCACATGGACCACATGGTCAACTCAACGCCCTCATACTTCTTGCCATCAGTAGCCGTAGACTCGGCAGCCGTGGATTCAGCAGGAGCAGTAGAGGTAGCTTCCGAACTTTGAGCGCTGCCACCACAAGCAGCCAGAGATGCTGCCATAGCAGAAGCCATCAAAAGTGCAACGATCTTCTTCATTTGTGTTTTCCTCCTAAGTGTAAATTCTGTGTCGGGATTACTTCCCTTTCGCGGTGACTTAAGTTTAGTGCTTTTCCAGTTTTTTAGCAATTATTATCTTGCCCACCTATTTTACAATCTTGCTGTTTCGCTGCTTTTCGGCATATCGCTGGTTTTTTGTAGGTAATCGTTGTGCATTTTTACCATTTGCTTTTTTCATCAAATGTTAGTTGTTGACAAAAACGCCGAATACCGTCTTGCATTTTTCAGCCTCGTGCAATATAATGACAATATACTACAAAATAGGAAGTGTGACCCCCATGAGCCATATTAACTACTCCTTTAATCAGACTGATGATTCCCTGCCCCGCGATAAGATGAAATTACGCAATATTGCTTCCACAAGGTATAGCGGGGATTGGCCCTCCATTCCACATTCTCACAGCTATGCTGAATTATTTTATATTGTAGATGGTGCGGGGCAATTTCAAATCAACGATAAATTATTCCCCTGTTCAGGCACACCAGCTTGTTGTTGTAAACCCCAATGTTATCCATACAGAGGTCAGCTTGGAATCCCACCCGCTGGAATACATTGTGCCGGGTATCGAGGGGTTAGAATTTACGATTTCCGATGCCGCCGAGGGCAGCTTTTGCGTTTATACGTTTGACGGAAACAACGATGTACTGTCCTGCATGAGAAAGATTCTTACGGAAATGCAGAATCGGGAATCCAATTTTCAGATACTTTGTCAGGCTTATATGGATATTATCGTGGTACAGCTTATGCGAAATGCCAGTGTATCCGCTGTTCCAATTCATTCTCGGCTGCCTGCTAACCGCCAGTGTGCAACTGTAAAGCGCTATATCGACCACCATTATAAAGAAAATCTTACGCTGGATGAGCTTGCTGAAAAGGTTAGTATCAGCAAATATCACATGGCACACGCTTTTAAGCGCGAATATGGTGTCTCTCCTATCAACTATATCATTGACTGCCGCATCCGGGAGGGAAAGCGGCTATTGGCCGAAACCGACCTTGCACCATCCCAGATTGCCAGCATTCTCGGCTTTTCTTCGTCCAGCTACTTTTGCAAGACATTTAGCAACATAGAGGGAACATCCCCGACAGAATATCGTAAAGCAAACCAAGTGAAATTTTGATGTCCACTTCCTATAAGCGAAACGATCTCACAAACTAAAAGCCGGCATATAATAGCACACTTTGGCGATTTTTGTCAAATGATTCCGTCATGGATAGCGTGATTCAATATCATTCTCAACAAGAGCCTGCCGCACTTCGTATGTATTGGCTGTGTCAGCAGCAAATATTTCTGCTGCTGTTCGGCACGAAAGTACAACTCAAAATTGCCAAAATAAATAGCAGCCCGCGCAATGATATGCCCCCCTATATAGCGAACAGTGAAATAAAGCACTGAAAGCTATATAGGGGGCATATCATGCTAAAAAAACTTCTTTTTCGCTTATTCTGCGGTGTGAAACGCTCTGCATGAACTCCTATACGCAGGAAGCAAGTCGAGATACGGCTGCCAACGTCTGCGAATCTCCGCAATCTCGTCATCATCTGCATCAGGATAAAAGTGTTCTCTCTTAGCTTCTTGAAAAACATCCGTTGCAACTTCGTTGAATAGTTCGGCACACAATTCATCCGCAGAAGTAATGATTTGATCCTCCTCGATGGTGTTTTTTGTTGTTGGGTCGATATGCAGCAGCAGATACCCCAGCTTTTCAGACCAGACAAAATCCAAGAATTTACTTGCGTGAATATAATCCTTGAAAACGCCGTACACGCGCTCAATTTCTTTCCTTTCGGCTTCACTGTAAATCAATGCCGTTTTCCTCCTCATTTTCTTGTGCTTCGCGGAGAATTTCATCGCAGAGATAAGCATAGTCCGGCAGTTTTTTCACGATTACAGGCTTCCAAGCGGCCCGCACTTGTGCAGCTTCGTCCTTATCCATAGTAGAAAAGTTGTGATTGCGCTTTGTCTGCATCAGCACGGTGATGGCCATATCATCCAGCAGTCGGTGGCAAAGCTGCGGTGCAGTATGTAAATCCTCACAGCTTTCAGATTGATGCGTTTTCTCATTGATGGTAAGAAAGACATAGCCGACTTTATCTGACCAGAGGAGGTCAACACTGCCCTCGCTTTCCAAATAATCGGCAAAAGCGCTTTCAACGCGCCGCATTTCAAGCGTTCTTTTTTCATTTTTTGAATGACATAGAAAGTTCCTTTCAGGCAATTTTTATCTTTATGCTGGGGGTCACTGTCTCTATTATACACACTTGCTTATCCTATAATCTGGACTACAACTATATTTTCAACATTTTGCAAGAAAATGTTTATTCTTATTGTGGAGTAACTGCATCCAGTGGGTTCACGCGCACGCCGTTTTGCATTACCTCAAAATGTAGGTGGAAACCTGTGCTGTCGCCGGTGTTGCCAACATAGCCAATGACTTGCCCCCTGCCGTGACGGTTTCGCCCGCTGAAACAGCAGCGGCAGTCATGTGGGCATACCGCGTAGACAGGCCCGCGCCGTTATCCAACAGAACTTGGTTGCCATAGCTATTGTTCCAGCCGGAAATGATGACCGTACCGCCGTGAGCAGCCAAGATAGGCGTACCCTCCGGCGCGGGAATATCCGTACCGCGATGGCCGGAGTTGCCGTAAGCATCTTCCTCGCCAAAATTGCAGGATATGTAGGTGTGACCGGGCAGCGGCCAGCAGAGTTCGCCGTCCTCGATAATGCCGATGCCGCCGCCGCAGAGGGCAAGCAGCGTAGGGCGCGCATTTCATCGGAGAGAAGTTCGTGTAAAATGTCTTTTTTGGTCTTGGGTAAAATTGCCAACTCCGCCAGTTCATCCACGGTTTTGCTGCTGACGGTGAGGTGCAGGATATACTCGGTTTGTTGCTCCGGGTCGGGGTCGTCCTCGGTGGGGTCGGGGGTGACGTCTACTTCTTCGACTTCATAGGTGATTGTGTGCATAGCCCAAAAGGTATCTTGGATGCGCTGCTTTTGGGCAGCGTTGATAACGACCACGTCGCTGTCGGCGTTGAGGTTGGTATGCACCGCAAAGACTGCCAGCACCTCCGGCCAATAACTTGCCCATGTGTGACCGCCCTCGTAGTCGTAGGCAATGGTGGTTTCGCTGCACTCTGGGTGCGCCGACACGATGTCGTTGATGGCTGCGCCGAAGTCGGCGTTGGTCTCGGCTACGATTTCGGCAATAGGGATACTGTCGTTGTCGTTGGATTCATTGGCAAACAGGATGCCCATAGGTGAGCCGATGACCGCAGCCGCCGCGCCGATCACCATCGCCAGCACCAATACCACGCAGCCCGCGCCCAGCAGAGCCAGCAGCGATTGGGCGGCACGGCGCACGGTTTGGGAGAGCAGGGCTTCGATTTTGGCACTGCGATATAATGAACGCCACGGCTGATTGCATCAACCGTGGCTTGTTTGTGGCTGATTGTAGGTAGCTTGGGAGCTTGGGTAACGAGGGGGGCGGTGCTGGCCGCTGCTGTGGTGGCCGTCTGCCTTTGCAGATAGCGGCGCACAACTTCGCGGGTCAGATGCCGCCGCTTCAGCCGCTGCATTTGGGCGCGGTAGGGTGGCGGTGTTGGTGCAGGAACGTCAGCGGGCGGTGCGGGGGGGCTTGGGGCGCGGGCTTTTTGGCTGCAACGGCCTTTTGGCGAGAGCGCTGCTTTTTTGAACAATTCCCTGGCGCGCGGCCTGCGTGGGAACGGTGACTTTTTTCTTTTCAGGCGGCTTTGGCGCTGTTGCGGTGCTGCTTTGTACGGCGAGAGTTTTTCGCTTTTCTTGCAGTGCGCGAAATTTGCGGTAGCTCATGCGGGCGGTTCTTTGCGCCGTTCCGTTTGCACGGTCAACTGCGCCGGAAACGCCCTGCTGTACCTCGCCCTGTGCATATTCTTTTTTCGGGGGGGATTGCTGGCGCTGGTCGGCAGTATGTTCCCTTGCGACTTGGCTCGCATGAGTGTTTTCCGCACAAGCTGTTTGCGCTTTCCCTTTAATTCCGGGCATCGTCGATCACCACATCATCCAACTGGCGTGTGTGTTCCGGGTAGCGCAGCTTCACTGCCTCATACATATACGGCGCAAAGGGAGCAGTCGAACAGCTCATACGGCGTACAGGATTTATCATCGTACCCATTCCAGAGGTTGTAAGCAAAACGGGTCAATTTCGTTGTGCCGGTGGTCTGCCAACCGGCAGCCAGTGATTCGGGGCTTGATTTCGTCTTTTCAAAGCCGAAGCAACTTTCAATGTTGTTGCGGAGTGCGGGTACGGCAGTCAGGGTGTAAATCAGTGCGCGGTGGTAGCTGTCCATTGCCTTGCAGCGATTGAGATGGGTTAAGTATGCCCTACGGTGGGCAGGTGTCATAAACTTGGGTTCGGTCATGGGGGTGTCCTCCTATTTTATATATAAGGCGTGTTTCCTTATTTCTAAGGCGGGCGACAGCCCGCTTTTTTGTTTGTGCAAAATCATGGGGTTAGCGCTCCCCGTGGTCGATGGGTCTGATCTTTAGTTTGTTGCCGTCGCGCTGGAATTGCTCGTACTGCTCCGGGGTACATTTCATCGGCAGTAGGCCGTGCGGCGTGGGGGAGAAAGGCAATCGGATAGTGGTACAGCTTTTCATACTGCTTGATTTGTTTGTCGCTTAAACTCACAAAATCCTCACTATAAAAAAGCACAAACAAGAAAAAAGAACCGGCAAGATAATCAGCAGGACCTAACATCCTGTTTGGAGTAAGTCCGTCAATTTTTCCACAGCTATTGCAGACAACACAAGCTCTGTCTCGCCATGGATAGCAACATTCAATATCTCCGCCGACCAGTTCCTGCAAGGCTTTTTAGAGTATTGGGGAATGGTTCGTTCCTCCGGGTATTTACCGGGCTGCACATACAGCACACGGATTTCTTTTTCACTCATATTTTCACTCCATTTCACCGGGTTTGGTTGTGAGTAACTTGTATGTTTTGGTGTCCTTGGGTTGGGGGTTGTTGAATGGGATAAGGCTGTTGCCCATCTTGATAATCCCCTCACCGGGCTGGGCTAGCAGCAGATATTTTCGCTGCGGCTCGGATAGGCCGTACAATTCCACCACGCTGTCAATGTCCTTGGTCTGACGCAGCATGACCACAAATTCAGAGTTAGCCAGCATTGCATAAGCCGTGTCATTGGTAAGGCAGTCTTGCACATTTTGGGTAATTCCTGTCGCATAAGCATTGTATTTGCGAAAGCGTTTCCAAGATGTGTACAGGAAATTGGCGCTTAAAGAATCGCGCAGCAGCAGATAGATTTCATCAAAGTACACCCATGTTGCTGCTTTTGGGTCGTTGCGCTCGTTGCTCATAACGGCGGTATTGATGTACTCCAGCATGGACAGCATGGCAACAGGTTTAAGCTGCTCACCCAAACTTTGGATATTGAAGCAGATCAGGCGATTGCTCATGTCCACATTGGTGGGCTGGGCGAACACCTGCATACTGCCGGTTGCGAAAATTTCCAGTGCAAGTGCCAGTTCTTTGGAACGGCTGTCACCCTGACTGTTCAGTGCTGCCCATAAATCCTTGATAGTCGGGCAGGGCGCTGTGTATTTAGATTCGATAAGCGGTTTGTAAATGCTCCTCAATGCGCGGTCAATCAAGCTTCTATCTCCGGGCAGGACATTTTCCTTTTTCATAATCTGTTCGCACAGGCTCAATACAAACTCTGCTTTTTTTTGCTACATAAGGCGGGATGTCCGTGGATTTGTCCGGCTTAAAGTCCAGTGGATTGAAATAGGTACTGCTATCCACCGAGATATTGACCACCTCGCCGCCCAACTCTTGCACAAGGGGCGCGTACTCGTTTTCCGGGTCTACGACATAGAATCGAGCCTTGGTAAAACGCAGATACAGCATAAGGATTTCCAGCTTGACGAGCATAGACTTACCGCCGCCGGAGGTGGCAACAACCATTGCATTGCCGTTGACAAGAGTTGTGCGCAGCCCGATGATAAGATTGCCGGTTACAGCGTTTCTGCCATAGCAGATGCCGCCCGGAGTAAGGATTTCTTGGGTATTGAACGGTACGAGCGCTGTCAGCGATTTCGTCAGCATCGTGCGCACACTCTCGATGCGGCGCAATCCGTAGGGCATGGCCGTATTAAAGGCGCGTTCCTGCTGAAAATACAACTCGGTGAATCGGCAGTTATAGTTTGCCGCCGTGGTTTTCAGTGCATCGGTTTCCAGCGCGAGATCTTCCAGCGTGTCAGCAAAGTAAGTGACAGTGAGCAGGCTCAAAAACATCTGCTGGTCATTTTCCGTCATTTCTTTACGGATGCTGGCAATGATGCGATCCTGTTCCTGCGTCCGCTGCGGTACGGAGGAAGTGAAGTCCAGATTTTCCACGGATTTCTTATTGAAACGGACTTTCTCGGCATCGGTTTTCATCTGCGCATTGTCAATTTCCTTGAAAGCATCCTCGGTTTCCACCGGTTCAATGTCAATGGATAGAACAATATACGGCACTTGCTGAAGCAGTGCGGAGATAAACTTATCATCAAGCTGCTGCGGGTACTCGCTGATCGTCATGCACTTGGCATAAAAATCCTCGATTTCAATATGCTTTTTGCAAAAAACGGATGCAGTCCGGGGCGATAGAATCGCGGAAGTCCTGCCCCAGTTTGGCGCAATTATCAAACTCGAAGTTAAAACGACCCTCCTCGGAAATGCGGAAAAACTTTGTGCAGTACCTCCAGCCGTGCGCGGTTGTCCAGCGGCGTGACGGCACATTCAAAGGCAGAAAATGCAGACAGCAAATGCCCCTGCACCTGTACAAAGCGTTCGCGGGCCTCTTTTTACGCCGGGTTTGTTCGTGGACACGATGATGTACTTATGCTGCACCATTTCCATTTTTTCGCGGGCGTTTGCTTTGATTTGGCGGTTGCGTTCGGCGCGGAGGGCATCAAAGCCGTCGTTCTCGCGGTGGTACAGCACATCACGGGCAAAGGCTTTTTCATCCATGCGCTGGCTGACGATGCAGACTTGCATCCAGCAGTCAGGGGGATGCCCGCGTAGACCGTGCCAAGCTGCGTTAGAATATTCTGCTTGGCCGCGTCACTCTGCATGGCGTAGTTGATGTCGCTGATTTGCCACATCAAGCTGAACACATTTTCCGATTGCCAAACACCCGTCTGCATAGATTTTGTCGATGGGGATGCTCTGCTGCACGGAACGGGGCATTTTATAGCTGCCGCGTGTTTTTCGCGTAGATGCGTACTCACTTAATCTCAATGTTTATCACCTTTTTTTTTTTTGCAATATTTGTTTTTCGGTTTTCCACAACCGCCAGTCGTTTCGGATAATTGTGCTGTCTATTACAACAAGCAGGAATTTTTCAAAGGTCAGGCAGTCATAAGGAAGTAAAAAATCCCGCTGCTGCAATCGGCGCAGCGGCCACAATGCAGACCCAGCCCGCCGTTTCATGACCCAACAGCGGTCAGCCCCAAATAGGACCGCAACTGCCACGGCAATGGCCGCGCCAGAGCAAATCATCTGCCGCAGATTCAGCCCCAAAAAGATTTCCTCTTGGTAATGGCGGATTTCTTTATTTATCGGAATTTGCATGATTTATAACCCCATCATTTCATGGATAATTCGGTCAGAGCCTTTGATAAGGCCGACCAGCACGAGCATATTGAACACGGTTTCGGCAAGGTAGCTCCACACGATAGTGGTCGCCCACCGCTGGCCACGTTGGCGTACTGACAAATGCCGAGTAAATCACGCAGGCCAGCACAATGACCGCACCCTCTAAGCACACGCCGACATAACT
>VOFK01000418.1_pt1 | contig 34001 bp, 44 predicted proteins | sample 5384121 | NCBI WGS metagenome assembly VOFK01 (sample SAMN12384730, study PRJNA508395) | human gut metagenome | isolation source: healthy gut J | host: Homo sapiens | reverse complement strand
TCTTTATGTATGACCGCCATTGATAAGGAGTCGAATTATCGATGTAGAACACAATTGGCTTAATAGGTTCTACTGTCTGACCTTTTAGATATGCTTCCCGGTCTTCTGGTTTGGGTTCCATACGCCAACGGGTAATATATTGTTTCTTATCCGTTCCCTTGTTGTGCGTCACTGAAACTTAATAACGGATTGGTGAAGTAGCCGACTTTCTGATTGTCGAAACGTCCTGTCATCGGTTTTTCCGGTAATAAAAGAATAGAGGAACTAACTTCCACCGTCACATATACGCTTGTCGTTCCTTCTGTCACTTTAGTGGTCAGGCTCAGAAGTTGCTACAACGTTGTTAGGGAAAGATTTGATCGACAAAAATACGTGATAGGTTCTTGATAGCGGAAGTCCCCTAAATTAATGTTTGTAAAACATTATTGATACTGGTTTCCGTACCATCGTAAATATCATTCAGTTTGATCACCAATGCAGTGGAGTCCTGATTGATAGCTTCTATTTTGAAAGCGGCAATCAGTGGCGAGATAAAATTGTCCTTTACCGAACGGAAGATAGCGTCCGTTTGAGGAGCCAGTGGTAATGGGCGTTGTTGGCGAAACATCAGTTTGCCGGTTGCCTTGTCCCATTCCATACTAACCATTTGGTTCTCGTAGTTCACTCCGCGGTTCACTCCTGCGTCATTCAGTTCGGCAGGTACCCGTTGCAGTTTATTGACAATTAATAAATCACGTCCTAAAAGTGATGTAGGAATTTCAAAATAATAATCGTTCTTTTTTTTTTTTGATGAACAGCAAACATTCCTTTGGTAATTTTGCTACCTTCCACAAGCTTTTCGTAGTCGCTTTTGGTTTTCTCCTCTTGCTCTGGTTTCTTCTTTCTCTTTTTAAACCAACTCTGATTTTCTGTAGCAGGGATAGTTGCAGATGTTGAGTGTGTTTCTCCACTCATCAATATACATGCAATGACCGCTGCCATTACCTTTACATACATTCTCATTGAGTCCTTTTATGTTTAATTATTATTAAAATCGGGCACAAAAGTACTAATATAAATAACATAATTGCTACAGATTTGCAATGAATATAATAATAAAAAGGATTATTAACTAGTATTTCCGCTTATCATTCCTTTCGGATATTTCGTAGTTTAGTGGGAATAGTGTACATTTGCGGGAGTAAAAAGTGAATGGAATGATGAGACGATATATCACCACTTTGATGTTGGCTTGCTGCATCGGAGGATATGGGCAAGAAAAGAAGCAAGCCACCTTTGTACCACCTTTTGACTTTCCTCTTACATTGAGCGGAAACTTCGGAGAAATCCGTTCTAATCACTTTCACGGCGGATTGGATTTTAAAACGGGAGGAGTAATCGGTAAACCTGTTCGTGCATTGGCAGAAGGCTATATTTCACGTATCCGTGTGACGAATGGTTCGGGCTATGTACTTGATGTCTGCTATCATAACGGTTATTCTACTATCAATCGTCATTTGAGCGGTTTTATTTCCCCTATTGCCGAAAGGGTGGAAAAACTGCAATATGAAAATGAAAACTGGGAAGTAGAGATTATCCCCGAACCGGATGAGTATCCAGTAAAAGCGGGACAACAAATAGCATGGAGTGGGAATACCGGCTATTCATTCGACCGCATCTTCATTTGGATGTTTTTGAAACGGAGACGGGAGATTATGTAGATCCCATGCCTTTTTTCAAAACGAAAATAAAAGATACGCGTGCTCCGAAAGCGGACGGCATAATGTTTTTCCTCAACTTGGTAAAGGAGTAGTGGATGGTAAGCAAGAAAATAAAGTGATTCTTCCGAACACCGGACGTCCGGTGGAAGCATGGGGTGTGATAGGTACAGGCATCAAGGCGTATGACTATATGGATGGAGTGAGCAATCATTACGGAGTGTATTCTGTAGTGCTTACAGTAGATGAGAAAGAAGTATTCCGCAGTACTGTCGATCGTTTCTCACAAGAAGAAAACCGGATGATTAACTCTTGGACTTGCGGGCAATATATGAAATCCTTCATCGAGCCGGGAAATACATTACGTTTATTAAAGGCATCGAACACTAATCGTGGTTTGGTGACTATTGATGAAGAACGCGATTATCGCTTCTTGTATACTCTGAAGGACGTTTTTGGCAATACTTCTAAATATAGTTTCACGGTTAGGGGGCGAAAACAACCGCTTGAGCCATTGCAACATCGCGAAAAGTATTTCTTTGCGTGGGATAAGGTAAACTATCTGCAAGAGCCGGGTTTGAATCTGGTTGTTCCCAAAGGAATGTTATATGACGATGCCCCCCTTAATTATCAAGTAAAAGCTGATAGCGGTGCTGTTGCGTTTACATATCAGTTAAATGACAAACCGATTCCGCTTCATGCAAGCTTGTGAATTGCGTATTTGCTTACGTAGAAAGCCAATAACTGATACTACAAAAAATATTATGTAGTCCGTGTCACCCCGAGAGGAGGAAAATATAGTGTCGGTGGAAAGTATGAAGACGGATACATGAAGGCATCTATTTGTGAATTGGGAACTTATACGGTTGCCATTGACACAATTCCGCCTGAAATTATTCCTGTTAATAAGAAGCAATGGGGAAGAACCGGAAAGATTGTCTATCGTTTGAAGGACAAAGGAACGGGTATTGCATCCTACCGTGGAACGATTGACGGCGAATATGCACTTTTCGGACGACCGAATATTGTGAAATCGTATTGGGAATGTGTACTTGATCCGAAGCGTGTGAAGAAAAGGTGGAAAACATATCGTTGAATTTACGGTAACTGATTATTGCGGAAATGAAACCGTATCCCGTGAAAGTTTTATCTGGTAAATTATTAAAAGAAAATCATATATGAAGAAAAGACTTATTTTTTGTGCTGCTCTATTCCTGGCGGCAGTGGCGGATACTTTCGCCTGTACTAATTTAATTGTCGGCAAGAATGCATCGACTGATGGTTCGACTATCGTTTCCTATTCTGCCGACTCGTATGGCCTGTTTGGAGAACTTTATCACTATCCTGCTGCTACTTATCCCAAAGGGACCATGCTGAAAGTCTATGAATGGGATACAGGTAAGTATCTGGGAGAAATCGAACAGGCACGCCAGACTTACAATGTAGTGGGTAATATGAATGAATATCAAGTTACTATTGGTGAGACAACTTTTGGCGGACGCCCTGAATTGGCTGATTCTACAGGAATTATCGACTATGGAAGTCTGATTTATATTGGCCTGCAACGTTCGCGTACAGCTCAGCGAAGCGATTAAGGTGATGCCTGATTTGGTACAGCAATACGGTTATTACAGTGAAGGGGAATCTTTTACCATTGCCGACCCGAATGAAATTTGGATTATGGAAATGATTGGTAAAGGTCCCGGTATCCGTGGAGCAGTATGGGTAGCTGTACGTGTGCCGGATGACTGTATCTCGGCTCACGCCAACCAATCACGCATTCATCAGTTCGATATGAACGACAAGGAGAATTGTATATACTCGCCGGATGTCGTATCTTTTGCCCGTGCAAAGGCTATTTCAGTGGTGTGAATAAGGATTTCAGCCTTTTGCCAATGCGTATGCACCGTTGGATTTCGGAGCCGTCGTTTCTGTGAAGGCTCGTGTGTGGAGCTATTTCAATAAATTTACAGATAACGGTAAAGATTATCTTCCTTATATAGAAGGAAAGACTAATACTCCAATGCCTCTTTTTGTGAAGCCGAAGCATAAGCTTTCCGTGCAAGATGTAAAAGACATGATGCGTGACCATTATGAAGGTACGCCTCTCGATATTTCAATGATTTCGGGGCAGGTCTTTACAAGACTCCCTATCGTCTTTCTCCTCTGAATTTTTAAAGTAGGCGACCGGGAATATTTCAACGAACGTCCGATTTCCACTCAACAAAGCGGCTTTGTATTTGTAGCGCAGATGCGTGCCAATAAACCCGATCCGATAGGTGGTGTGCTTTGGTTTGGAGTAGATGATGCGAATATGGCGGTGTTCACACCTGTTTATTGCTGTGCAACTAAAGCTCCGGTATGTTACACACGTGTGGACGGAGCTGATTATATCACTTTCTCATGGAATTCGGCTTTCTGGATTTTCAATTGGGTGTCTAATATGGTTTATCCCCCGTTACAGTTTGATGATTGATGATGTACGTGCAACTCAAAAGAACTGGAAACGACTTTCAATAATGCTCAGGAGGGCATAGAAGAAATGGCTGCCAGACTTTTTGGCTAAAGATAAGTCTGCTGCAGTTGAATTTTTGACGAATTATACCAATATGACGGCTCAGAGTACTTTCGATACTTGGAAACAATTAGGCACATTCCTGATTGTGAAGTATAACGACGAGTAGTGAAACGAGTAAAGGACGGTAAGTTTGAACGTAATTCTATCGGACAGCCTGCCGGTGTTATTCGTCCGGGGTATCCGAAAAGAGTTTCTGGAAGAATATGTGAAGACAGACAGGAAAAAAGATATGAAGTGCCGGAATAATAGTTGTTTTAGTTGTTATTAAATCATATATAATGTCCACATCATTTCTGCTTTGCGGGTGATGTGGATTTTTATTATGTTGATAATCAGTAATGTATTTGCCATGTATTTGTCCATTCCAAATATTTGGATTCTTTTCTGCTGCTGCCTATCTTTGCCTTATTCTATTTCAAACACCAACTACTATGCGAATCATCTTTATTATATATTACTTTGCTTATCACATTACTCTTTGTTTCTTGCCAAGAGTCATCATCTGTTGAAGTAGAGAGGGAAAAAGATAGCCTCTCTGTTACAGAAGGGTGACAGTTGCCGTCAGGTTGGTAATGAGGAAAATTCAATAGCTTTCTATTATCGTTCGTTGGAATTAGCTAAGCAAACGGGAGAACAATTGTTGGAAGCGGCTGCTAGTGATCGTCTCGGAATTGTTTATTTATATCGTGAACTTTATTATGATGCACTTGATTTATTTCGGCAAAGTGCGTCGATTTATGCATTGACGGGAGAAAATATCCGGTTGGCATTGGCATTGCGTAATATAGGGCGTACGAACTTGGTGTTGCATCATTCCGATAGCATAGCCTGTTATTATGAGCAGGCTATTGAGGTGGCTTCCCGCTTGGAAGATAAGAAGTTACTGCATACTATATCCAAAGAACTGGAAGCTATCTATTCAAAGGCGGGATTTTACGATTATTCACCTCGTCTGATGTTGAAGTGTTTGGATAGCGTATCTGATGACGATTTTTCCAATTTGCTTGCAGGGGAGTACTATATCGGTATGAATAATGCCGAAGAAGCGAGAATTTGGTTGAAGAAAGCTTTGTTCAGACGAGCGATATGTATATATGTTCGAGTGCATATCAGCTTTTATATGAAATTGAGAAGAGAACCAATCATCCGGACATTGCCGTTAAGTATGCCGAATATTATATCCAGTGTAAAGATTCGCTTGATAAACAGATTTCGGTTTCTTCGACGATTCGTGCTTTAGGACAGAATTATGAAAAAGAACGTCTTAAATGGGAGAATCAGCAATTGCAGAATGAGCAACTTCGAAAGCGTATGTATTATTTGATCATTCTGTCAATTTCATGTTGCTTGCTGGTAGTAGGGTTGGTTTTGTATTATCGGGAGAAGTGGAAGAAAGAGAAGGTATTGGCTGGTGTTATGAAACGTTTACGTGACAATGAGCGTCAAATAGAGAATTACACAGCTGTAATAGAAAAGAATAGGCGTATTATCAGTGATTTGAAAGGAACTCAGCAGAAGAATGCGTTACTGTTACGTGAAGAAAAGAACAAATCTATAAATTATGAGAATCTGCAACATGAGAATTTGTTGTTGATGAAACAACTGCATATATTGCATTCCGATAGGGAAGGATTGTTACAGCAACTTCAAATGGGAACCAACTCATCTATTTCTTCACAACGGATTACCGCTTTCACACAACTTTGGCTATTGAAAAGTGAACCTTATTATGGAATCATAGAGACACAAGAAGAATGGAACCGATTGTTTGAACTCATTGACCTGTTTTATGGGAATATTTCCGCCAGACTGAATGGTTGTGAGTTATTGAGAGAGCATGACAGAAGAATCTGTTATTTGCTTCATGCCGGGCTTGACAATTCAGCTTTAGGGATATTATTCAATATAGATAATACTTCTGTGACTAAATCCAAGCAACGTATAAAGAAAAAACTGGGACTGGGCCCTAACGATGTGCTGGAAACATTTCTTAATGAGAATAAAAAATAGTATATAGATTGTTTCACTTTAAATATAAAACAGCCATGAAAAGACTATTATTTACCTTTTTAGCTTTATGCCTTGCCGTTGCAGGTTCGGCTCAGTCGGGGCAGATGACTTCCAAACTGCCGACTATTGATATCACTAAGGAATATCCGAAAAAGAAATTAGTATTGCAAGATATTGCAACTGCTGAATACATTCCGCTGGAAACATCGGATAAAGTGTTGCTGGACGGGTGGCTACTCTGCATTGTTCATTTACCGAACACTATATAACAACGTATAATGCCAATGAAGGGCAAATCTTCGTATTCGACAGAAAAGGGAAAATATGCCATACATTTAATCATAAAGGAGGGAGTGGGGAAGAATACAACTATCCTTTGCAGTTACGCTTGGACGAAAAGGCTAAAGAGTTGTTTCTGCTTGACATATCTAATAAAATACAGGTCTATTCGATAGAGGGAAAATACAAGCGTTCTTTGTCTATCCCCAAAGATGTACGGATTGAAATTATGTACAATTGGGATGAGCAACATCTGTTGGGTTACGATAGTTATATGTTGGATAGAAAAAGATAAACAGCCCAATAGTCGTCCCTATTTACTGATTTCGAAAAAGAACGGAGCTGTTTCCCGCCTTCCGGTAACTATCCACAAACGTGTGGGAAAACGCATTTATATTACTCAAGGGGGACAGACGGCTACCGTTTCAATGTCTCTCTATCCGTTAGCAAATAGCGGTTCGGAGTTTATCTTTGCAGATTTGGCAGGTGATACTGTTTATTCTTATTATAATCATAAGTTGACCCCGTTGTTTGTACGTACTCCGAAAGCAGATGCTTCCGAGCCAAGACTCGTTATGCAATGTTATGCCAAGATTGGGAACTATCTGTTAATGTCGACTGCATTGAAAAAGTATGAACCGGGGAAAACTTCGTTTGATACTAAAGAATTTGTTTATGATACGGTTGAGAAGAAAGTATATGATTTGGAATTTGAGAATCAAGACTATTCGCCCGCCCGTTCAATGCGAATGGGAGGCGTATTATCGGCATTACCTGAAAAATGTGTTTTCGATTCGTGGGATACTGACCGTTTATTGGATATGTTGGAGAAAGGAAAGTTGACGGGAAACTTGAAGAAGGTGGCGGAGAAGATGACAGTAGATGATAATCCTTTACTCATATTGTACAAATTCAAATGAAACGTAGATGAAGATTATATGGTTCTTTTTCTCCTTGTGTCTGCTGGTAGGATGTAAACGTTCGGATGTGGCGGTATCGGTGGAACAAACGTTGCCGGTGATAGATTTGAATGTTGCTTATCCTGAAAAGAAACTGGATTTGGCAGAGGTGGCGAGTCCTGAATATATTCCTTTGTATACAGTCGGGGCGGATTCATTGGATAGATATAGTCTGACTTCAGCGAGTGTTTCGCCCCATTGGGTAGTAGCTTATAATTGGCAGCAGACAATTATGGTTTTTGAACGGGCAACCGGAAAACTTCGTTATCGTTTTAATCATCAGGGACAGCAAAAAGAACAATATTATTATATATTCTCGGTGTTTGTAGATGAAGAACGTGAAGAAATATATGTAGTCGGTTCAGTTTTCAAAATCCAGGTTTATAGCCTGTCCGGCAACTATAAGCGTACGTTGAATCTTCCCTATGATATGTCTTTCGAACAGGTGTTTGATTATGATAAAGATTCATTGATATTTAACGACGGAAGGGAAGATGTAGATAATCCTGTCCAAAAAGGAACTTATTATTATTTAATGTCGAAAACTGACGGAGGAATGCGTCCTTTGCCTTTTTCATGTAAAGTATCGTATTACGAACCGCTTTCGCATCCGACTAAGGAATGGAGACAGGCAAGGGGGTAATTTCCTGTATGTTTTCCGTAAAGCCATTGTTGAAGAATGGTGATGAAGTGATATTATCCGAATTTTCCAATGACACCGTTTTCTCTTATGGGAAAGAAGGAGCGAAACCTTTGTTGGTACGTACTCCGGCTCCCCCGTTCTACTTTTCCTTTGAAGTTAATGTCAGTTTCAGCTTTTGTAGCAGGCGTTTTCTGTTTTTGGATGTGATAGAGAAAGTGTATAGACGGAATATCAAGAAGTTGGACGGAGACTCGTTTGTCTACGATTACCGCGAAAAGGAGATCTTTACTCCGGTATTGGTCAATAGTGATTTTATCCCTGAACTGCCGGTTGAGATAGATAATATGAACGGAAGTTTTCCGAAATATGCCGGTGCGTCTTCTATTCATTCCCGGGAGTTTATGCAGTACTATCGGAAAGGAAATTTACAGGGGCGGGCATGTGAAGCGGCCTCTTGCTTGACAAGAGATGATATTTATGTTTTAGTGCTGTATCATTTAACTGAATAGAGCCGGTAAATGTAGTCTTACGGTTATTATTTTGAGGAAAAATGTAGGATTTATAAACTTATTATTTTACATTTGTGTGCTCAAGAAATAGATAGTAATAATTCATTAACCAATAAACAATAATCGAAATGGAAAATCAGGAACTCATTAAGCAGGTCACTGAGAAAGCCGAAAAATGGTTGACCCCGGCATACGATGCTGAAACTCAGGCTGAAGTGAAGCGAATGTTGGAAAACGATGATAAAACCGAATTAATAGAAGCATTCTACAAAGACCTCGAATTTGGTACCGGTGGTTTACGCGGTATTATGGGAGTAGGTAGCAACCGTATGAACATCTACACAGTAGGTGCGGCTACACAAGGTCTTTCTAATTATTTGAAGAAGAACTTTAAAGATCTGCCGCAGATTTCTGTTGTGGTTGGTCACGACTGCCGTAACAACAGCCGTTTGTTTGCAGGAGACCTCTGCCAATATTTTCTCTGCCAACGGTATCAAAAGTATATCTGTTCGACGATATGCGTCCTACTCCCGAAATGTCTTTTGCTATCCGTCACCTCGGTTGCCAGAGCGGTATCATCCTGACTGCTTCTCACAACCCGAAGGAATATAATGGTTACAAAGCATACTGGGATGATGGTGCACAAGTACTGGCACCGCATGATGCAGGTATCATCGACGAAGTAAACGCTATTGCCTCTGCTGCTGATATCAAATTCCAAGGCAATCCGGATTTGATTCAGATTATCGGTGAAGATATAGACAAAGTTTATCTGGACATGGTGAAGACAGTTTCTATTGATCCGGAAGCAATCGCTCGCCACAAAGACATGAAGATTGTTTATACTCCGATTCACGGCACAGGTATGATGCTGATTCCGCGTGCATTGAAGATGTGGGGATTTGAAAACGTATTTACTGTTCCCGAACAGATGATCAAGGATGGTAACTTCCCGACTGTAGTATCCCAACCCTCAAAATGCGGAAGCACTTTCTATGGCCGTGAATCTGGCTAAGGAAATTGATGCTGAACTTGTCATGGCTTCCGACCCGGATGCAGACCGTGTAGGTATCGCTTGTAAGGATGACAAGGGTGAATGGGTGCTGATTAACGGTAATCAGACTTGTATGATGTACCTTTACTATATTCTGACTCAATACAAGCAACTGGGTAAGATTCAGGGTAATGAGTTCTGTGTGAAGACTATCGTTACTACCGAACTTATCAAGAAGATTGCTGATAAGAACAACATTGAGATGCTTGACTGCTATACCGGATTCAAGTGGATCGCACGTGAAATCCGTCTGAGTGAAGGTAAGAAGAAATACATTGGAGGCGGTGAAGAGAGCTATGGTTTCCTTTGCCGGAGACTTCGTTCGTGATAAAGACGCGGTATCAGCCTGCTGTCTTGATTGCAGAAGTTGCTGCATGGGCAAAAGATAACGGTAAGTCATTGTATCAATTGTTGCTGGATATCTACGTAGAATACGGATTCTCTAAAGAATTTACTGTGAACGTAGTGAAACCGGGCAAGAGTGGTGCTGAAGAAATCAAAGCTATGATGGAAAACTTCCGTGCTAATCCTCCGAAAGAATTGGGTGGTTCGAAAGTGATTCTGAGTAAAGACTATAAGACTTTGAAACAAACAGACGATAAAGGTAATGTAACTGCTCTTGATATGCCGGAACCGTCTAATGTCCTGCAATATTTCACAGAAGACGGCAGCAAAGTTTCTGTTCGTCCTTCAGGTACAGAACCGAAGATCAAATTCTATATGGAAGTACAAGGTGAAATGGGTTGCCGTAACTGTTATGCTTCTGCCGAGTCTGCTGCAATGGAAAAAGATTGAAGCAGTGAAAGAAGTCATTGGGTATCTGATCCTATTTCTTCTGATAGTTCAGAATAAATAATAAATAGCGCCTCCATAGTCTTTTCGAAGATTGTGGAGGCGCTTCTTTATATTGTCCTGCATCTGTTTCCCACTATTCAAGCCGGTTTAGTACAGTTCTTTCATTTCCTTTGCATTCTTTAAGTCCCCTTTCTAATCATTCTTCCGGGAATCTTGTTGTATTGGCATCATCTCAATTTAAGCACGCGGGCTACGGATATACACACTTTTGTTGATGCTTTAGAGTGATACGCTAAGTTTCATTTTCGTAAGTTGTTCGTTTGTAGTTTGTGTGTATTTCGTGGTCTGCTTTTTGGTATCCCTATAGTACAATTTTTGGGTCATAAAGATATAAAAAAGCCCCCGTAAAAGGACGAGGGCAACCTAATGTTTTCACAACGGAATAATCCTTATTGTGATTTGCTTCAAATTAGTTTAGCAAAGATAATGAAATAATTTGGTATATCACTTTTTTTGTAGGAAAAAAGTGATATATTTGATGGAAATTGTAAAAACACACAAATATGAAAAAAATATTAGGATTGGATTTGGGAACCAATAGTATCGGATGGGCTGTCGTCTGTCATAGCGATACGGACGGACAAACTGAACGTAAATGGATTGAAATGGCTGGTAGTAGAATAATTCCGATGGATGCTTGCTATTCTCGGTGATTTTGACAAAGGGAATTCCAAATCTCAAACTTCAGAGAGAACAGGCTTTCGTGGAATACGTCGATTGCGAGAACGTGTTCTGTTACGTAGGGAAAGATTGCATAAGGTATTAAAACTTATAGGATTTTTGCCACAACATTATATCGATAGTCTTGATTTTAGTAATCATTCGGGCAAGTTTCAATTAGGTACTGAGGTTAAACTTCCTTGGAGGAAAAATGAAATAGGAAAATATGAATTTCTTTTTCAGAATTCTTTTAATGAAATGCTGGCAGATTTTTGCTAAAAAACAACCTGAGTTAGTTGCAATGGGGCGAAAGGTTCCTTATGATTGGACAATTTATTATTTGCGAAAAAAGGCTTTGAGTGAGAAAATTACTAAAGAAGAACTGGCATGGATTCTTTTAAACTTTAACCAAAAGCGAGGATATTATCAATTGCGTGGTGAAGAGGAAGAAGAAAAAAAGAATAGATTGGAGGATTTTTATGCGTTGAAAGTTGTAGAAGTAGAACAAACAGACGATAAGAAAGGGAAGGATATTTGGTATAATGTTCATTTAGAGAATGGGTGGATATATCGTCGAAGTAGTAACGTTCCATTGGATTGGAAAGATAAAATTAAAGAATTTATCGTAACGACGGAACTAAATGAAGATGGTACCCCAAAAGTGGACAAAGATGGTTGTGTGAAACGTTCTTTTCGGATGCCTAAAGAAGATGACTGGAAGTTGCTTAAAAAAAGAAAACCGGAAAGCAGATATTGAAAGAAGCCATAAGACAATAGGATGTTATATTTACGATACTTTGCTTCAAAGCCCCCAGCAAAAAATAAAAGGAAAATTAGTCCGAACAATTGAACGTAAGTTTTATAAAGACGAGTTGAAGCTAATTTTGGATAAACAGCAAGCTTTTCACCCGGAGTTGCAAGATAGAGAATTATATAAAGCCTGTCTTGATGTACTTTACCCAATGAATGTGGCTCACAAAAACAATGTGGCTAATCGGGGATTTGTTTATTTGTTCATGGAAGATATCCTTTTTTACCAGCGACCGCTGAAAAGTAAAAAGTCACTGATTGATAACTGCCCTTATGAAGAAAATCAATATATAGATGTGACTACAGGTGAGATTAAGAAGGCGCCAATTAAGTGCATTGCAAAAATCGCATCCTCTCTATCAGGAATTTCGGTTGTGGCAATTTATTGCTAATATCCGTATTTATCAAAAAAGAGAGAAAAAGGTGGATGGCAAATTATTGACGGATATTGATGTCACTACAGAATATTTAAGTTCGAAAGATGATTATGTAGCGTTGTATGAATGGCTTTGCGTTCGAAAGGAAATAGAGCAAAAGACTTTTCTTAAGTATCCCGCATTTGGCTTGAAAAAGGAGATTGAAAATTATAGGTGGAATTATGTAGAAGGGAAATCATACCCTTGTAATGAAACCCGGAGTTTGATTTTACATTATTTGGAAAAAGCAGGTATTTCTTCAACTTTTTTATCAACAAAGATCGAAGAATCGCTGTGGCATATACTATATTCTGTAGAGGATAGGATTGAATTAGAAACGGCATTACGAACATTTGCTTCTAAATATCAGCTATCATGTAACTTTGTGGAAGTATTCAAGAAGTTTCCACCTTTTTAAGAAAGAGTATGGTGCGTACTCTGCAAAGGCAATAAAGAGGCTTTTGCCATTGATGCGAATGGGAAAATATTGGAAAGTGGATGCTATTGATGGAAATACGGCAGAACGTATAGAGAAAATACTTTCTGGAGAATGTGATGAGAAAATACTTAATAAAGTCCGGGAGAAAACTATTCATTTATCTGAAACTTCTGATTTTCAAGGATTGCCATTGTGGTTGGCATGCTACGTTGTTTATAACAGACATTCGGAGGGGAAAGAAGTTGCGAAATGGAAGTCTCCGGAAGATATTGATATTTATTTGAAATCATTTAAGCAACATTCCTTGCGCAATCCTATTGTTGAGCAAGTTATTACTGAAACATTGAGGGTCGTTCGTGATATTTGGAAACGAGTGGAGCAGATAGATGAAATTCATGTGGAGTTAGGACGAGAAATGAAAAACCCGTCCGAGAAGCGCAGGCAGATGACTGAACGGATGCTTGAGAACGAAAATGCTAATATACGTATTAAGGCTCTGCTTACAGAATTTATGAATCCTGAATATGAGATGGAAAATGTCAGGCCTTACTCTCCTAGCCAGCAAGAAATACTTCGTATTTATGAAGATACTGTTTTGAATGGGGCAGGAGACATACCTGAGGATATTGAGATTATATTGAAAAAGTTCAAGGAGAATGACATAAAGAAGCGTCCGGGAAAGTCCGATTTCTTGCGATATAAATTATGGTTGGAGCAACAGTATCGCTCACCCCATACAGGAGAAATTATACCTTTAGGAAAACTGTTTACTACGGCTTATGAGATAGAGCACGTAATACCTCAATCCCGGTATTTTGATGATTCCTTCAGTAATAAAGTTATCTGTGAATCGGAAGTTAACAAACTGAAAGACAATATGCTTGGATATGAATTTATAAAGAAGCATGCTGGTGAAATAGTAGAGCATTGGGTTTTGGGAAATCAGTGAAGATTTTTTCAGTTGAAGCATATGAGCGGTTTGTTGGAGAGAATTATTATAAAGCAGGGAGTAAGAAGAGTAAATTACTGATGGATGATATTCCTGAGAAATTTATAGAGCGCCAATTGAATGATAGTCGTTATATCAGTCGGGTTGTTAAAGGATTGTTGTCGAATGTTGTGAGAGAGGAGGATGCGAATGGCGAATATGAATCAGAGGCTATTTCCAAAAATGTGATTGTATGTTCTGGTAGTGTGACAGATAGGCTTAAAAAAGATTGGGGAGTAAATGATGTTTGGAATAACATTGTGTATTCTCGTTTTGAACGTTTAAATCGTTTGACAGAAAGTCAGCAATTCGGACATTGGGAAAATCGGGAAGGAAAGCGCTTTTTTCAAACCGAACTACCTTTGGAATATCAAAAAGGGTTTAGTAAAAAACGTATCGATCATCGTCATCATGCAATGGATGCTATCATAATAGCCTGTGCTACCCGTAATCATGTTAATTATTTAAGTAATGAATCGGCTTCTAAACATGCCCGGATCGCTCGTTATGATTTGCAGCGTATGTTGTGTGATAAATCTAAGGCAGATGGAGGAGGTAATTATAAGTGGATTATACAGAAACCTTGGGCGACGTTTACGCAAGATGTTTATCGTACATTACTTGATATAATCGTCAGTTTTAAACAAAATCTGCGGGTAATAAACAAAATGACAAACTATTATCAAGACATGATGATGCTGGTAAAAAGGTTTTCAAAAAGCAGAAGAAAGGGAGATAGTTGGGCAATTCGTAAATCAATGCATAAAGACACGGTGTTTGGTCAGGTAAATTTGCGAAAGATAAAAGAAGTAAGACTTTCTGTTGCTTTGGAAAGTCCAGAAAAAATAGTAGATAAGAAGATTAAAGAGAAAGTATTACAGTTATTTGCATATCAATATGATAAGAAAAAGATTGAAAAATATTTTAAGGAAAATGCTTCCTTGTGGAAAGAGGTGAATCTTGCTAAGATTCCCGTTTATTATTTTACAGATGAATCTTCTGAATTATTGGTAGCTGTTCGCAAAAATTTGGATACTGGTTTTACAGAAAAGAAAATAAGAGAATCTGTTACAGATACTGGGATACAGAAAATATTATTGAATCATTTGAGTAACAAAGGAGATAAGCCCGAATTGGCATTTTCGCCGGATGGCATTGATGAAATGAATCGGAATTTAGTAATATTGAATGGTGGAAAGCCTCATCAACCAATATATAAAGTCCGCGTATGTGAACCCTTAGGCAATAAATTTAAAGTGGGGACAAATGGGAATAAATCGGCTAAATATGTAGAGGCTGCTAAAGGTACGAACTTGTTTTTTGCGATTTATGAAACAGATGCAGGAAAGCGTACTTATGAAACTATTCCTTTGAATGTGGTTATTGAAAGAGAAAAAAAATGGGTTGGCTTCCAGTTCCGGAGAAGAATAATAAGGGGGAAAAATTATTATTTTGGTTATCTCCGAATGATTTGGATTATTTGCCTACAGAAGAAGAATTGATGAGTAGAATACTATCGGATAAACTAGATAGGGGTAGAATCTATAAAATTGTAAGTTTTACAGGGAATAGATTGTATGCAATTCCTTATAATGTATCCAATATGATTTGGGATAAGAATGAGTATACTCAATTAAATAAAGTGGAAAGTACAGATATGAAAGAATCAATAAAGGTGATTTGTATGCCAATTAATGTTGATCGATTAGGACATATAACTGAAATAATTATAAAGTAGGATGAGCAGTATAAAACTATTTCAAGATAAGAAAATTCGTTCTGTATGGGATGAGACGGAACAACAGTGGTATTTTTCGGTTGTAGATGTAGTAGCAGCTTTAACTGATAGTGTTAATCCTACAGACTATTTGAAGAAAATGAGAAAAAGAGATGCATCATTAGCTGCCTACCTGGGGACAAATTGTCCCCCAGGTAGAAATGATGACAGAAAGTGGTAAGAGAAGAAAAGTATTGGCTGCTAACATAAAAGGCTTATTTCGTATTATTCAATCTATCCCTTCTTCCAAAGCTGAACCATTTAAACTTTGGCTGGCACAGGTAGGATATGACCGTATACAGGAAATAGAAAATCCTGAATTGGCTCAAGAACGAATGAAAGAACTTTATGAGCAAAAAGGTTATCCTAAAGATTGGATTGATAAGCGTTTAAGGGGAATTGCTATTAGACAAAATCTAACTGATGAATGGAAGGAAAGAGGTATTACTGAGAAAAGTGATTATGCAATACTTACAGCCGAAATATCTAAAAAGCAACTTTTGGGAAGCTTAACTCCTTCTGAATACAAAAAAGTATAAGGGATTGATGAAGAAGAATCAGAATTTGCGTGATCATATGTCTGACTTAGAACTTATTTTTACGATGTTGGGTGAGCGTGTAACAACAGAAATTTCTCAAAAAGAAAAACCGGATACGTTTATTGAGAATAAGCAGGTTGCACAAAGAGGAGGAAATGTAGCTGGAGTTGCTCGTGAGCAAGCGGAAAAAAGAATTAGGGAGAAGTATTGTATCTAATCAGAATTTTTTTGCTTGGTTCTGAATTGGATACAAGTGAACCTCAATTGCCTTTCGATACTGATGACGAATAGGGGATAAATGCTTAATTAGAATTTACCATGATTAAAAAGACATTTTATTTTGGAAATCCAGTGTATCTCTCATTAAAGAATGCACAGTTAGTAATTAAACTTCCGGAGATTGTGAAAAATGAGTCATTGCCAGAGACATTTAAACAGCAATCAGAAGTAACTAAGCCAATAGAAGATATTGGAATTGTTGTTTTGGATCATAAGCAAATTACTATAACTTCGGGAGTGCTAGAAGCATTATTAGAGAATAATTGTGCTGTAATAACTTGTGATTGTAAAAGTATGCCTGTAGGTTTAATGCTTCCTTTATATGGAAATTCAACCCAAAATGAAAGGTTTAGGATGCAGCTGGATGCTTCTCTTCCTTTAAAAAAACAGCTATGGCAGCAAACAATGAAAGCAAAGATAGAAAATCAGGCTTCAGTGCTATATACTTGTAAAAAGAGGAAGTAAAGTGTATGAAAGTTTGGGCGAATGATGTGAAAAGTGGTGATCCTGATAATTTGGAAGCTCGTGCTGCCGCTTATTACTGGAAGTGTATGTTTTCGGACATTGAAGGGTTCACACGGAAAGAGAAGGGATACCACCTAATAATTTATTAAATTATGGCTATGCAATTCTTCGGGCAATAGTAGCTCGTGCTTTGGTAACGAGTGGACTTTTTACCTACTTTGGGTATTCATCATCATAATCGTTACAATGCCTATTGTTTGGCTGACGATATAATGGAACCTTACCGACCGTATGTAGATGAACTTGTGTATTCTATTGTAAAAAGGGCATGAGAACTATGATGAGTTAACAAAAATTTAAAAACTATTTTATTGAATATTCCAACGTTAGAAGTAATGATAAATGGGAAAAGAAGTCCGTTGATGGTTGCTGTAGCACAAACGACAGCTTCACTTTATAAATGTTTTACTGGAGAGCTTCGTCGTATTATTTATCCTGAGAAGTAATGGATCGTTTTAGTGAATATCGTATTATGTGGATATTAGTGCTTTTTGACTTGCCAACAGAAACTAAAAAAGATAAAAAGGCTTATATCGATTTTAGAAAGAATTTACAGAAAGATGGTTTTACTATGTTTCAATTTTCTATTTATGTTCGTCATTGTGCTAGTAGTGAGAATGCTGAGGTTCATATAAAAAAGAATAAAATCATTTTTGCCAGAATATGGGCAGATTGGAATTATGTGCATAACTGATAAACAATTTGGAGATATTGAACTTTTTTATGGGAAGAAAATATTATCTGTTAATACACCAGGACAACAATTAGAGTTATTTTGAATAAAAAATCCCGTAAGACTACGGGATTTTTTAATGAATTTACAGCTCATTTTCTTTTTTTCTATATTGTGATCTAACTTATTGAAATACAGCGGCTAATGGCGATTGTGCTGTATTCAATGGTTCAAAGATACTAATTTGAAAGCAAATCACAACATGCGATTAGGTTGGGAGTTCCGGGGAGCTTGCTGTATTCAATGGTTCAAAGATACTAATTTGAAAGCAAATCACAACATTTCTTCCCCTTCTTTCATTGTTCGGAAAAGCTGTATTCAATGGTTCAAAGATACTAATTTGAAAGCAAATCACAACAATTTCAAACCGACAGACAGAATCTTCGTGCTGTATTCAATGGTTCAAAGATACTAATTTGAAAAGCAAATCACAACAACCTTCAGCAGCAGAACCAGCCTTAGAAGCTGTATTCAATGGCTCAAAGATACTAATTTGAAAGCAAATCACAACCGATCTTGCAGTAGTAGATCTTGGCACTATGCTGTATTCAATGGTTCAAAAGATACTAATTTGAAAGCAAATCACAACCGGTTGTACAGTCATTAAAAAGTTTCATAATGCTGTATTCAATGGTTCAAAGATACTAATTTGAAAAGCAAATCACAACATACACGGACAACATAATCTTTATTAGACGCTGTATTCAATGGTTCAAAGATACTAATTTGAAAGCAAATCACAACTCATGCCGCTGATATGTCTAAGAAATATGGGCTGTATTCAATGGCTCAAAGATACTAATTTGAAAGCAAATCACAACTACTTCTGCTGCAACTGCTGCTGGTGCTGCGCTTTGTATTCAATGGTTCAAAGATACTAATTTGAAAGCAAATCACAACCTTCTTCCATAGTTCGAAATATTTGGAATTGCTGTATTCAATGGTTCAAAGATACTAATTTGAAAGCAAATCACAACACCGTCCGTGCCGTCATTACCATCTGCCAGCTGTATTCAATGGTTCAAAGATACTAATTTGAAAGCAAATCACAACCTTCTTCCATAGTTCGAAATATTTGGAATTGCTGTATTCAATGGCTCAAAGATACTAATTTGAAAGCAAATCACAACACCGTCCGTGCCGTCATTACCATCTGCCAGCTGTATTCAATGGTTTCAAAAGATACTAATTTGAAAGCAAATCACAACCGGCCTTATCACTTTCCCCGTTCTTGTTATGCTGTATTCAATGGTTCAAAGATACTAATTTGGAAGCAAATCACAACAGTGCATTTCCTGTAAAATTCTTCCTTTCTGCTGTATTCAATGGTTCAAAAATACCAATTTGTAATATAGGCATTTATACAGAACAAAACCTAATTGTCCCGTATAAATACCATAATATGTTGTTCTATAGTTCAAATTATTCAATTCATACATTTTTTTTTTTGTATTATTTGCTCCCCTATCCAAGTCCATTTATGCCATATCGTCTCCAATGGTCCCTGTTTATGTCCGGACAGCCACCATTTACAGAACTGAACCTGTAAGATACAAAGAACAATACCTATAATCAAAAGCTTAGAGTATATCCGCAGTAAGGAGCCAGATAAAATCCGAATGGGAAATAGATAATGGCACCCAGAACAGATTGGGAAATATAGTTTGTCAGACTCATCTTGCCGTAAAAAGCGGAGGCTGGAAACAGCTTTTTGAAACTTAGCTTTCTGATACAGTAGGATGAAGGAGGAAATCAATACGATAGTGAACGCGAATTTCTGCCACATATCAAAAAGCGGTACCCACTGTCTGTTGAATCAGACTGTTGTCACTCTGCATGATTTGCTCTTTCAAAAGAGTAAAGAGGTGCGAAGCGATAGCAGCAATGATGAGCGCTTTTACCCAAAATTTCAAATGAGAGATTCGGTGGTGACGAATAACTGTTTGCGTCCGATGTACAAGCCGAATAGGAAAAGTCCGGCAGTCTGTAAGAAACGTCCGGCGCCGATAGCCCAAAACAAACTGGCTTTCTGTCCCAAGGTGACATTACCTATCAGGAATTCCCAGAAGTTTCCACCTTTGGTATAAGCTGCTACTTCAGCATACATCGCTCCGACATTTAAGTCGGGCAGGGTATAGGCAGGATTGAAAAGGCTCATAATGTAGTGGAACCATTCAATCGGTTGTAGTGAGAAGAAGATAGCAGTGATTAAAATAGCTTTGTCACTCCATTTGCGTACGATAAACAGTACGATGCCGACCACAACGAACAGAAGCAACACATCTCCTGCCGGAAAAAAGGCAGCATTGAGAGTAGCAAAGCCTGCAAGCAATACCATTCTCCATAAGAAACGGTAGCCGAAGTCTTTTCCTTTCAACTGCTGGTTGTGCGATTGGATATAGAAAGTGAATCCGAAAAGCAGGGCGAAGATTGCATAAGATTTTCCTGCAAACAATGAGAATGTTGCATTAAATACTCCGGCATCTAAAATGGTAAGCCATTCGGGAGAACTTTCCGGATAGACGGGGAAAATGAAATGCTCCAGGTTATGTACCAAGAGGATAGCCATTACGGCAAAACCTCTGAGAGCGTCTACTACTTCAATTCGTGGTGTTTTTTTGTTGATAATTCCATGGGGTTGATTTATGATTGTTTTTTTAGTGAATATTCGTTTTACCCATTTGTTGGCAGGCTTTTCAAAATAATAAAAAGAAAGCAGGCTGAGTATAATGGTGATGCAGAGAATGACGGGGACACTTATTGTCCATTGTATCTGCCAATGATAGTGGGCGGACATTCGCATATATGCATCTATGATAAACAAATGTATCAAGTAGAAACTATAACTGATTTCTCCGCCTATGATTAAGAACCGGTTGGATAGCAATCGGGATATGCCTCCCCTGTTGTAAGGCGAAATATAAGAATGATTAGCGAGACGGGTAACCAGTAATAACAAGAATAGCGATAGACTTTAGGAATGTCTGCGGCGCAGAGGAAGAACAGTAAAAATAAGGCAACGGCTCCTGCCTCTAATAAAGTTCCGGTGGAATAAAAAAGTTTTTTATTACATAATGACCGGTAGAACTGGTAAAGCAGGACACCTACGAAAAAGTCAGGCAGGCGGGTGAATGGATTTACATACCAGTATGCTTTGATTTGCTCCTCGTTGGTCAGATACATGCCTGCCAGCATAATTGGAAGACAGATGAGCAGTGTGATAAACAGACTTCTTTTTTGGTATGCAAGAAAGGAACAATCAGAGGAAAGCAGAAATAAAACAACTGTTCGCATCCCAAACTCCACGAAGGACTGTTGAATGAAAAGAAGTAGTCGGCAGAGGGGAAGAACGGTTGTAGGAGAAAGGTGGAGGCGGTAAAGTGTTTTATCCAGTCTGCCGTGCCGCTATATTGAACGTATCCTCCTATGCATACGGCAATTAATAATGTCAGTAAATGCAAGGGATAAATGCGGGCGAGGCGCGCTACCCAAAATGTTCGTTTGGTAGCGGTCTTTTCCAATAACTTCTCCTGATAGTTGTAAGCAATAATAAAACCGCTGAGCACAAAAAAGAAACTGACTCCGACAAACCCTTCTTTAAAGAAATGAGCATCGAAACTTGAATCAATGACGTAGCAGTGCGCCCCAAATACCATTAGGGCAAAGAATATCCGTAAAGAAGTTAATGTGTTAATCACGATACTTATCAGTTTTTTTGTATTCGACTGCAAAAAGTAGTGTTTGCTTATGAGATAAAAATTCACATAGATTAAAAAAGAACTTAGGATTCGGAACGCAGACGGCTAAGATGTTGGGGAGTCATGCCAAGAAAGGAAGCTATATACCCCAGTTGGGCACGGTGAATGACATCGGGTTGTTCACGTAAGAGTTGTTCGTAACGTTCCTTAGCCGGAAGATAGAGCCTGGTTGATATGGTGCATATCCATATATAGCAGGCATTCCTGATGAATAACCCGTCCCCAGTTGGCAATCTCGATGTTGGTTTCATAAATCCGATTCAAGTCTTCGATACGTATGGCATATAATTCGCAGTCCTCCAACAATTCTACATATTCGTATCCCGGTTCGTCGTGATACAAGTCTTTCATGGCAAAAGTGATATCACCTTCGCGTGAAAACCAGATCGTGATTTCTTCGCCGTCGTGTAAACAATAAGACCGGCAAAATCCTTTTTCGATAAAGTAGACGTGACGGTCTGCTACACCACCGCGTATCAGTAAGTGTTTTTAGGAAGTTCCAGCTTTTCCATGTGACTGAAAAGAACCTCCAGAGAACTGTCCGATACCGGATAATATTGCCGGATACCTTTGATGATGTTTTCCATAGCCGATTATTTGTGAGAGCATTCCAGCCACCAGTCGATCATCTTTCGTGCGAGGCTCGCTTTCCGGGGAAGTTCCGGCAAGTTGTCCCGTGTGTAGAAGTCTCCGGAACTCAGTTCTTCCTCCTGCAACTTGATTTCCCCTCCGGCATAATCTGCAATGAACCCAACCATTAATCCGCTGGGATAAGGCCATGTTTGATTGCCGAAATAGGTGATGTTCGTCACATCCAGTCCCGTTTCCTCTTTCACTTCACGCGCTACGCACTCCTCTAATGTCTCGCCCGTCTCCAGGAATCCGGCTACGAGGCTGTTGAACGTTCCCTTGAAGTTACGGGCATGGACCAGGAGCAATGAATCTTCTTTTCTTACTAAGACGAGAATTGCAGTAGAAATAGAAGGATATACTTCCCGTCCGCATTTCGGGCAACGTTTCATGATGTCCTCTTTCTGTTCCATAGGAGTGCCGCAGGCAGAACAGAAACGACTGTTCCGGTCCCAGTGCAGAATCTCATGCGCTTTTCCTGCTGCCTGATAGTGAGATAGCGGTAGATAATCATAAGAGGCACGAAGTCCGGTCATTACATACTGTGCCGATTCTTCAAAAGGCGAGGAGAGGGAGAAAGACTTGCAAGTCTTTCCCTCTAATGTTGTGATAGTATGTACCGTCGTTTTTTCTTTAATAGTGATAGGCGGAATTTCTCCATAAGGAAGAGCAAATGCGCCGTTCTCTTTCTTCTCAAGTAATAGCTGGTCTTTATAAAAGACGAACCACCATGATTGCGTTGTTTCATTCATTTTAATCTTCTTCTTTTGCTTCGCGCTGCGAAGGTATAAAAAAACTGTATTGATATTTAATACTTTGTCTGATAAAATGTCAATGGATTAACTTAATACAATACGCTGTTCGATACCGATTTCCCGAATGAAATAATTATCGTGCGAAATGGCTATGACGGTACCTGTATAGTTCCTGATAGTCGCAGTGATGATGTCGATACTCTGTATATCCAGATTGTTGGTCGGCTCGTCCAGAATAAACATATCCGGTGTGTTGTTGCTGATCATCAGGCAGCAGAAAGCGAGCCGCATCTTCTCGCCGCCGCTTAATTTCCGGCAGGACTTGTCCCATTCGGAAGCGGGAAATAAAAAACGGTTTAGGATGATCTTTATTTCATGTTCCGGCAGATTGCGGCTGTTGAAAGCGTAAGCTTGCTCTAAAACACTGCTCCGGTCATCAATGATAGAATACTCCTGATTTAGGTAGACATAAGAAAAATCTGCCCGTGTGAGTGTTCCTGTCTGTGGCTGAAGTTGTCCGGTGATGATTTTCAAGAGAGTAGTCTTTCCACTGCCGTTGGTCCCTTCTATGCGGAGGCGGTCGCCACTCTTTAACTGAAAACTGACGGGAGTTTGCCAAAGCAGTTGTTCCGGCAGGTTATTTTCGGAAGGTTCGTTATCGCTTTGGCTATCGCTGTCGTTCGGAGCAGAATGATAACCGAAGTTGATATCCTTTGCCGTAATTAACGTTTTTCCGGTGTGCAGGGAAGAACCGTTGAAATCTGTTTTAAGCGCAGCCGTTGGAGAGAGAGAACCCCGGAGTTGGTTACGTTCTTCTGTCAGTTTGTCGGCTTTCTCCTGATGCACGCTGTTAAGTTTGCCGGTACTTTTTTCTGATTTTCCCTGCAATGCATTTAGTACAATGCGCGGAACACCTCTTTTAATATTAGCTTTCTCACCGCGTACATTCTGTTTGTCTCTTCGTTCGGCTGTTTCACGGGCTACCTTGCGTGCTATCCGCAGTGCTTTTTCTTTTTTCTTCGATACGCTGTTGTAAGGCTTCCTGCATCAGAGTTTTTCTGTTCTTTGTAGAATTCGTAGTTTCCGCCATAATAAGTGAGTTGATGTTTCTCCAATTCACATATTTCGGGAAGAAGATTGAGCAAGGTACGGTCATGGCTCACGACCAACAACGTAGAGTGACATTTCTCTACCCAGTCATACAAACGTTGTCGGCCCGACGAATCAAGATGATTGGTCGGTTCGTCCATGAGTATGACAGAGGGATTATGAATATCCATACCTGCCAGAAAAAACACGGGTCTTTTCTCCGCCGCTAAGCAAATGCATTGGGTAGGACAGGGGAAACTGCCCTAATCCCCATGAGTCAAGAGCGGCAACGGAACGTTCTTCGATATTCCAATCATCGTCCAACTGGTTAAAATTCTCCGTTGAGGCATCTCCTGCCAGGATAGCTTGCAGGGCTTGTTGCTTACGGTCTATCCGCAAGGGCTTGTGCAATGGTCAGCGAATCATATTGCCCGAAATGTTGGGGGATGTAATAAATGTCGTCCGGGCGGACAATAACGCCGGAAGACGGTGATAGTTGTCCGGCAATAATTTGCAGCAGGGTAGATTTCCCGCAGCCGTTATTACCGACTAATCCCAGTTTCTGCCCTTTACTAATGGCAAAAGTTGAGGTCACTGAATAATACTTCTTTATCCGGGTGGATATAGCTGATTTGTTGAATACTTATAGGCATGGTTGTCTCATTGGGATTGAAGTGAAAGAAATAGTGAAAGAATAATCACGGGGCAGGGGGCGACAAACACAATACCGGCTAAACAACACGGATTCCGTGATGCTTAACAACGAGGAAAAAGCATATAAGAAAAGTGATGTTGACTTAGAAGTGTTGTCTTACTTGGAAATTCTCATTGCGGTAAGTATATAGTTTAACTTGGGCGCAAAGATAGCACTTTTGGGGAAGAATCCTATTCTATTTCAGTAGAAAAGTTATTTCAGAGGCTCCATTTACTCAATTCAGACCTTCTGTTCTGCTGAATCAGAACCTTTGTCTGCCCTGTTTAGAGGCTCTGTTTCGGTAGTCCGGAACGTGAATGGAGAAGTTTTTTTGAGTTAACGACAAAGTTCTGAGCATTAGGGACTAAAAAGTTTCTTTCTATTGGTGGTAATCTATAAACGCAACTTGTATTTATAAAAATGAAGCTTTCATTTATAAAAACGCAGGTTGCATTTATAAAAAAACAAAAGCTTCGTTTATAGTTTATTGTTAGGTCTGACAAGTTTAGTATTCGTCCGGGATAAGTTTGTGAGTAGGTAAGAGGAAGTTTATTGCTAATCAACTGGTTTATAGTCTATATCTTCCTTTTATTTCTTTACCATTCTATTTCTTATATATCGAACAATTCATTCAAGCCTTCACTCATACTAGGATGCGTAAAAGATGAAATCCCGCAGGAATGTATAATGTTGTCCTGTTTTCATCGCCATGGCAACGATATTGATTATTTCCGGGGCTTCGGCGCAAAACAGTGTACACCCCATGATCTTTCCGCTATGGTCGTTTACAATTGCTTTCAGCATGCCGTCTGTCTGTTTCAACGTGCGCGAACGTACCACAGAAGTAGCCGGCAAACGGGAAACCTTAAAAAGAATATCCTCTTTTCAGTGCTTCTTCTTCGGTAAGTCCGATATGAGCCAACGGTGGGTCGATAAATACGGCATAAGGAACAGGGTCACGATCTTCCGATGTCCCGTTTCTTGTCTCCGAAAAAGGCGGTCGCGGATGATCCGGAAATCATCTAATGAGAGATAGGTAAACTGCGGTCCGCCTTTCACATCACCCATTGCCCAAACGTGAGGGACGGTTGTGCGTAACTGGTCATTCACCACGATAGCCCCGTGAGCATCCACCCCTATACCTGCTGCTTGCAGGTTCAACCCTTCAATCATAGGCTTTCGCCCGGTTGCGATAAGGATAGCGTCACCGTCTACAAAATAAGGAGTGCCGTCGGATACGTCCGAATAAGTCAGCGTCACACCGTCATTCGTATCATGGATAGACTGTGCACGGGCATTCAGATGAATCTCTATCCCTTTCTTTTCCAACACCTCTTTCACGCTGTTCGCTATATCCTGGTCGTTGCGGGCATGAACCGGTTGCCTCCTTCGAGAAGGGTAACTTTGCTCCCGAACTCGGCATACATCGAAGCAAATTCCAGTCCGATATATCCTCCGCCCACGATAATCAGGCGTTGAGGCAGCACGTTCAAGTCCAAAAGAGTAGTGCTGGTATATACTTTCTGACTCTCCTTAATCCCGTCTATTGCCGGAATAATCGGTGTGGAACCCGTATTGATGAAGATTTCTTTCCCTTGCAGTTCGATATCCCCTTCCGGCAGCGCCACCTTGATGATATTAGCCGAAACGAAAGAACCTTCTCCCGTGTAGACCGTTACATTGGGACGTTTGCTTAACCTTTTCATAATTATTGTTTCTTAAGAAAGACGTCAGTCTGTTTTTCCGGCCGATAGCCTGTTTGTATAAGTTCGCCTGTTTCGGATAATCATCGTGATAGAGCAAGGCGGCAATGCCGGCTTCGTGCACGAGCGTTTTCGTCGGGATACAGGCGATGTTGGGACACGTTCCTCCATACATCATGCTTGAACGTTCCACGACGGCAACTTGCCAGCCGCGGTTTGAAAGTTCGGCAGCAAGAGTCTTTCCTGCTTTGCCGAACCCTATAATGATTGCATCATATTGTTTCATAACTTCTTTCATTAACGATTAATATTCAACTATATAACAGTGAGATGAATTATTTGTTTTCGTCGTTTCGAGAAGTTAAGGAATTCAAAAAGTAGTGAGGTTAGTCTTTTTTCAATGTTTTGAGTACACGTTGTGACGAGTCGGATAGAAGCACTACTGCACCTGCCAGTATGACGATATCTTTAATCACCAGCCGTCCTGCACCGGACAGTAACGGGAAACCGAATTCTCCGCTCCCCAGGTTGGGTACCCAGACCTCCGGCGTGGTGACGAGGAACGAAAGTGTACCGAGCGTCATGATGATAGCGAGCGAATCGCCCACCAGTCCCACTTTGGGGAAGAAGATGCCCAAGAACACCAGAATACCGATACTCATGATAAGCGCTCCCAGTCCGTAGGAGAAAGTATATGTGTTGTTCGCTTCGTGCCATGCACGGTTTTCGGGTACCAGAGCACCTTCCGGATTCTTGAAGTTTTTGTACTCCGGCGCTTCCTTTGCATAGAAGAAGCTTCATGAACGGGCTGTTGGCTACAAACGGAACAATCCCGTCGGCTTCGTAGTGGAAATACTTCAGCCCGCCTATCCATACGAATACGACTAGAATGGCTACACGGATAAACTTGGTACCAAAATTTCTCAGACTTGATGTGAAGGTCAGTAATGCGATAAATTTTTCTTTCATATTGTTGTCGTTTATGAGTTTAACTTACATCGCAAAGGTCGCGCTTTCCTCATAACCTCCAAATGGCAATACTGCCGCATTACTTATCAATTCTTCCCAATCTGCTCATTTCTGAACTGCACGGCACTCTGTCCCGTCATGTTTTTGAAGAAACGGCTGAAAGAAGCCTGATCTTCAAAGCCCCAGAATATCGGCAATCTCTTTAGCGCTTTTGCTGCTGTAAAGCAGCAGGCGTTTGGCTTCCGCTTCCACCCGTTCATGAATCACACGGAGTGGGGAAGGCAGTTTGCACGTAGAAAAGATATTCGACAGGGTTTTGGGTGATTTGTGCAACATATCGGCATAGTCCTGCACCTGTTTCTTAGTCTTGTAATACTCGTCCACCAGATTGTAGTACTGGCGGACAATCTCGAAGCCGGATTCCTTTTCCCGTGTAATGTCCAACCGGTGACGGGCTATCCGGGTACATTGGATGATAAACCTTTTAAGAAGGATGCGCAGCATTTCTTCCTGAAGGCTGTCCGAAACGGTGAACTCGTTCTCCATGGCTACGGTGATATCGTTCAGTTGCCGGCGTTCCTGCTCGTTGAGGGTGAAGCGGACAAGGTGGGACGAACCGTTGAAGAGGAAACCGCTGCACGACACCTCATGGTCATTGCCGTAGATGCAATAGAAATTACTGTTGAACAGTAAAGTTGTATATTCCCCGTCGATTGATTTGAACTCAAGATGTTGCAGGTGTGTCAGTGAAATCACATCATCCTGCGACATCAGCATTTCCTGGTGGTCGATTTCCACCGTGATACTTCCCTTGCGCACCCATATAAACTTGTAGAGTCCTTTTTCTTTTTGCAGTGTCTTCTCTGTCTGATAAGAATCCGTAAGCGCGAGTGTTCCTTTAAGTTTTGTGTGATATTGTTGCAGCATAATTAATCCTCCATAGCTGATGCGTCAAATGATAACGGCAGTAAGTCGCCTATACTTTTAACTTCGTAGATACATTCTTTGCCATATAGCAGAATGCGGATCGGTTGTCCGTAGCGTTTCTCCGTTTCGAGAATCACCTGGCGGCAGGCACCGCAAGGAGGAATCGGATTATCAATAAAGTCTTTCTCCGTTCTGGCGGCGATAGCAAGTGTGATGACGGGCTGGTCGGGGTACCGGGAGTTGGCATAGAACAGTGTGGTACGTTCCGCGCAGAGTCCCGACGGATATGCGGCATTTTCCTGATTCGTGCCGGACACCACAGTTCCATCGCCCAGCAGTGCGGCTGCACCCACTGAGAAATGCGAATAAGGGACATAGCTGCGTGCGGTTGCTTCCTTGGCAGTGGTCACAAGAGCCCGGTCGGCCTCATTCAACTCATCATATTGATATACTTTAATAATTGCGGTAATTGTGAGGTCTCTCATATACGTTAGGGGATTGGTTTCTACAATTAATGTTACAAAGTTAGGAAAGAGATTGATAATCCCAATTATTTTTCAGATTTTTGTGCCTCATAATCCACATCTGAAATAAAATGGAGAACAAACTGTATAGACTGGTCTTTTTAACTATGGTTTTCTTCTTTGCAGTAGGAGCGCAGGCGCAACGAAGAAATTCCCGTTACGTAGAATATATAAATAAGTATAGTGATCTGGCTGTGGAGCAGATGAAGCCTTTCATAAGATTCCGGCTAGTATAACGCTGGCGCAGGGATTGTTGGAAAGCGGAGCCGGATATAGCCAGTTGGCACGCAAGAGCAACAACCATTTTGGTATCAAGTGCGGCGGCAGTTGGCGGGGGCGTAGTGTCCGCCATGATGACGATGCGCGTAATGAGTGTTTCCGTGCGTACAGTAATCCACGTGATTCGTACGAAGACCACTCTGAGTTTCTGAGACGCGGAGCCCGCTATGCCTTTCTTTTCAAACTGGATATTACAGACTATAAAGGTTGGGCACGGGGATTGAAGAAAGCCGGATATGCCACCGACCCTTCTTATGCCAACCGTCTGATTACTATCATCGAAGATTATGACCTGTATAAGTACGACCGTAAGGGTGTCTACTCCGAACGTAAGCTAAGGAAAAAACCCCTGGTTGATGAATCCGCATCAGATTTACATAGCCAATGATATTGCCTATGTTGTTGCCCGCCACGGAGATACTTTCCAGGATTTGGGCAAGGAATTGGGCATCAGTTGGAAGAAACTTGTGAAGTATAACGACTTGCATCGTGAATATACCTTAATGGAAGGAGATATCATCTATCTGAAATCCAAAAAGAAGAAAGCCTCCAAACCCTCATACTGTATATGTGGTGAGGGACGGTGATTCCATGCATGGCATTTCCCAGAAATACGGTATCCGGCTCAAAAACCTGTATAAGATGAATCGTAAGGACGGTGATTATGTCCCCGAAGTGGGCGACCGCTTGCGTCTTCGTTAGGCAGCTTTGAACACGCTTCTTTTCCTTTTTGTAAAAGTTGGACAAAAGGAAAACTAAATGACTCATCCGGATGTTATTATTAGGATAAAACATGATTGGAGTATGAGTCTAAATATTGCAAAAAGTTGACAAGAAGCGTGTCGTCATAGTAGGCGGTGGTTTCGGTGGCCTGAAGTTAGCTAATAAGCTGAAGAAATCAGGCTTTCAGGTGGTATTGATTGATAAGAATAATTATCATCAGTTTCCCCCGTTGATTTATCAGGTGGCTTCGGCGGGTATGGAACCTACTTCCATTTCGTTCCCTTTCCGTAAAATTTTCCAGCACCGGAAAGACTTTTATTTCCGAATGGCGGAAGTACGCGCCATTTTCCCGGAAAAGAACATGATACAGACTTCCATTGGGAAAGCCGAATACGATTACCTCGTCTTGGCGGCAGGCACTACCACCAACTTTTTCGGTAATAAGCATATCGAAGAAGAGGCCATGCCGATGAAGAACGTCTCCGAAGCCATGGGACTGCGGAATGCTCTTTTGGCTAATCTCGAACGGGCGCTGACCTGCTCAACCAAACAGGAACAACAGGAACTGCTGAATATCGTCATTGTAGGCGGAGGAGCCACAGGCGTAGAAGTGGCCGGTGTACTTTCGGAAATGAAGAAGTTTGTACTGCCGAACGATTATCCCGATATGCCGGCTAGCCTGATGCATGTCTATCTGGTGGAAGCCGGACCACGATTGCTTGCCGGAATGTCGGAGGATTCATCCGCTCATGCGGAAAAATTCCTTCGTGAAATGGGAGTGAACATATTGCTGAACAAGCGTGTGGTCGACTATCGCGATCATAAGGTAATGCTAGAAGACGGTAGCGAGATTGCCACCCGTACCTTTATTTGGGTGAGTGGTGTGACTGGTGTTACTTTCGGAAACATGGATGTTTCGTTGATAGGGCGTGGCGGACGTATTAAAGTCGATGAATTTAACCGGGTAGAGGGAATGAAGAACGTCTTTGCCATTGGTGACCAATGTGTGCAGTTTTCTGATAAAGACTACCCCAACGGACATCCTCAACTGGCACAAGTCGCTATCCAGCAGGGTGAACTCCTGGCAAAGAATCTGATGCGTCTTGAAAAAGGAGAGGAGATGAAACCTTTCCATTACCGGAATCTCGGCTCAATGGCAACTGTCGGTCGTAACCGTGCCGTGGCGGAATTTAGTAAGATAAAGACGCAAGGTTGGTTTGCCTGGGTGTTGTGGCTGGTAGTTCATTTGCGTTCTATTCTTGGCGTGCGCAACAAGGTGGTGGTACTACTTAACTGGATATGGAACTATTTCACTTACGACCAGTCCATGCGTATGATTGTCTATGCCCGGAAAGCAAAGGAGATTCGTGACAGGGAGGTCGTTGAAGCGACTACCCACTTAGGAAAAGACCTGATGCACGAACCGCAACAAAGCGGACAGGAAAAAGCATAATGTCGTCTTATGCGGCACACCGTTCTGTTTCTGAACGGTAAATTCGTACAGGGTGTTCGATTTCGGACACCCTTTCTTTTGGGCTACATTCTCTATTTCAGTAGTTTATGATTCTGGCACGGATTTGGTATATATAAGTTCCGAATGAATATAATACATGATAAAATCATAAACAATCAGATATGGACAGAGAAATTCCTAAGGAAGTTCGTCAGAAAGAACGTAATAAGAAAATCATTCGTTATTCGGCCATAGGAGTGGCAGGAGTTATTGTTGTCAGTGTACTCATCTCTTTGATGAGAGTGGGAGTAGAAGAAAAAGATCTTGTTTTCTCTACAGTCGACAAAGGAGTGATCGAAGTCAGTGTCAGCGCGTCGGGAAAGGTGGTTCCTGCTTTTGAAGAGATAATCAATTCGCCTATTAACTCCCGTATCCTTGAAATCTATAAAAAAGGAGGCGATAGCGTGGAGATAGGCACTCCGATTTTGAAACTCGATCTTCAAAGTACGGAAACACAATACCAGAAACTGTTGGATGAAGAACAAATGCGTCGTTATAAACTTGACCAGCTTCGTGTCAACAGCCAGACCAAACTTTCCGATATGGCGATGCAGATCAAGGTTTCAGCCATGAAACTTAGCCGGATGAAGGTGGAACTGCGGAACGAACATTATCTGGACAGTCTCGGGGCAGGAACAACGGATAAAGTCCGTCAGGCGGAACTAAGCTATAATGTTGCCCAGCTCGAATACGAACAACTTCAACAGCAGTTTAAAAATGAACAGGAAGTGGCCGCCGCAGAGTTGAAGGTGCAGGAACTTGATTTCAATATCTTCCGTAAGAGTCTGGCGGAGATGAAGCGTACGTTTGAGGATGCGCAAATACGTTCTCCCCTGAAAAGCTATCCTTACCTTTATTAATAATCAGATTGGTGCACAGATTTCGCAGGGCGAACAAGTGGCAGTCATCTCCGATTTGAGTCATTTCAAAGTGGAAGGCGAGATTGCCGATACGTACGGCGACCGTGTGTCGGCAGGGGGAAAAGCGATTGTGAAAATCGGCAGTGATAAATGGAAGGAACTGTCAGCAGTGTGACACCGCTTTCCAAGAATGGGGTGATCTCTTTCAGCGTACAGTTGAAGGAGGATAACCACCGCCGTCTGCGTTCCGGATTGAAGACGGATGTCTATGTGATGAATGCCGTGAAAGAAGATGTGATGCGTATTGCCAATGGCTCTTTCTATGTGGGACGCGGTGAATATGAACTGTTTGTCTGCGATTCGGATAGCGAACTGGTCAAACGTAAAGTACAGTTGGGCGATTCCAACTTTGAATATGTAGAAGTGCTGAGCGGGTTGAGACCGGGCGACAGGGTAGTGGTGAGCGATATGAACTCCTATAAAAACAAGAATAAACTGAAACTAAAATAAGGTAGAAGATATGGTTGTCAGGGGTATATTTGAAACAAGCGCGGAACTTAATGAAGCAGAATCCGCTTTTTTCAGCACGCTCTATATTGTAGGAACAGGGATTTCTATCGTTATGACAATGGTAATAGCTATTGTGTATTATGTGCGGTTGGCTCCTGTTTATCCGGAGACGAACAGGATGCGTACATTGGTGGTGAAATCCGCTAAAATGACAAACGATGAGAGTACTCATTCTGCCAATATCAGTTATGCAATGTTGAAAGACTGGTTCTACTCGTTGGAAAGTGCGGAAGTAAGTACCGGAGTGTCTGGTACAAGTTATGCCCGGGTGACAAACGACAAAGAAGAAATTCCGACTTATGCAAGGTATACGGACGAGAACTTTTTCCGTGTCTTTCCTTTGGTCTTTCTGGAGGGGAAGCCATTTACTGAGGCCGATCGCCGTAGCGGTATTCATAATGTAGTACTGACAGATAGTTATGCACAGCAGCTTTTCGGAACAACTAAGGGAGTGGTCGGTAAAAACTTCTTAATGGATTATACCAATGTAAAAGTGGTGGGTGTTGTGAAAAGTGGCAGTTTTCTTACACCGGACTCGTATGCCCAAGTTTATCTTCCTTATAGTTGTCGCGAAGGCTATGATGATGAAGGAAGCCATTGGGCGTTGGGAGGTTATCGTGTCTACATTTTGATGAAGGAATCGAAAAGTGTCACAGATGTACAAGATGAAGTACTGGAACTTATCCGTAAATTTAATGTATCGGATATGGGTGACGGGTGGAAAGCTGGATTTAGTGGGACAACCCGAACTTTATTGGCATAGCACTTTCCGCCTCTGGAGTAATGTCGCTGTCGACTGGGGCAGGGGTGATATGGATGTTTGTAGGTATCTTTATGGTATTACTTTTTTGTTCCCGCTTTCAATTTGAGCGGCATGATTTCTGCCCGTATGGAACGCCAGTTACCGGATTTGGGTATACGTAAAGGCGTTTGGTGCTTCCCGCAGGCGGTTATTGGTACAGATTATCTGGGAAAATCTACTCCCTTACAGGCTTGGGAACTCTTCTCGGATTGGTAATAGCTTGATTGTACTTGCTTTGTCGGGATATGAGATATTCAGTTTATTCGAAGTCTTTCCTAAGTTTCCTCCTAAAGGAGTGAATTTGGGAATGGGAATTGATATGTTTTTTGCTCCGTTAATCTTTGTGGCAGCGGCTCTGTTCTGTTTATTACTGAATCTGATATCAGCGTTAATACCCGCATGGAATGCATTACGCCATCCGATAGTTGAATCTTTGAATGAGCAGAAATAGGGTT
>VOFK01000368.1_pt1 | contig 34001 bp, 48 predicted proteins | sample 5384121 | NCBI WGS metagenome assembly VOFK01 (sample SAMN12384730, study PRJNA508395) | human gut metagenome | isolation source: healthy gut J | host: Homo sapiens | reverse complement strand
ATCTATTTCAAATCAGTTATTTCAAGTATTTAATGTGAGTGTTTTTTTGGCGCAATGTCAGGGGCTGGAATATTTTTGGCACAATTTTATGGACGTGGAAACAGGGATGGTGTACACAATTGTTTCCGAATTAAAATGTTGCTTTGTATCTTGATTTCAATATTGGCCATATGCATTTTTAAATTGTTGGGGCCTTCCTTAATTTCTTTATATTTAAATGATGATCCGACAGATAGTATGACAACATTGAGCTTTGGCAAGCAATATATGGATGTTATGTTGATTGGACTCATTCCTTTTGCGATTACGCAAGTATATTCTTCTTCATTAAGAGAAACAGGAAATACAGTTTTACCAATGAAGGCAAGTGTCATAGCGGTTATTGTGAATTTTTGCATCAACTATATTTTGATTTTTGGCCACTTTGGCTTTCCTAAACTTGGCGTTATTGGTGCGGCCATTGGTACGGTTGTTTCAAGAATTGTAGAGATGGGGATAAATATAGCGGCAGGCTTAAATAACAATTATTTAAGGGATGCGATGCGTTTATATAAGATATCGGGTGATATATTTAAGAATGTTGTTAAAAGAGGAATGCCTCTATTATGTAATGAAATATTGTGGTCGATATCCATTGCGCTTATTTCTCAATGTTATTCAACAAGAGGACTTTTTGCAGTTGCAGCCATTAATGTTACAACAACAGTAACCAATTTCTTTATGATTATTTGTTATGCAATGGGAAATTCGATTTCGATTATTGTAGGTCAAAGACTGGGTGCTGGTGAAATAGAGTATGCTAAAGATTGTGATTTGAAGATGGTATTTATGAATTTTATGATGTGTTTATGCATTGGTGTGGCATTGTTTTTATGTTCATCTTTTATTCCTCAAATCTATAATATGTCTATAGAAGTAAAGTCATTAGCAACATCTTTATTAAGAGTTTCGGCTTGTATGCTTCCAATCATTTCTTTGTACTATAGCAGTTACTTTACAATGCGTGCAGGAGGGAAAACATTACTCACTTTCTTCTTCGATAGTGGATATACATTTATATTTACATTTATGGTTGCGCTATGTTTAACTCGTTTTACGAATTTACCAATATTCAATGTGTACTTATTGGTGCAATGTGTGGATATTCCTAAGGCTGTATTAGGTATCACATTGGTTAAAAAAGGAATATGGGTACATAATATTGTCAATGAACTTTAGCCTTCTTTTTAGAAGGCTTTTTCTTTTAGAAGGCAAAAAAAAGAAGTCCTTTCGGACTTTGTTTGAAAAATGGTGACGCGTACGGGATTCGAACCCGTGAGTGCATGCGTGAAAGGCATGTGAGTTAACCGTTTCTCCAACGCGCCATGTACATTAAACTTGTCTTCCTTGACAAGTGCTAATAAATGATACTATAAGTTTATATTAATTGCAAGCAAAAAAATAAAAAAATCATAAAATATTTTTTGCATTTCTTAAATGAGTAATAATAATAAGATGAAATTATTTGTTAACATAGTGATTATAAAGCTTTTAAATAGGCAGTGGTAGTAACGATTTGTGTATATGATGGGCAGATATTATTAAAGTTACATAGTGATTTTGTAGACAATAAAACATACGAATTTGATAGGAATATAGTTATATTTTTATGCATGATAATCAATATATAAATCCGAATAAAAATAGTGATTATAGAAAAAATAGTTATAAATAAAAAAATTAAAAAAATAGTTGAAAGCGCTTGCAAACATATGTTAGAATGCAGTAGTAAAAAGACGCTTCTCATTGAGGAGGATACATAGCTGACTTTACAAGCATAGAATAGATTATATAAAGGCTTAACAGATACATTGGTGACATGTTAATATATTCGACATTAATGATGTCTATTTAAGAATTATTGTATAGGTGTAAACGAAAGAGAGACTACACTTATGACAAGAACTTCAAAAATATTTAAAACCCAAGATACTATTAGCCGCTTTTACAATCTTTTCAAATTGAAAAGATTGATCGTGAAATCACTGATTATTTAGATACAAACAATAAAATGAATACGTATCATTTTTGAATACTGTCCTAAATGCGGATGTTATCATCCTCATTTAATTAAGAGTGGTTTTGCCAACTCTGGTAAACAAATGCTTCGTTGTAAATCATGCGGAAAACGTTTTGTTGTAGACCGCGGTCAGCTTACTTTTTTTATTCTCACCAAGACCAATCCAAATGGAATGAACTTATTCCTGGATACATTGAATGGTGTATCTCTTAAAGAAAACGGTCGCTAAAATCAATGTAAACGAACGCAATGTTTTTAATATGCGTCATAAATTATTGGTTAGTCTAGGAACTGAGGAACGTCCCATACACAGTGGGAAATGAAGTTGAAATGGATGAAAAGTATACTCCATACAATCATAAAGGGACTAAGATTGATGGAGTAGAACCTAAACATCGTGGAACACCTGCTACAAAAAAGAGGATTATCTAATCAGCAGGTGTGTATCATCACTGCAATTCAGAGATTCGGTCATACAATTGCCAGAACATTAAATTATGGCAAGCCATCATCCATAGATCTATTAAGATTTGGTGAATGTCTTGAATCAAAATCTTTTGTAATGCTAGATGGTTCTAACAGTTACAACGAACTTTTAGAAAGTAAGAATTGTACTAAGAAAGTGTTAATCAGTCATGAGTCATATGATAAATTCAATCATTTAAATACAGTGAACAGTTTTGCCACAAATTGATTGAAGAAAGACTGCAAAAATATAAAGGGGTAGCATCAAAATATATAAATCGTTACAACGCTCTTTTTGTCATGCAAAGAGAAACCCAAGGAATGGATAATACAGAAAAGCTACAGTACGTACTACTTAGATTGAAAAACATCTATAAGATCACTCGCTTAAAGGATTTGAAGAATGAATGGTTGTTCGCATAAGTGATAAAACGCAGAATTATAGCAAAAAATCACCAAATTGCTAGTTAAGCCTATATAAATTGATTTCATGACAAATGGCTTTGTTTCAAATACAGCAAGCAAATAACAAATTAAAAATTACTTTTTGGAACACCCGGCTGCCAATCATATTATAATCAAGCGAAGTATCTATATGGGAAAGTGTCTTAATGTAAAAATCTACATTAGGAGGATAATATGAACAAAAGATTTTTAACAATTGCTGCAGCTTTATCTATGGGTGTTGCATTAACTGCTTGTAGCGGTGGAGGAGATGAAGGAAAAAAAGGTGGTTCTAGTGTTGCAAATGCTGACAAACCATTAGTATGGTACAACCGTCAACCTTCTAACAGTTCTACTGGTGAAATTGACATGGATGCATTAAACTTCAACAAAGATACTTATTATGTTGGTTTCGATGCAAATCAAGGTGCTGAACTTCAAGGACAAATGATTAAAGATTATATCGAAAAGAATATCGATACATTAGATCGTAACGGAGATGGCGTTATCGGTTACGTATTAGCTATTGGTGATGTTGGTCACAATGACTCTATTGCTCGTACAAGAGGTGTTCGTAAAGCTTTAGGTACAGCTGTTGAAAAAGATGGTGAAATCGTAAGTGATCCAGCTGGTATTAATAATGATGGTAAATCTAAGAGTGTTCAAGATGGCTCTTTAGAAATTAATGGAAAAACTTATACAGTAAGAGAACTTGCTTCTCAAGAAATGAAAAACTCTTCAGGTGCTACTTGGGATGCTGCTACTGCTGGTAAACACAATCGGTACATGGACTGCTTCATTCGGTGATGAAGTTGACGTTGTAGCTTCTAACAATGATGGTATGGGTATGTCAATGTTCAACGCATGGTCAAAAGAAAACAAAGTTCCTACATTCGGATACGATGCTAACTCAGATGCAGTTGCTGCAATCGCTGAAGGATATGGTGGAACAATTTCTCAACATGCTGACGTTCAAGCTTATTTAACATTAAGAGTATTACGTAATGCTTTAGATGGTGTTGATATCGATACAGGTATCGGTACAGAAGATGATGCTGGAAACGTATTAAGCTCAGATGTATTTACATACAATAAGGATCAACGTTCTTATTATGCATTAAACGTTGCTGTTACTGCTGACAACTATAAAGATTTCTTAGATTCAACAGTTACTTATGCTCCAGTTTCTAACCAATTAGATGAAAAAGATCACGCTAAGAAGAGTGTTTGGTTAAATATCTACAACGCATCTGATAACTTCTTAAGCTCAACTTACCAACCATTATTAGAAAAATATGATGACTTATTGAATTTAGATGTTGAATATATCGGTGGTGATGGACAAACAGAATCTAACATTACAAACCGTTTAGGAAACCCAGACAAATATGATGCATTTGCAATTAACATGGTTAAGACTGACAATGCAGCTTCTTACACAGGAATCCTTAAATAAATAATTCAATAAAACTTAGGATTAAGCTTATTAGGGAGAAATTATTTCTCCCTAATATTATTTAGATAGTAGTAAACAAAATAGGAGAGATTTTATGGCAGATAAGAATGAAGAACTAGTCTTATCTATACGCGGAATGAGTAAGTCTTTTGGACGTAACCGTGTTTTGGATCACATTAATTTGGATTTAAAACCAGGTACAGTTATGGGACTTATGGGAGAAAATGGTGCTGGTAAATCAACAATGATGAAATGTCTATTCGGGACATATCAAAAAGATGAAGGTACAATTTTCTTAGAAGGAAAAGAGATTAACTTTTCTGGACCGAAAGAAGCACTTGAAAAAATGGTATTGCCATGGTACATCAGGAATTGAATCAATGTCTTGAAAGAAATGTTAAAGATAACTTATTCTTGGGACGTTATCCTACAAATGCTTTTGGCGTAGTAGATGAAGATCGAATGAAAAAGAAATCATCTGAGCTTTTTAGAAAGCTTGGTATGACAGTGAATTTAGATACACCAATGCGTAATATGTCTGTTTCACAAAGACAGATGTGTGAAATTGCCAGAGCAATTTCATATAATTCAAAGGTTATCGTACTTGATGAGCCTACATCTTCTTTGATGACACAAGAAGTTAATAAATTGTTTGATATGATGCGTATGCTTAAAAAACAAGGCATTTCGCTGATTTATATTTCGCATAAAATGGATGAAATTTTTGAAATTTGCGATGAAGTATCGGTTCTAAGAGATGGAAAAATGGTTATGACAAAACCTACTTCAGAAACCAATATGAATGAGTTGATTGCAGCCATGGTAGGTCGTTCATTGGATAATCGATTCCCACCTGTTGATAATGTTCCTGGAGAACCAATGTTATCTATTCAACATGTATCAACAAAATATGAGCCATACTTAAAAAAGATATTACATTTGACGTTAAAAAAGGTGAGATTTTCGGTCTATACGGTTTAGTAGGAGCTGGACGTACAGAGTTGTTAGAAACGATTTTCGGTATCCGTACAAGAGCCTCAGGTCGTGTTTATTTTGACAATAAGTTAATGAACTTTAATAGTGCTAAAGAAGCAATTGAACATGGTTTTGCCCTGATTACTGAAGAGCGTAAAGCAAATGGATTGTTCTTAAAGTGTGATTTAACATTCAATACAACGATTGCAAATTTACCTTCTTATATGAGCAAGGTAGCACTTTCTGATAATAAAATGGTTCAAGCTACGAATAAAGAAATCAAAACCATGAGAACTAAGTGTATGGGACCAAATGATGCGATTACAAGTCTATCTGGTGGTAACCAACAAAAAGTTATCTTCGGTAAATGGTTAGAGAGATCACCAAACGTATTCATGATGGATGAACCTACACGTGGTATTGACGTAGGTGCTAAATATGAAATTTACGAATTGATCATCAAAATGGCTAAACAAGGAAAAACTATTATTGTAGTTTCAAGTGAAATGCCAGAAATCTTAGGTATCACAAACCGTATTGGCGTTATGTCAAATGGACGCTTAGCCGGTATTGTAAATACAAAAGATACTAACCAAGAAGAGTTGTTAAGACTCAGTGCAAAATACCTATAAAGGAGATAATTATGACAAATACAGTTACAAATATTCTTAGTCGTGATGAAGAGCTTGCACTACGTAAACCGATTGAGGATTATGTAGGAAAGATCCAAGCTGAAATTGACGAACTAAGAGAAGAAGGAACAAATAAAAGTATTGGAATATTCTGAAGAAATCGAGGTTCTAAAGAGAGATAAAATTTATACTAAAAGCGAAAAAGAAGCTCGTATTTCAGAATTAAATGGTAAATTACAAAAAGCTAAAGAAATCGAGGCTAAAAACAAACAGCCAATCAATGACAAAATTGCAGTAGCTGAAAAATATTTAAAGGATCACTATCAAACAGATTACTACAACAAAGTTGTTGAAAGTAATAAGTATGAGGTTCAAAAAGCTAAGGCAGACTATGATAAAAAATTAAAAGAATTAGAAAAAGAACACAAAGATATTTTATCAGGTCTTAGTGATAAAGAAGAAATTAAAGAAGAGAACTTTATTTATAAGAACCGTTTGTTCGATGCAAAACTTGAATATACTAAAAATATGCAAGAGGCAAAAGATCGTAAACATGATGCGTTTACATTTGAATACCACTTAATTGACTTATTGAAGATGTCAAATTTCTCGTTTGCAGAAAAACAAGCTCAAAAATTTGAAAACTACAAGTACTCATTTAATACTCGTGATTTTTTATTGAAAAATGGTTTGTATATTGCGATTATTTTAGTATTCATTTTCTTATGTATCATTACACCAATTAAGAAGAATGGTTTACAACTTTTTACTGTTAATAACATTTTAAGTATTATGCAACAAGCATCTCCAAGAATGTTCTTGGCATTAGGTGTATCTGGTTTAATTATGTTAGCTGGTACTGACTTGTCCGTTGGACGTATGGTTGGTATGGGTATGACAGCCGCTACAATTATTATGCACAATGGACCTAACACGGGTTCAGTATTCGGACATGTATTTGATTTCTCAACTATGCCAGTTGGAGGAAGAATTCTTTTAGCATTAGTTGTTTGTGTTGTGTTATGTACAATGTTTACAACGATTGCCGGTTTCTTTGCGGCTAAATTTAAAATGCACCCATTCATTTCAACAATGGCGAACATGTTAGTTATCTTTGGTTTGGTAACTTATTCAACAAAAGGTGTGTCTTTCGGTGGTATTGAGCAATCAATCCCAGGAAAAATTATTCCTAAAGTTGGTGGCTTCCCAACAATTATTTTGTGGGCAGTAGCTGCAGTTGTGATTGTTTGGTTCATTTGGAATAAAACAAAATTTGGTAAAAACTTATATGCCGTAGGTGGAAACCCAGAAGCTGCTTCTGTATCTGGTATTTCAGTGTTTAAGGTCACTCTTGGAGCCTTTATTATGGCAGGAATCTTATACGGATTTGGTTCTTGGTTAGAATGTATTCGTATGATTGGTTCTGGTTCAGCTGCGTATGGACAAGGATGGGAAATGGATGCAATCGCTGCCTGTGTAGTAGGTGGTGTATCATTTACTGGTGGTATCGGTAAAATTTCTGGTGTAGTAGTTGGTGTATTGATCTTTACTGCATTAACTTATTCATTGACAATTCTTGGTATCGATACTAACTTACAGTTCGTATTCTCAGGAATTATCATTCTTATCGCCGTAACTCTTGACTGCTTGAAATACGTACGTAAAAACTAATTAATTAAAAAACTCTTAGTTTTCGCTAAGAGTTTTCTTTATGTTTTCTACATCTTCTTTAGTCGCAAGACCTACTTGGAAGGCACTTGCACTACCACAACACAAACCGTTAATAAAGGCTTTTCCGTAGTTACCTGTTTCTAAATATCCTGCAAGAAAACCTGCAACCATCGAATCACCAGCACCAACTGAATTTATTACGATTCCTTTTGGTGCTTTACTTTGAATCACTTCATTATTATCACTTACAAGCACTGCACCTTGTCCTGCCATAGAAATCAATACGTTTTGAGCACCCATTTCCTGTAGCTTTTTGGCGTAAGGAATGACTTCATCTCGAGTGTTTAATTCGACATTAAAGATTTCACCTAATTCATGATTGTTTGGTTTTATTAAGAAAGGTTTATATTTTAATACTTTTAATAATAGGTTGTTTGTCGCATCGACAACAACTTTTATTTTCTTTTTCCTGAACTCGTTCTATAATCTGTTCGTACATTGTATCAGGCAAAGTGCTTGGAATACTTCCTGAAATAACGAGAACATCTTTTTCTGTTAATGTATCTAATTGATTGAATAATTCTTGAATATCTTCCGGTTGAATATCAGGTCCCATACCATTGATCTCTGTTTCTTCATCCGATTTCATCTTAACATTGATTCTAGATAATCCTTTTTTCACATGAATGAAATCGGTTTTAGCTCCATAGCTTTCTAATTTATGCTCAATTTCTTTTCCTGTAAAACCTGCCATAAAACCAAGGGCTGTACTTTCGTGTCCGAGATTGGATAGGACAATTGAAACGTTAATGCCTTTTCCTCCGGGAAGGATTTCTTCGAATTTTGTTTTATTAATGATACCAGGCTTAAAATGATCGACTTGAATGACGTAGTCTAAAGAGGGGTTAAAAGTAATTGTATAAATCATAATGATCTCCTTTTCTTTATCTGATTATAGGATACTCCTTTTATTGTTGTTTCGCAAGTGAAATATTTTTGAAATAACAGTTGACAATTAAAATAATTGGTTTATTATGTAGATGTAGCTTTTGAAACAACAATTTACAGAGAGAGGAGACTTTTGAAATGAAAGCAAAGGCAGTGCGATTACATGGAGCTAATGATTTAAGATTAGACGAATTTGAATTACCAGAAATTAAGGAAGATGAGATTTTAGTAAAGGTTGTCTCAGACAGTGTCTGTATGTCAACTTACAAATGTGCCATCTTAGGGTGAATCATAAACGTGTTCATGAAGATATTGCGGATCATCCAGCTATTATGGGACATGAAATGGCGGGTGATATTGTTAAGGTTGGTGCTAAGCATCAAGACAAATTTAAACCGGGAATGAAGTTTACTTTGCAACCAGCATTAAACTATAAAGGAACAATGTGGTCACCTGGTTATTCTTATGAATTTTTTGGTGGAGATACAACTTACTGCATTATTCCAGCTGAAGTAATGGAGCTAGGATGCTTACTGGAATATAAAGGTAAAGCTTATTATGAAGCAAGTTTAGCTGAACCAATGTCATGTTCGATTGGAGCGTTTAATGCAGACTTATCATACACAGATGGGTGTGTATAAACATGAAATGGGAATTAAGAAAGATGGAAAACTTGCGATTCTTGCAGGAGCAGGTCCTATGGGACTTGGTGCACTAACATATGTGTTGCATAGAGATATTCGCCCTAAAATGGTAGTAGTTGCGGATGTAAATCAAGAAAGATTAGATCGAGCAGCTCATTTATTCCCTGTTGAAGAAGCGGCAGCAGATGGAATTGAATTGCATTTCGTGAATACAGGAAAGATGGAAGATCCTGCAGCCGGCTTAAAAGAAATTACAGGTGGAACTGGTTTTGATGATGTATTCTGTTATGCACCGGTTGAAGTGGTTGTGGAATTGTCAAGCGCTGTATTAGGTCGTGATGGATGTTTAAATTTCTTTGCGGGACCTACGGACAAACAGTTTAGTGCAAGAATGAATTTCTATGATGTTCACTATAATTCGACACATGTAATGGGAACTACAGGTGGAAATACAGATGATATGATTGAATCTTTACGCTTAACAGCAGAAAACCGTATTGATCCAGCTGTTATGGTTACGCATATTGGTGGTTTGAATGCAGCGGCTGAAACAACATTAAATTTGCCTAAGATTCCAGGCGGAAAGAAGTTGATTTATACGCATTTAAATATGCCATTGGTTGCATTGGCAGATTTAAGAGAAATGGGAGAAAAAGATGATCGATATACTGCGTTGGCAGATATCGTAGATGCTCATAAGGGATTGTGGTGTCCTGAAGCCGAAGAATATTTATTGGCTCATTTTGAACAAGAATAGATTTTATTAAACCGAGAATCTTGTGTATACTAAATACAGTAAATACAGGAGGTATTGTATGGAAGTAATGGATCAAAGAAGAAACGAAATTGTAGAGTTTGTGAATGAAAATCAAACGGTAACTTTTACACAATTAAAAGAAAAATTTCCTTCTGTGTCTGAAATGACATTGCGTACAGATTTAAAATATTTAGATCAAGCTAAAAGAATTGTTCGAATTCATGGGGGAGCCAAATCTATGGATGTGGTTTCTGGAAATGATGATGTATTAAAACTTCGTTACGGACGGAATGTAAACGAAAAGAAAGAGATAGCGCAAAAGGCATTATCCTTTGTAGAACCAGCTAAGACAATTTTTGTGGATTCAGGCAGTACGACTACAATGTTGGCACATGTTTTAAATAATCAAAATAATATTTTTTATACAAGTGGCTTAACGTGTGCTATAGAGATGGCAAAACTTTCTAAATCGAAAGTGTTTGTGACAGGTGGAAATCTAAATATGCAAAGTTTTAGTGTGAATGGAATGGATGGACTTCGCTGTTTAGAGAAGGTCAACTTTGATGTTGCGTTTATTGGTGTAACTCGTTATGCGAAAGATACGGGGTTTACATGTGAATCTTTAGAGGATTGTGAGTTAAAGCGAAAGGCAATTGAAAGATCTAAAAAAGTAATTGTGTTAATGGATTCTAGTAAAGTGGAAAGAAAGGGTACATATACAATTTGTGATTTAGATCAAGTGGACGTGTTGATCAGTGATTCGTTACTTTCAGATAGTTTTAAACAAGAATGTGAAAAACGAGGACTATCTGTATATTAAAGAAGTCCTAAGAAAGGACAATTATGAAAACAACTCTTCAAAAGCTTGGTAAAAGCTTATCTGCGATGGTTATGCCTAATATTGGGGCTTTTATCGCTTGGGGATTTATAACAGCTTTATTTATTGCGGACGGATGGTTACCAAATGAACAATTGGCATCGATTCAACCATATATGTTGACTTATTTATTACCAGTATTAATTGCGGCAACCGGAGGAAGAATGGTTGGCGGTGATCGTGGACTTGTGATGGGCTCGATTGCGATTATTGGATGTATTGCCGGCGTTGGTGGAACCCAAGGACAACCTATGTTGATGGCAGCCATGGTTATGGGACCATTTTCTGGCTGGGTAATTAAAAAATTTGATCAAATGATGGATGGACATATGCCTGCTGGCTTTGAAATGTTGATCAATAATTTCTCTGTCGGTATTTTAGGTATGTTGATTGCGATATTAGGATACTATATTATTGGCCCTTTTATGACAGGTGTTTTGACTGTGTTAACATATGGAGTTGATGTACTTGTAAATAAGGGATTAATTCCTTTGGTAGCAATCTTTATTGAACCGGCTAAGGTTTTATTCTTAAACAATGCGATCAACCATGGAATATTTACACCAATTGGAGCTGAACAAGCTGCACAAACAGGCAAATCCATAATGTATATGTTGGAGGCTAATCCAGGTCCTGGTTTAGGTGTACTATTAGCTTATTGGTTATTTGCGAAAGATAAAGCAACGAAAGATTCTGCACCTGGAGCTATTATTATCCATTTCTTAGGTGGAATTCATGAAATTTATTTTCCATATATTTTGATGAATCCAGTTGTGATCGTTGCTCCAATTTTAGGGAATATTTGTGCAATTGCATTTTACTCTATTTTCAATATCGGATTGAAAGGTCCATCAAGTCCAGGTTCAATTATTGCCTTCTTGTCTATGGCAGAAAAAGGCTCTGTGTTCATGACAGCATTAGGTGTTTTGATTGTGGCTGGCGTTTCATTCTTGGTGGCAAGCCCAATTGTTAAGCTTGCTGGGGAAAAAGAATTTGGATGAAGCTAGTAAAAAGATGCAGTCTATGAAAGCTGAAAGTAAAAAGGAAGAAGCGAAGCTTTATTAGATGTTTCTTTGGTTCGTAAGATCGTATTCGCGTGTGATGCAGGTATGGGATCTAGTGCAATGGGAGCTACTAAATTTAGAAACCGCTTAAAAGGTGTGCGACCAGACTTAACTGTAATTAATACTTCTGTGGATAATATTCCAGTGGATTGTGATGTTGCGGTCGTACAAGAAACTTTGGTAGAGCGTGCAAAAAAATCTGCACCTTTTGCGAAAGTAGTCACAATTTCAAACTTCTTAGCCGATCCAGCTTTAGATAATTTGTTCTTCCAGTTGTCGACTGGAGATTCGATTATGACAGAAGCTGTTAAGGAAGAGGATGAAATAAAACCAGTTCACGAAGATGTGATTCAATTGGATGGAATTAAATTAAACCTTCCTTCTGTATCCAAAGAAGAAGCGATTACAGAAGCAGGAAAGTTATTAAGAGAATTAGGCTATGTGGATGGTGCTTATATACCGGCTATGTTAGAACGTGAAGAATTAGTAACTACTTATATTGGTATGGGATTGGCTATTCCTCATGGCACTACACATGGTGATGATGTGATTCATAAAACAGGTATCGTATTGCTTCAATATCCAGATGGAATTCAGTTTGGGGATGAAAAAGCACAGCTTGTGATTGGTATTGCAGGTAAGGGTGGAGAACATATGGAAGTGTTATCTAAAATCTGTTTGGCTCTTGAAGATGAAGCTGTACTTAATAAAATGAAGACAACGAATGATAAAGAATGGATATTAAAACAATTAGCATAATAAAGAAGGACGAGATTAATTCTCGTCCTTTAATTTGTCTGCAATTTCATCGATTGAATCTAAGAAATAGATGTTTTGTTGCTGCTTTGGTGTGGATAATTCACAATCAATCATGTGTTGTAAGAATGCTTTTAAATGATCATAATATCCGTTCACATTATAAAAGATGCATGGACATTCAAGTTGGTACAGTGAAAGTTTTGATAAGATTTCACTGACTTCTTCTAATGTTCCAGTTGCACCAGGAAAGGCAATGAAAGCATCACCAAGTTCAATCATTCTTGTTCTTCGATCGGCAATATCTTTTTCAATGTATAACTTGGTAAGATTATCCATGTGGACACCTTCATCCACAAACATTTGTGCTTCTACACCAATTACTTTGCCACCTGCATTTAATGTGCTATTGGCTAGTTCTCCCATTAATCCGGTTTTTGATCCACCAAATACTAATGTATGATTGTTTTTGGCAATCCATGTACCTAATTCTATTATTTTTGTTTTAAAGTCTGGATCATTTCCATAGGTTGATCCTAAATATACTGTTATGTTCATAAACTACCTCCTGTATTTAGTTTACATTAAAATTGTGCACAAGAAAGACTTTTTCTACGAAAAAGTCACACGTCTAAATGGCGTGCCCGGTTCGTTTCCAGTCGTCCGGTAACATTTCAATATCCACTCCATCTTTCTGAATCATTCGGTATCCCGATCCATTCAGTCTTTTGCGATGGAGTTTTTATTGTATGCTTTATTTATAAACACTTCAGAATTTCATCCATGATCTATGTACCTATCATCCAGTAAGATATCATAAACTTCTGGTTCTAATTATTTATCTCATTTAATCCACAAATCCCATGCCTCTTCGATTGATCACATAGGCTGCACAATAATGCACACTCAGTCCTTTGATCTTTGTATACTTTTCTTTTCCAATCTTACTCGTATTCCTTGGATCTACTTTAATTACAACCACTTCATTCATCAAACATTTTCTTTCTACTTTTTCTAATATCTTCTTATACGCAAAACTCGATAATGTTTTATTTTGTTTTTTAGGGCGATAGAGCATCCTTGTTTTCAACTGTTTGAAATTCAAGTCTTCAACTACAGACTCTTCTTCTTGGATTTACATTGTTCCATGATTTCAATGGCCAGCTGATACAGTTCTTCATTTCGTTATTCTTTGTATTCTCTTTATGGATTGGATACTTCTTGATCAGTACGATATTTCCATCCATATTGGTTTCACATAGTGCTATATGGTCCACATTGATATCGATTCCTATAGCTCCATACAATGTATCTGTCTTTGGAAGATTCATATGTTTTTCAAATATAGCTTTCACAATAAAGTATTCACCATAATCCATCAACTCATAGGCTACTGCCTTATTAGGTGAATTGTGTTTTTCATTGACTCTTGCATACAATTCATTCTTGTACTTATGAAACTGAACCTTAAACACAATGTCTTTCTGAGTACTTCGATAGGTCAACATATCATTATCAACATTTAATTTGAAAAGGTTGTTTGAATACTTGCCCTGTCTTCTGCCTGTAATAAGCATTCTTCTTTGTCTTCTAAATCTAAAAGTTTCTAAATCACCATTTTTAAGATTCTTTTTACCACCAAAACATACAGAAGGCATCTTTCTTTTAAGCTTGAACTCATTTCGATTTTTTCTGAATTTTAAATTACGAATGATACTCTTCAATCTTTTGATGTTTGGATCCAACACCCGCACCTCATACAAGTAATCTTCTTCTGTATATTTCTTTTTCTTGGATCTGTTGATCAGTTTCTCTTTTTCCTTTAAAGCCTTCTTTAATTGCTTCTCCTTCTTTTTTTGATTTTTTGTCTATCTTTTTTGATACGGGTCTTGATCAAATCACGATCTTCCTTTTCTCTACATTTAAGACTCTTCACCAAAGCCTTGGCCTCATATATGGCAGACAAAGGAAAATAATCACTTGTACCATAGAAGGACTTGATCATTCTTTGATCTGTTTCTGAATAAGTAACATCCTTATAGGCACGATCAAAACAGATTTTGAATGCCTTATGAAGCATACAATTATACAGTTCAAGATCCTTTTTAATGATCAATTCTGCATCTGGTTCCAAATCTTTATAGTAGATTCTTTGCGACATTGAAAACACCTTCATAAGACAAGTCCTCCTGTTCTATCTGACTCTATTATACTATATTCAAGACAGACTTAATAGATAGATTTGAGACTTTCTAATTTATTTTGTTTGTATCATTATATCACCAATGTGAATATGTGATATTTGTTGATATTCTCACATGTTCACATTAAATTCACATTGACATTGCATTTTATTCAATTCAGAATAATTTCATTCTATACTACATTTATTATCATTCAAACATTCCAGTTAAAACCTTATTACTATTAGATTATGATATTTTCTTGTTTTATCACATATGATATTTTCCTGAAACCATAATCTTAATATACAAAAAAAGCTTAGCACAAGCTAAGCTTACATGGAAATAAATCCAAATGCGTTCGCAATTGAACTTAATAAAATAATGAACGCGAAAATTGGACATAAGTATTGAATCATGAAATTGAATATTTTCTTACGTTTGAATGAATTTCCATCTTGTGTGATTTCTGCTTCGATTTTCTCTAAACCAACAACTCTTGAAACAAAAATACAAATGGCGATAGCAGCAATAGGCATCATGACAGAGTTTGTCAAGAAATCAAAGAAGTCTAAAAATTGCATTCCGATGATTGTTACGTTGGATAATGGCCCATAACCTAAACATGATAGTGTTCCTAGTCCAATCATAATAATGCCTAAGATGATTGTGGATTTTTTTCTAGACCAATGTAATTCATCTTGGAATGTGGATACAGCACTTTCGGTTAGCGCAATAGAGCTTGTGATAGCTGCAAATAACACCAACAAGAAGAAAAAATGATACCGATACCTGTACCTAGTCCCATACTTGCGAATACTTTAGGGATTGTGATGAACATCAAGGATGGTCCGGCTTTTAATGTTTCCATGTTTCCACCTGAAAAAGAAAATACAGCTGGAATAATCATCAATCCTGCCATAATCGCAATGGCTGTATCGAAAATTTCTACGTTTTCTGTTGAACCTTCAATGGAAACATCTTTTTTCATATAAGAACCAAATGTGATCAAGATACCCATCGCAATGGATAACGAATAGAACATTTGTCCCATAGCACTTACTACGGTCATCCATGAAAAATTATCAAAATTAGGAATTAAGAAATATTTAACACCTTCAAATGCGCCAGGTCGACTGATTGAATATCCTGCAATGATTACAGATAATACGACAAGAACTGGCATCATAAATTTGGATACTCTTTCAATTCCGTTTTGAACCCCTGCATAAAATGATGGCGAGTGTAAAGAAAGTAAAGAGTATAAAACATATTTCTGTAGATACCCGTTTGAAATGAAGTTTGAAAAATATGTGTCAGTAGCCAGTAACTTTGCGTCGCCTTTTAAATACTCAAATAAATATTTGATGACCCAACCTCCGATTACAGAATAATAGGGTACAATCAAAATTGGAATAATGGCATTGATCCATCCGGAAAATGACGCAAACTTTGTCTTTGCGAAAGTATGAAAAGCTCCCACTGGACTTTTCTTTGTCATGCGACCTAGTGTTGTTTCGGCTATGATCATTGTATAACCAAAAGTTAAGGCAAGAACAATGTAAATAAGTAAGAAGATTCCTCCTCCGTATTTAGCGGCTAAATAGGGAAATCTCCATATATTGCCAAGACCAACACTGGCTCCTGCGGCAGACAAGACAAATCCTAATTTGCCAGAAAATGTACTACGTTTATTGTGCATAATAAAAACACCCTTCCTCAATAATTTAGATTATATCATCTATGAAAGGGTTTGCGCAATTTTATGAAAAGCATTTGTGAAATTTTCTTAATATTTTTGAAAAAAACTGTTTTGGATAAAAAAAGAAGCCCTTTCGGACTTTGTTTGAAAAATGGTGACGCGTACGGGATTCGAACCCGTGAGTGCATGCGTGAAAGGCATGTGAGTTAACCGTTTCTCCAACGCGCCATGTATATTAAACTTGCCTTTCTTGACAAGTGCTCACTAATATTACTACAACATTTTAATTAATGCAAGTATTTTTTTAAAAAATTTGACAGATTTATTTAATAGTATATAATGTGAACAGTTAACATAGTTAACGGCGGAGGAAATTATGATTCGATTATTAGTAGATTCAGCAAGTGATTATACGCAAGAAGAAATTGAAAATAAAAATTTATATTTTGTGCCTTTACAAATTCAAATTGAAGGAAAGAACTATTTGGATGGTGTTGATATTGATAAGGAAACATTTTATGAGAAGATGATGAATTCAAAAGAATTTTTTAAAACATCACAACCATCACCACAAGAATTTTTAGATATTTTTTGAAAAAGTGAAAGAAAAACAAGAAACATTAATATGTTTATCCTTATCTAGTAAATTGAGTGGAACCTATCAAAGTGCTTGTTTGGCAAAAGATATGGTGGATTATGAGAATATCTTTATTATTGATACATTGACAGCAGTTGCAGGAATTCGTTTACTATGCGAAGTGGCAATGAACTGGATAGGTGAAAATAGAAGTGTTGAGAGTATTGTATCTGGTTTAGAAGAACTAAAAGAGCATGTGCATATTTATGCTGGTTTAGATACATTGGAATATTTAGCTAAAGGTGGAAGAATTTCTAAGACAGCGACTATTGGAACTTTGGCAAGTATTAAACCCATTATTTGTGTAGACCATGGAGAAGTTGTGGTTGCCGGTAAAACACGTGGTGTAAATAAGGCAACGAGTGTTGTATGTGAAAAAGATGCAGTCAGATATTGTTGATACATTGTATCCAGTTTATACATTGTATTCATATGGTTTTAGAGAATGTTGAAAAACTAGAATCAAAACTGGATTTAGATGTGAATCGTGTTCGTATTGGTTCAACAATTGGAGTTCATATTGGACCAAATGCATTTGGTGTTTGTTTCGTATCTAAACTATAGTTAACTTGTGAAGGTGTATACATTTTAGTATAATGGATATACGGATTTACAAGGAGAGTTTTTGATAATATGAAAACAACATTAATTATTATGGCGCTGGAATTGGTTCTCGTTTTGGTGGTGGAATCAAACAGTTAGCTAAAATGGGTCCAAATGGTGAAATCATTATGGATTATTCGATTTATGATGCCAAGGAAGCTGGCTTTGACAAAGTCGTATTTATTATTCGTAAGGATATTGAAGAGGAATTTAAAGAAGTGATTGGAAATCGTATCCAAAATTATATGGATGTAGAATATGTATTCCAAGATATCAATGATTTACCAGAAGGATTTACTTGTCCTGAAGGTCGTACTAAGCCTTGGGGAACAGGCCAGGCTGTATTATGTGCGAAAAGTGTTGTGGATACACCATATGTGATTATCAATGCGGATGATTATTATGGTAAAGAAGCATTTGTGAAATTACATGACTTCTTGATTAACCATGAAAAAATGGGAAAAGAATTTGATATGGGTATGGCCGGATTCATTTTAAAGAATACATTAAGTGAGAATGGAACTGTAACTCGTGGTGTATGTAAAGTGGATGATAATAATTTATTAAAAGAAGTTTATGAAACAACTGGAATCAAGGCTGAAGCAGAAAAAATTGTATGTGATGATCCTGAAGTAGAGGCTTGGGCAAAACCAGAAAAGTAATGTATCTATGAATATGTGGGCTGGATATCCAGATTTCTTAGACTATTTAGAAAAAGGATTTTAGTACTTTCTTATCAAATATTTCAGATAATCCAATGAAGAAAGAATATTTGCTTCCAAATATTGTAGCTGAATTATTGAGGGAAGATCGTATCAATGTGAAGGTACTTGAAACACATGATAAATGGTTTGGTGTAACATATGCCGAAGATAAGGAATATGTGCAAAATGCCTTTAAACAATTGATTGAAAATGGTGTATATCCTGAAAAATTATGGAAATAGGACGATTTGTCCTATTTTTTTTGTTAGATTAATGATATAATCCAAACGTGTTTCGTATATGTCGACTAATACGGTGTCGACGTTTCTACCCCCTAAACCGTAAATTCAGGGACTATGAATCAACCTACTATTTTTATTGTGTCGTGTTGATTCTCGTTTTTGTGCGAGACTTTTTTATTTTCGGAGGAAAACATGAGAAAAGAAGATGTGAAAAAGGGTTCTATATATGAACTTGATGGTGTTGTACCTTTAAAAGAGGCATTGCCTTTAGGAATTCAACACGTATTGGCTATGTTTCTAGGAAACATCAGTCCATTATTAATTATTGCAGGAATGCTTGGATTATCACCGGATTTAAAATCTGCATTGATTCAAAATGCGATGTTTATTGCTGGAGCTGTTACTTTAGTTCAGTTATATCCAGTGTGGAAAGTGGGAGCTAAACTTCCAATCGTTATGGGTACTAGTTCTGGATTTATTGGAACTGCCAAAGCCATGGGTGCTTTATATGGTTATGGTGCATTGATGGGAGCAAGTTTAATTGGTGGTTTATTTGAGATGGTTTTTAGGTTTCTTTATTAAACCATTAAGAAAAATTATTCCCACCTGTTGTTACAAGTTTAGTTATCATTTCAATTGGTTTATCATTACTTCCTGTTGGTATCAATTATTTTGGTGGCGGTAGTGGTGCTGCTGATTTTGGAGATCCTAAACATTTATTGGTTGGTACATTTGTTATTTTGGTGATCATTATCGCAAAACAAATCAAAGGATTTGTGAATAATGCATCCATTTTGATTGGTATTATTGCTGGATATATCTTTGGCTATTGTACTTGGAATGGTTGATTTTACACAAGTTCAAACAGCTTCTTGGATTGCACTTCCAACATTTATGCCAGTTAAAATGGAATTTAACTTAGAAGTAATTATTGCAATGGGGATTATGTTTATTGCGACAACAGTTGAAACAGTCGGAGATGTTTCTGGTATCACAAATGGTGGTTTAGATCGTGAAGCAACTTCTGAAGAATTACAAGGTGGCGTTTTGGCAGATGGTTTAGGTTCTGTTGTTGCCTCATTGTTTGGCGTTTTACCAAATACCTCATTCTCTCAAAATGTTGGTTTGGTTTCAGTGACTAAAGTTGTTAACCGTTTTACAATTATGACAGGAGCAATCTTCTTGATTCTTTGCGGTTTCTGTCCAAAATTAAGTGCTTTATTTGCGGTTATGCCTCAGTCTGTACTTGGTGGCGCAGCTGTTATTATGTTTGCGAGTATTTTAGTGAGTGGTATTCAATCATTGATGCGTGTTGAATTCAATGAAAGAAACACTTTGATTATTGCCTTGGCTATTGGTCTAGGAATTGGTATTGGACAAGTTCCTACAGTTCTAGCACAATTACCAAGTTGGGTTGGAAATATTTTTGCACAAAACGGAATTATTATGACGTTTGTGATCGCAACCGTATTAAATTTAATTTTGCCTGGCAAAAAAGACTAATAAATAGGGAGCTGTAACGGATAAAGAAGTTTCAGCTTAATAAAAAGACCGAATATTCAAGATTTAAAAATCTGAATATCGGTCTTTTTGGTATAATATGTTTGTGCCAAAAATACCTAGTTAATTGTAATGCATATCAGCCATCATTTCAATTCCCTTTGTGTTTTTCTTACGAAGATGTCGTTGAAAAAGACGATATCTCAAGAACTGTGAAGGAAGTCGTAGAAGAGGTCAACATTTTTAAATATATCGATTTCTCACAGAATAACGCTCATGGATATGATGCAATCCAAATGTTCGAAGCAGTCATTCTTGGCATTTGCGATAAACGGTTATGCTTCTCTTCGTGATTTAGAAAAAATTATGTAAATATGACATTCGCTTTAAATTCATTATGAACGGTTCAACACCTGCTCATATGGCTTTTGAAAGGTTTATCAAAGATAAGCTTACTATGCCTATCGAAGATATATTTGTGGATATCAACAAGTATATTGAAGCTCATGATGTCATAGATACAGAAGTATTATATATTGATGGAACCAAATTTGAGGCCAATGCCAATAAGATGACTTTTGTATGGATGAAAGCCACAAAAAAATTCAGAGAAAAGCGTTGGATCAAAGTTATGGACAGGCTTTTCTGCATTTAATAAATATTGTTCAAAAAACAATTTGAATATTCGTTTTTCAATTGTACGAGAAATTAATTTCGATTATTTGTTTGAAGTAGTTTCTGTAATAGAACAGCTGATGGCGAAGAATTCAATCCAAGTTGTGCATGGAAAAGGTAAAAAGAAGCATGAACTGCAAGGGTATCAGGAAGCATTTAAAGAAGATGCGTTGAAGATGTTTAAATACACCATATATTCTGATATTGCAGGAGATCGAAACAGTTTTTCGAAGACGGATCCAGATGCAACGTTCATGCACATGAAATACGATTACTATACCCATACCAATGTATTCAAGCCTGGATATAATGTACAGGTTGGAAGCAGTGACGGATATATACGACATGTATATGTATCAAGTGACGTCAATGATCTTAGAACATATATTCCATTTATGGAAGGCTATCATATGGCTTATGGAAGCTATCCGCATGCCACACCAGCAGATGCAGGATACGGAAGTTTTGACAACTATAAATATGACAAGGAACATGGAATTCAATTGTATATGAAATACAGCGGAATGCGTAAAGAAGCTGAAAAGAAAACGACTAAGAATCAGTTTACCCGAGCACAGATGAATCCGAATGAAGAGGATAAGATCATTTGTCCAGCGAACCATGAATTTATATTGGTAGATACACGAATAGAACGACGAGGCGTGTATCCACGAGAAATCGAAATGTATCAGAATGAACATTGTGAAGGCTGTCCATTCAAATCTCAATGTACGAAGTCAAAAACAGGACGAACGATACAAAGGTGTCGAGAGCTTGAATCCTACAAAAAAGAAGTCAAAGAAAATCTTTCGACTGAACAAGGTAAAAAGTATATGACACAACGAAGTATCTGGAGTGAAGGAATCTTTGGACAGATCAAAGAAGACAATCATTATGATAAATTACGTCGTCGCGGAATATCTGGTGTAAAACTGGAGATACTACTCGTATGTATCGGTCATAATCTAAGAAGATATCACACTCGAAAACTAGAATTCCAGAAAAATAACAAAATAAACTAAGGTTCTAAGAGTAAAAAATAATGAAAATAGACATCTTTTTTTTAGTGCGCCTAAAAAAGGCAGTAAGGTTAGATGTGTATTTTCATTTTTATATAGATTAAAGCTAATCAAACCAAAAAAAGAGAGGAGCTGAACTCCATAAGTAATAAAATTTACTTATTCGTTACAGCCCCTTTCTTTTTGTGTTAAAATTTTAGTAAAGAAAGAGAGCGTATCCATTATGTTAAGAATAATGAATTATGCGACGCCAGAATCTTTGGATGAGGCGTATGCGCTATTAACAAAAAAATAAGAAGAATATGATTTTTGGGCGGTATGATTTGGTTAAAGATGGAAGATATTCAAATTCAACTGCTATTGATTTAAGTAAATTAAGTTTGGATCAAATTGAAGAAGATGATGCTGAATTTAAAATTGAGCCATGGTAACTTTTTACGCCAATTAGAAACACATGAATCATTTAATAAAGCAACTTGTCATGTGTTTAGAGATGCCGTAAAGGATATTGTCGGCGTACAATTAAGGAATTTGGCGACAATTGGAGGAAGTGTATATTCACGCTTTAGTTTTAGTGATGTCATCTGTAGCTTGTTATGTTTAGAGTGTGATGTGTACAAACACATGCACATGGTCGTATTTCACTTGAAGAATTCATAAGTCTTCCATATGAAAAAGGATATAGTAGAATACATTTATGTAAAGAAGACGAATTTGCCAAGTGCCTTTGTTTCAGTAAGAAAAAAGTGCTACGGATTTAAGTGTATTAAATGCGTCTTGTACAAAAAATATGCAGATCACTATCGTTTCTGTTTTGGGGCAAGACCTGCCATTGCGAAAGTGTATAACTGCGATTTAGATCATATTGATCTAGATGTATATTGTGCAGATAATATGCGTGGAAGTAAGGAATATAGAGAAAAACTTGTTGAGGGATTAACTCAGAAGTTATTGAGAAAGGTAGAGTCTTATGTTGGTTAAAATTAAAGTGAATGGAAAATTGATTCAGGATGATGTACAGCCACAAACTTTATTGTTAGACTGGCTAAGAGATCATGGTTGTTACAGCGTGAAAAGAGGGTGTGATACCGCAAACTGTGGGTTGTGTACAGTGTGGAAAGATGGAACACCAATTCTTTCTTGTAGTACATTAGCTGTTCGATGTGATGGTCATGAAATTACGACACTTGAAGGCCTTCAAAAAGAAGCCAGTGAATTCGGTATGTTTATGGCTAAACAAGGGGCTGAACAATGTGGTTTTTGTTCACCGGGATTTATTATGAATGTTTTGGCAATGGAAAAAGAATTACACGATCCGAGCGATGACGAAATTCGTGCTTATTTAGCCGGCAATTTATGTCGTTGTTCTGGATATATGTCGCAAATGCGTGCTATTAAGGCATACTTAAGTCGAGGTGAAAATCATGAATAGTGTAGGAAAAGGTGTCATCAAAAAGGATGCGATGGCTTTAGTTACAGGTCAGCCTGTATATTGTGATGATTTAGCACCTAAGGATTGTTTGATTGTCAAACTTTTAAGAAGTCCACATGCATATGCGAAAATTAAAAGTATTGACACTTCCATTGCGAAAAGAATTCCTGGAATTGAAGGCTGTATATACATATGAGGATGTTCCAACTTCTCGCTTTACATTGGCAGGTCAATCATATCCTGAACCTAGTCCTTATGATCGTAGAATCCTAGAAAATGTAGTTCGCTATGTAGGGGATGAAGTGGCAATTGTTGCAGGAGCTAATGAAGATTGCGTGGATCGTGCATTAAAAGCAATCAAAGTGGATTATGAAGTATTAGAGCCATTGTTGGATTTTGAAAAATCGATCGATAATACAATCGTGGTTCATGAAGAAGAAGATTATAAGTGTCTTTGTGAGATTGGTAATGATGTAAAGCGCAATATTGTCAGCAGTGGAGAAAGTGTTGTTGGTGATGTGGATGCCGTATTAAAAGAGTGTGATGTAGTCTTAGAAAGAGATTATCATACAAAAGCTAATGCACAGGCAATGATGGAAACAATGCGTTCATATTGTTATATTGATACATACGGTCGTTTGAACTGTGTAAGTTCTACACAGATTCCTTTCCATGTTCGTCGAATTTTAAGTAATGCTTTAGAAATTCCAAAATCAAAAATCAATGTGATCAAGCCAAGAATTGGTGGTGGTTTTGGGGCTAAACAAATGGCTTGTTGTGAAATTTTTACTGCATTTGTTACGTGGAAACTTAAAAAGCCAAGTAAAATCGTTTATACCCGTGAAGAAACTTTTGCGGCTAGTAACTCAAGACATGAAATGAAAATGCATGTTCGTATTGGCGCTACAAAAGAGGGAACGATTGAAGCGATTGATTTATATACATTATCAAATCAAGGTGCTTATGGTGAACATGGTCCAACTACAATTGGTTTGGCAGGACATAAATCTTTGCCTTTATATAACCATGTAAAGGCAAGCCGCTTTACATATGATGTAGTTTATACAAATACAATGCGTGCAGGTGCTTATAGAGGATATGGGGCTACACAAGGTCAGTTTGCGGTTGAATCTATTATTAATGAATTGGCTGATGAATTGAATATGGATCCTTGTGAAATCCGTTTTAAAAATATGACGCGTGAAAATGAAGTGTTATCACAATATTATAATGAAGAATTGAATGCATGTGCATTGGATCGTTGTTTAGAAAAAGCTATGGAAATGATTGACTACAAGAATAAACCTTTAAGACGTGATATGGGGGATTTTGTTCGTGGTTTAGGTGTTTCTTTATCTATGCAAGGTAGTGGTATTTCAGGTCTTGATGTAGGTTCTGTTGAAATTAAACTACAAGATGATGGTTTCTATACATTAAGTATTGGTGCTACAGATATGGGTACAGGATGTGATACGATTCTTGCCCAAATGGTTGCGGAATGCATGGATTGTGATGTAGATCAAGTTGTCACTAGTTCGTTGGATACAGACCATGCACCATATGATACGGGTTCTTATGCATCAAGTACAACGTATGTAACAGGTATGGCTGTAGTAAAGGCTTGTGAAAAATTAAGAAATTCTATTTTAGAAGCGGCAGCCGGATTCTTCAATGTGGATAAAGAAGATATTGAATTTGATGGTAAGAAAATCAATACATTAGATCATGTGCATGAAATGAGTTTGGCTGAGTTTGCGGATACATGTTTCAATGGTGGTATCGCAAAAGCATTGATTGCCAGTGACTCTCACATGTCGCCTACAAGTCCGCCTCCATTTATGGTTGGTATTGCGGAAGTGGATGTAGATAAGTTGACTGGAGAAATTAAGGTTCATGATTATGTTTCTGTAGTTGATTGTGGTACAGTTATCAATCCAAATCTTGCCAGAGTACAAGCTGAAGGTGGTATTGTACAAGGTATTGGTATGGCTTTAAGTGAGGATATCACATACTCAAATGAGGGTAAGATGCGTAATCGCAATTTCTTGCAGTATAAGTTACCAACAAGAGTAGATGTTCCAAGTGTTCGTGTTGAGTTTGAAAGCAGTTATGAAGACAATGGTCCTTTTGGCGCCAAATCTATTGGTGAAGTTGTTATTAATACGCCAACAAGTGCAATCGCTAGTGCTATAAAACATGCGACGGGAGTGCAGGTTCGTACTTTGCCTATTACTGCTGAAAAAGTCTTATTAGGAAAAGAAGATGAATAATATTTCTTTGATTATCTTAGCGTCTGGTTTTTCCAGACGCTTTGTTTCAAATAAACTTTTGTACGAATTTCATGGTAAGAAACTTATTGAATATGCTTTTGATAAGGCAAGTGCTTTTTTGGATGTGATAGTTGTCACACAATATGAAAAGATAAAAGATATGGCTGAAGAACAAGGGTATCGAGTCGTTATGAATGATCACCCTGAATATGGTCAAGGTCATTCTATCGCTTTAGGTGTGGGTGCTTGTCAAAATAATGCATGCATACTGATGGTTGCAGATATGCCATATTTAAAATTGATACGTTAAAGGAAATGGCTTCCATTCAAGATGGAAAGCATATTGTGATTTGTGAATATAATGGTATTTTATGCAATCCTATGTTGTTGCCAGAATGTTATTATGAAAAGGCTAAACAGTTATGCAATGATAGAGGTGCAAAACAAATCATTGGTAATGACATGTATTTAACGGTTTCTTTATCAGAAGAAGAATTTATGGATATAGATGAAAAAAAACAGAGGCTATTTAGCCTCTGTAATGTTTTTCTTTGTCTTTGGCAATGTCAAAATAGATTTGTTCGCCTCTTTGTTCATAAAGCATATTTGCCCAATATCCCCAAAGAATATCTTCCATTCTTTCAAATGCCTGCACTTGTACATCAATCATTGGATCGATTTCTCCATCAAAATAGGTTTGGTAGAATTGATCTCTTTGGTCAATGTAGTGAATATTGTTCTCTGAAAAGAAACTGGCGATATCAAAGCGATAATCGTTTTTAGCTGCGTATTCATAATCAATCAAATAGTCTTTTGTATCGCTGTAAAGAATATTTCCTTGTACAAAGTCGTTATGACATAGTGTATTTGGTTTATATTCTTTTTTTAATGCTTCTAAAAAGTTATCTTCATTTGGAAAAGATAGGATACATTCTTTGATTTGTGATTTATAAAATTCAATTTTTCCAAAAGGATTAAAAATAAATAAAGGAGCTTTTTTGTTATGAAGAGATTTCATTAAATTTGCACACCTTGCGAATTTGTCTTTGTCCTTACATTCATCAAATGTTTTTACATCTTCAATATAATGAGTGACTTTAATGCCTTCTTTTTCGTCGAATAAAACAGTGGGCACATCTAAATCGGAAACAAGTGTCAAAATTTCCTTTTCGTGTTCATGTTGTAAACCAAGTGATTCATGATTCTTTTTTGGTTACACGTATCATGTATTTGGTGTCGTTGATTGTCAATATATAGTTATGGTTACTGATACCTTTATCTGTTTTTCCAAGTGTATATTTTGTTGTGTTAAATTTTTCTTCGATCCATTTTTCTAAGTTCATGTGGATATATTAACATTATTATTCTTTAAACTCAATGCGGTCATTATGCCGCTTTTTTGTTCGCGAAATCTGCAAGGGCTCTTATGGCAAAAAAGTGTGGAAGGAGGATAGAAGAAAGAACTTTTTGCTTGCGTTGTTCTTGGAACAAGGCTGTAGATTGTATAAGGAGTCATGCACTATGAAATATAAGGTGAAATGGATTGAAGATCATATGTCAATCACAAGGAATATGATTCGTAGATATGAAAAGAAAGGAGTGATTTTAAGAAATGAAAAGGGAAAAGATCGAGAGTTTGATGAAGATGACTTGATTCAATTATGGAATATAAGGGTAATGGTAAGTTTAGGTTTTAGTTTGGATGATGTCAAAGAAGTTTTGTATGGATCAAATTTAAGAGAGGTGAGTGAGAAAAGATTAAGGGCTTTGAATGAGGAGTATAGAGATTTACAAGGGAAAATCAATTTTTTAAATGTAGTTAAAATTACAGGGGAAATGCCTTCGTGTTTTAAAGTGAGTGCAAATAATTTTGAAGAAATCTATAATTTAGGGCTTATACAATATGTAAGTCCGTTTGAAAGAGCAAAAGATATTTGGGCGTTGATGGATATGTTGCAGCTTTTGGAAAAGTTATGTGATACAAGTGATAAAAAAATAATGGATGAATTGTATGAATGGTTTGGAATAGGCAATGATAGAGAGATGTTTGTACAGGTGTTTGAAACGTATTTATTGTGTGATGAAAGGTTTGAAGAAATATTTGGAAAGGAAAAATGTTGTGAGTTATCGGCTTTAATAGCTACTTATGGAAAGTGAGTGAATAATAATGAAAAAGTTGATGTGTTTAAGTTTGTGCTTCGTTCTTTGCGGATGTGGGGCTATGCCTCCTGCACAGAATGTTGCAGTAAAGAAAGTAAATGTGAATGTAATTGAGGTGTCTGCTTCTTCGCTTGATGAAATAGAGGAGATGGCAACAAAGGATGTTGAGGATACAAAGGAAAAGTTAGAGAGTAAAAGGGATGCATTGAGTGAGGAGATTTTGGATTTTGATGCATATACGAAAAATGTGAATAAGGTAAAAGCGTATTATGAGGATGCTTTAAAACAGACAGAGTTGTTGTCCATTCGATTGAGGGAATATGCTTATAAGTATGCTGAGTTGATTATGAAAGAAGATACATCGTATAAGGAGAAATACAAAGACTTGAGCGGAATCTATGAGTATATTTATGATGATGCGGCTAAGACTATGTATGACATATACGATAAGACACTAAAAGATATGTTTGATATATATTATGATGGAATAATTAAGGCTGCGTATGATGTTGTTGATTACGAGCAGTGGTATGACGCACGTTCAGACGCGTACGATGATTGGTATGATGCAAGAAGTGATGCTTATGATATATGGTATGATACTCGTTCTGATATTTATGATTTTCAATATGATTTGAGAAGTGAAGTATATGATCATGATGACAAAAGAGCACAGAAGAAGATGGATAAGTTTAAAAAGTCAATTCTTCGTATGAAGGAGGACGTGAATGATTAGAGAGAATCAATGATTTTCTCTAATTTTTTTAAAATGTGCTTGCATCACTGGATGTAGTGGTGTATAGTAAATAGGCATGCGTGGGAGAATGCGTAACTGTTCGTATTACCACAGCATAGGACAAAATATAGGAGGAACGTCTTATGAGCAAGAAAAAAGTTACAAAAGTTTGTAAGTTGCAGTTCCAAGCTGGTGGAGCTAAACCAGGTCCAGCATTAGCAAGTGCTGGTATCAACATGCCTCAGTTCTGTACAGCTTTCAATGATGCAACAAAAGATCGTAAAGGTGATATTGTTCCAGTTGTCATTACTGCTTATGAAGATAAGAGTTTTGATTTCGTATTGAAAACAACACCTGCTTTGCTAACTTATTGAAAAAAGCAAAGAAACGTACAAAAAGCAAGTGGAGATCAAAAAGTAGTTGCTGGTACAATTACAGTTGATCAATTAAAAGAAATTGCTGAGTACAAAATGCCAGACTTGAATGCCAACGATGTAGAAGCTGCAATGCGTATTGTTGCTGGTACTGCACGTAACATGGGTATCAAGGTTGAAGGATTTGAATAGGAGGAACATCAATAATGGCAAAAGTAAGTAAGAGATATGCTGAAGCAGCTAAATTAGTTGATCGTTCAAAAACTTATTCAATTGAAGAAGCTGTTAAATTAGCTAAAGAAACTAGTAAAACAAAATTCGACGCAAGTGTTGAAGTAAGTTTCCGTTTAAACGTAGACCCTCGTCACGCTGATCAACAAATCCGTGGTGCAATGGTATTACCTAATGGAACTGGTAAAACACAACGCGTTTGTGTAGTTGCACAAGGCGAAAAAGAGAAAAAAGAAGCTCAGGCTGGTGCTGATTTCGTTGGTGGTGCAGATATTATCGAAAAAATCTCTAAAGGTTGGTTCGATTTTGATGTATTAGTAGCTACTCCAGATATGATGGGTCAATTAGGACGTTTAGGACGTGTTTTAGGTCCTAAAGGATTAATGCCAAACCCTAAGACTGGTACAGTAACAATGGATGTTGCTAAGGCTATTGATGAAATCAAAAAAGGTAAAGTTACTTACCGTGTAGATAAAGAAGGAAATATCAACTTAGCTATCGGTAAAACAAGCTTTACAGAAGAAGCATTAGTTGAAAACTTCAATGCAATCTTCAATACAATTGCTAAGGCTCGTCCTGCAACTATTAAAGGTGCATACATGAAGAACTTAGTTGTTTCAACAACAATGGGTCCTGGAATCCACGTTGAAATCGTTAAGTAATTGACAAATCTAGTAAAATAAATTAAACTACAGATTGTTATCAATATTCCAAAGACAGTAACGGCGTATGCTTAATAATGTTACCGAGGGTATGATGCATTGACTTTGCACAATTAGCCCGTCTTTGATGCGGGCTTTTCTTTTGAATATTGTTACAATAGATGAAAGAAGAGGTGGATCGAATGAACAAAGACATCCTTGCACAAAAGGAAGCTGACGTTATCGCTTTATCTGAAAAAATGGAAGCTGCTAGTAGTATCGTATTAGTAGAATACCGTGGATTATCAGTAAAGGAAGTAACAGAACTTCGTCGTGCTTTGCGTGAAGAAGACGTTGAATTCAAAGTTTACCGTAACGCAATCGCTCGTCGTGCAGCTGAAAAATTAGGCCACGAAGATTTCGCAAAAACTTTAGTTGGACCTAACGCATTGGCATTTGGTAAAGATCCGGTTGCTCCTGCTCGTGTATTAGCAAAATTCGCTAAAAATCATGAAGCATTAGTATTAAAAACTGGTATCGTGGATGGAGCTATGGTAGACGAAGCTACTATCCAAAAATTGTCTGCATTACCTAACAAAGAAGGTATGTTGGCTAAATTCGCATCTTGCTTAAATGCTCCAGTTATCAAGTTTGCTATGACTGTTAAAGCATTGGCAGAAGCTAAAGAAAACGGATCTGTAAAAACAGAAGAAGCACCAGCTACAGAAGAAGCTGCTGCGTAATTAATTATAGGAGGAAAATAAAATGGCTAAATTAACTCAAGAAGAAATTCTTTCTTATTTAGAAGAAGCAACAATTTTAGAATTAAACGACTTAGTAAGTGCAATCGAAGAAAAATTTGGTGTAGTAGCTGCTGCTGCTGTTGCTTGCTCCAGCTGCTGCTGCTGAAGAAGCTGCAGGACCTAGCGAAGTAACTGTTACATTAACAAATGTTGGTGGAACAAAAGTTGCTGTAATCAAAGCCGTACGTGAAATTACTGGTTTAGGATTAGTTGACGCTAAGAAATTAGTAGATGGTGTTCCAGCTGCTATTAAAGAAAACGTATCTCCAGAAGAAGCAGAATCAATTAAAGAAAAATTATTTGCTCTGCTGGAGCTACTGTAGAAATTAAGTAATTTAAGCTTAATTTGTTATTGAAGCCTTTGTCCTTGGATAAGGGCTTTTTTTCTGTTCATTTAATGAATAAGGATTTAAATGATACTATTATGATATTAAAAAAGACATCATTCTAAGTTAGGGTGATGTCTTTTATAGATGTTTATTCGTCTTTTAATATTTTTGTGACTGCATTATAGATTCCGTTATCGTATGTAGATGTTGTTGCAAAGTTAGCATAGCTTTTGACAAAATCACTTGCATTTCCCATTGCAACGCCAATATCGGCTTTCTTTAACATGTGGATATCATTTGTACTGTCTCCAAAACAGATGGCATCTTTCCATGTGAATCCTGTTTTTTCAAGAATCATTTCGATACCTTTTGATTTATCGTTATCTGCATTGAAGATATCGAAGCAGAATCCATCGGTTTTAACATTAATTAAATCGTTTCTTAGATTTGGATGAGTCTCCATGAATTGGTCAACTAATTTTTTATCTTTAGTAAGAACTACGGCATTAAAGGCTTTGTGTCTTAAATGATAAGATTGGCTTGGATCGTAGAACAGTGAATCTAGCACGTTACAGTATTTACAGAAGTCATACATTGGGTAAAAGTTATTGTAAATGTATGTAGCATCGCCAAAGTGAAACATTAGACCGGTTTCGTATTTTTTGCTGAAATTGACTAAGTCATTCACGTTGTCTTGTAAGATTGGGTAGCTTCCGATTTCTTGGAAGTCTTTGTCTAGAATGTAACTTCCGTTGATCAATACATAATAATCAAATTGAACGCGTTGTAATATAAGTTTCATTTGATTTAAGGGACGGCCAGTAGCCGCACAGACAATATATCCTTTATCTTTTAGTGTCTGTATAGCGTCTAATGCGCTTTCTTGAATAACGTCATTTTCGGTTTGATAAAGTGTTCCGTCCATGTCGAAAAATACAATTTTGTGTTTCATAAACTTACCTCTATTCATGTCTATATTATACTTTAATGAATGGGGAATGCGTATAAAAATTTATTATAAAAAAATCAATAAAAAAGATTTGACAAATCATCTCGAATACTGTATCTTAATATTGCATGCGAAAATAGGTTCTGAAAAGAGCCTATATTTAATGGATGGGCAAGACCCACCCGGATTCGTTTGCTTGGAAATTGAAAATTTTGAAAGGAGGATCTTATGCCTACAATCAACCAGTTGATTCGTAAAGGTCGTAAGGCCAGTCAAAACGTTTCAAAGTCTCCAGCTTTGAACCGTGGTTACAACTCATTGCAGTCTAAACCAACAAACCTATCAAGTCCACAAAAACGTGGAGTTTGTACACGTGTTGGTACTATGACACCTAAGAAACCAAACTCAGCACTTCGTAAATATGCGCGTGTTCGTTTAAGTAATGGTATGGAAGTTACAGCTTACATTCCAGGTATCGGACACAACTTACAGGAACACAGTGTTGTATTGATTCGTGGTGGACGTGTTAAAGACTTACCAGGTGTTCGTTACCACATCGTTCGTGGAACTTTGGACTGTGCTGGTGTAAATGACCGTAAACAATCTCGTTCATTATACGGAACTAAAAGACCTAAGAAATAGATCAATCGTGAAAGGAGGAAATTAGATGCCTAGAAAAGGACACATTGCGAAACGTGACGTACTAGTCGACCCAATTTATAACTCTAAGTTGGTTACTCGTTTGATCAACAAAATCATGATTGATGGTAAAAAAGGGGTTGCACAAACTATTTTGTACAACGCGTTTGAAATCGTAGAAGTAAAAACAGGAAAAGCACCAATGGAGGTTTTCGAACAAGCTTTAGAAAACGTTATGCCTCAATTGGAATTGAAAGTTAGACGTGTAGGTGGAGCCAACTACCAAGTACCAGTTGAAGTAAGCGACGAACGTCGTTTGACTTTAGGACTTCGTTGGATCGTAAACTACGCACGTTTACGTAACGAAAAAACAATGGAACAGAGATTAGCAGCTGAAATTATTGATGCTTCTAATGGAACTGGTGCCAGTGTTAAAAAACGTGAAGACACTCACAAAATGGCAGAAGCTAACAAGGCTTATGCTCACTACCGTTGGTAAGAGAAGGAGTAAAGAAATATGGCTAGAGAATATGCTTTACACGAAACTCGTAACATCGGTATCATGGCTCACATCGATGCCGGAAAAACAACAACAACAGAACGTATTCTTTACTACTCTGGTGTAAACCACAAGATTGGTGAAACACATGATGGAGCTAGTACAATGGACTGGATGGAGCAAGAACAAGAACGTGGTATCACAATCACTTCTGCTGCTACAACAGCTCACTGGAAAAAGACAGATGGAACTGGTAAAGAATGTCGTATCAATATCATCGATACACCAGGCCACGTAGACTTCACAGTAGAAGTAGAACGTAGTTTACGTGTATTAGATGGTGCCGTAACAGTATTAGATGCTAAAGCAGGTGTTGAACCTCAAACTGAAACAGTTTGGCGTCAAGCTACTGAATATAACGTTCCACGTATTGTATTCTGTAACAAAATGGATGCTACAGGTGCTGACTTCTTAATGTCATGCAATACAATCATCGATCGTTTAGGAGCTAAATCTTGTCCAATTCAGTTACCAATTGGTGCTGAATCAGACTTCGAAGCTATCATTGATATTATCAAGAGAAAAGCTTATGAATTTAGTGGAGATTACGGTCGTGTAATTACTGAAATCCCAGTTCCAGAAGATATGGTAGATCTTATGGAAGAATACCGTGCTAAATTGTTAGACTATTTAGCAGATTATGATGAAGATTTCATGATGCAAGTATTAGAAGGTGAAGAACCTTCAATCGAAGAAATCAAACGTGTATTACGTATTGCAGTATGTAATGGTGACTTCTTCCCAGTATTGTGTGGATCTGCATATAAGAACAAAGGTGTTCAATTAGTATTGGATGCAGTAGTAGATTACTTACCAAGTCCATTAGATGTACCTTCAATTAAGGGTACTACATTAGATGGAGAAC